>Ga0209755_10007565_pt1 | contig 11751 bp, 9 predicted proteins | sample TergutCo191P1_FD_187301 | JGI IMG/M metagenome (GOLD analysis project Ga0209755, IMG submission 187301) | Cornitermes sp. P1 segment gut microbial communities from Petit-Saut dam, French Guiana - Co191P1 (SPAdes) (version 2) | ecosystem: Host-associated > Arthropoda: Insects > Digestive system >...
CAACAAATGCCGGAATTTCATGAACGTCTGCCATTGCATTTTGATGTAATCCCATTTTGTCACAGCCACCAGACAGAACACCGCTAAAATCGATACCGTCACACCAAGAATCAGCGAGTACAAAATCTGCAAACCCCTGTGACCGATATACGCTGCTTCCATCCCTAGCGGCAAATACAGGAACGACAGCACAAACAGTACCGCTGATAATCCTAGTGTTATTCCCGCATAGTGCTTCTTTGTCATATTACATCCTCATTTTGCTTCCTTTTCAAAAGGAAAAACATACTTTCGATACGAGCCAACCGGTCGGTGTGACCGACCGGTTGCCCCTTCCTGCTTCACCATGCACAGGCTGTTACATCAGCTTACGCACTCTCGTCAGGCTTAACTTCCGGCGTACCTCGCCGTACGATTCCTTCGTTTAATATATTGGCAGCGGCGTTTGTTGCTCGGTGGTGCTGTGCGCTGCATTTGGGGCATGTCCACTTTTGTGAGGTTCGTTTGAGCTTTGTTTCCGGGTTTTTGTGACCGCAGGCGCTGCATAGCTGGACGCTTGGGTGTCTGCTGTCTACCTTGATTAATTCCTTGCCGTACCAGTTGCATTTGTATTCTAGTTGCCTTACGAATGTGCTGCATCCGGCGTTGGGCGCGTATTTTGCGTACCATGGCTGCTTGATTTTATCGGCGAACGGCTCGTCTCTTACGCAAATTAAATCGTAGTCGCGTGTTAGCTGTGTTGTCAGCTTGTGGATGAAGTCGTTCTTTTGGTTTGCTGCTTTTTCGTAGGCGCGGGCTAGTTTTAGTCTGGCTTTTTCGCGGTTTTTGCTGTCCTTTGGTTTTCGGGACAGTTGGCGTTGTAAGCGTGCGATTTTGCCGCGTGACTTTTCGAATGCTCTTATATTCTCAAACCGCTGTCCGTTGGATAGCGATGCGAGAGTTCTTATGCCTGTGTGGATTCCGGTTGCTGCTTTGGTTTTGGTTAGCGGGGTTGGCTCGACCTCGGTGCAGCATACAGACACGAAGTACTTTCCGCTTGGAACCTGTGTTATTGTTGCGAATAGGATTCGCCCTTCTACTTCTTTTGAGACTTTGCATTTGACGTTGCCTAGTTTTGGCAGCTTGATTTTCTTTTCGTATACGTCGATGCTTCGCCTTACGATATTGTTTTTGCTTCTGTATGACTGGCGGGTTTCCCGTTTGCTTTTGAACTTGGGGTGCCCTGTGAAGCTGCCTTTTTGTTTTACGGCGCGGAAGAATGCTTTGTAGGCGAAGTCTAAATCCCGCAGGGCGTAGCGTAGGGCGTTGTCGTCTGCCTCGGCGAGCCATTCGTAGTTTGGCTGCTTTTTTAGGTTGGTCATGTGGCGGCAGCATTCGTTTAGGCTCATTAATTTTTGTTCGTTTTGGTGGGAGTCTATGCGCATTTTCAGATAGTGATTGAATACAAACCGAACGCAGCCAAAGTTTTTTTGGATTTGGGATTCTTGCTCTTTGGTTGGGTAGATTCTGAATTTGTATTGCTTTTCCATGGCTCCTCCGATGGTTGGGGATTGTTCGTGAATGTTTGTTAATTTACGAAAACCCCCGCATAATCACAAACATACCAAGAACCTCACCCGCCAACTGACCAGAATTTTGACCATACTAAAAAATCCTATTGCCGGTACAATACCGCTAGCGACTCCATACTCTTGCGTTTATGCTCGTCCAAGACATGAGAATATTTTTTCAAAGTCACCACAGGCGATGAATGACCAAGTATCTCGCTGAGGGTTTTTATGTCAAAACCATTCTCCAGAGCGCGCACCGAGAAACAGTGCCTTGTGATGTGAAACGAGCGCGGCTTGATTTCCGCTAACTTCAAAATGCGTTGGAAGCGGTACTGCATAACACGCGGCTCGACAGCGTGACCGTTCCGAGACAAGATATATTCGCCCATGCCCTTCGCCTTGAACTCCTTTAATATGGAAAGAAGGAACGCAGGCAAGGGGATGCTCCGCTGCGATGATTTGCTTTTCGGCGTCAGAAAGCTGATGGCGGTCTTCTTGCTGTCTTCTTTGGATTTAATCCGCTGCATCGTGCGGCGGACATGCATTTGCTTTCCGTCGAAATCAATGTCCTGCCACATAAGCCCGCACAGCTCCCCGACCCGGATGCCCGTGTACAGGCACAGGATTATTCCCACCCTATTAATATCGTTCGATGCCGCAACCACCGCTTCAAGCCGCCTCTGCTCGTCGATTGTCAAAACTTCGACCTTAGAACTGCTGCGCCTTGGGAAGCTCACCCGGAAAATTCCGCTGCTTACCGCCTCGCCCAAGCCGTTTTTCAGAAAATTAAAAACGGACTGTACCGTTGCCGCCGACAGTCCGCTTTCCAGTTTATTACTTACGAAGGTTTGAATTGCTCCTTGGGTTAACCGGTCGCATCGCATATCTATGAAGTGGGGTCGGATGTGGTTTTCGATGTAGCCGTGGTATACCCAGTATGTAGAGGGCTTGACCAGAATTTTATGAGCTTCCAAGTAGCTTGCCAGAACTTGCACAATGCTTTTCCGGGTGCCTTGCGTTGTTTTTGAAGCCGCGGAGAGTTTTGCCGTTTCCAGTTTCTCTCTGACTGCGGCATAGGTCTTGGCGTACACCGAGCCGTAGATTGCTTTGCCGTTGTGGTCGCGGTTTTTAATGAACCGTGCTTCATAGCGCCCATCTTTGCGCTTGAAAATGTTGCGTTGTCTTTGTGCCATTTCGTCCTCCAGACGTACCAGAATTTTGACCATATTTCGATTAAGTATACGGTCTGAAATTCTGTTGCATAGAGGGGCAGCTTAAAGTTTTTTTGAGGCCCGCCCAAAATAAACGCTTGAAAAATTTTTTGTTCTGTGATTTAATGGTCTTGCATTGGGGATTTGCGTTATATTTATTTCGTAAATTAACAAACATTCACGAAACCAAAGCAACCGGCGGGTTGCTTTTTTATTTTGCGTTCATAGGGTATAATCCTATAAGCTATACTTGGGAGGGGCGTTCACAAATGAAAATATTGGTCACGGCCTTCGACCCGTTCGGAGGGGAATCCATCAACCCGGCGTTAAACGCGGTTATGCAGCTTCCGGATGAAATTGAGGGGATAATAATTGTCAAGAAGGAGCTGCCGACGGTTTTTGGAAAGAGCGTTGACGTTTTGTATGGCGCTCTGGAGGAAGAACAGCCCGACGCGCTTATTTCCGTGGGGCAGGCGGGCGGGCGTCCGAATATCACGCTTGAACGCATAGCCATAAACATAGACGATGCCCGCTTTGCTGATAACGACGGCGTAAAGCTTGTAGATACGCCTGTTGTTGAGGGCGGGGCTGCGGCTTATTTTGCTACTTTGCCCGTGAAGGAGATTATCCGCAGTTTGCATGATGCTGAAATTCCGGCTGCTATTTCAAATACGGCGGGGACGTTTGTGTGCAACCATGTTATGTACGCCGCTTTGCACTACGCCGCGGTGAATTGTCCAGGGCTTATAGCGGGCTTTGTGCATATTCCTTATGAGGCTAAGCAGGCGGTTGGTAAGCCTATGGCGCCGTTTATGCCTTTGGAGAGTGTTGTGGCGGGGCTTGAGGTTATTATTAGAACCGTTGCGGGGAGCTTGGAGTGTTAACGCAAAATTTATATACCGCTTATTTCAAATTTACATATACTTGCTACACTGCTGACGATATGGGAGGGGTATTTGTATGGAAACAACGGAAAAGCCGAGGCGGTTCGGCATTCCTTTTACGAAAGATTTGACCAAAGAGGAATTTAGCTGGGTTTTGTATGATTGGGCAAGCCAGTCTTATGTTATGGTTGTAATGACCGTGATATTCTCGATGTTTTTCATTGAAGCGGCGGGGCGGCATGGGGTGGGCAGCACGGAGGCAACCGCATACATTGCATTCAGCAATACCATAGGCATGATTATAATTGGCTTACTTGCACCGATTATCGGGACTTTGTCCGGTTACAAGGGTAAGAAGAAGCTGCTGTTTACTGTTTTTGCGGTTATGGGGCTTGTTGGGACGTTTGGGTTAGCTTTTGTGCCGGAGCGTATGTGGGCTGTTATTTTGATTGTTTTTATTATTTCGTCCATCGGTTATGCAGGTAACACTAAAATTTATGACGCGTTCTTGATTGATATAACGGATAATAGCCGGATGAATTGGATTTCTAGTTTGGGCTTTGCTTTTGGGTATATCGGCGGCGCGCTGCCTTTTATCCTCTGCGTTCCTTTGGTGCTGCTTGTGGAAATGGGTATGCTGGATATTGATATTATGCTTGCGTACCGGCTGGCGTTTATTATTGCGGTGGTGTGGTGGCTTGCGTTTATGGGCCCGTTTATGAAAAATGTGCATCAGAAATACGGAATCGATAAAGAACCGCAATATGTGCGGAAAAGTTTTGTACGTATTTGGACAACAGCGAAGGAAATTGCTACACAAAAGCACATACTTATTTTTCTGATTGCGTTTTTCTTGTATAGTGACGGTGTTGGGTCGATTATACGCATGGCGATTGCTTATGGTACGGATATCGGTCTTAGTGCTGTTACGCTGCTTATGGTGCTGCTTGTTACACAGTTTGTTGCTATGCCTTTTGCGGTTATATACGGGAAAATGGCGCAGAAAATAGGCGCGAAAAGTATGATATATTTCGCTATATTTACGTATTGTGTTGTTTGTGTAATCGCTTTATTTATGAATCCCGAAAGGGAGATGCTTACGCTCACTATCATGTTTTGGGCTTTGGCTATGCTTGTGGGTACGGCGCAGGGCGGTATTCAGGCGCTGTCACGTTCTTATTTCGGGCGGATAATACCTAAGGAAAAGTCTAATGAGTATTTTGGATTTTATAATGTGTGCAGTAGGTTTGCTTCTATGCTTGGTACGGCGATTTTTGGTGTGATTGCGCTGCTTACGGGGCAGTCGCATTATGGGATTGCGGGGATTGCTGTATTGTTTGTTGCTGCTGCGCTGATTTTTAGGTTTGTGCCTGATGATAAGCTTGACAGACGCCCGTAGCGTAGGTATAATTTGTTTTGAATGATGCCACGAAGGCGTTTATGCAGCAGAAGTTGCATAGTTGTCTTTTTGGCGTTTTTTGTTTGCAAAATAATATTTGTTAGGGGATATAAAAATGAGAACATTGTATCTTGAATGCGGAATGGGTGCGGCCGGGGATATGGTTATGGCGGCTTTGTTGGAATTGTATGATAGTCCCAAGGATTTTTTGAAGGAGCTAAATGCGGTGGGGATTCCGGGGGTTACGGTGGCGTCGGAGCCGTCTGTGAAATGCGGGATAACGGGGACGCATATTAGGGTCAAGGTCAACGGGCAAGAGGAACATTCGCATGACCATCATCATGACCACGACCATCATCATGACCACGACCATCATCATGACCATGACCACCATCATCACGACCACGACCATTCCCACGACCACGACCATGACCATTCACATGACCACGGCCACGACCACCACGATGACCACAGCCACAACAGCTACGCAGACATTGAACACCTAATCGGCCACTTGAACATTTCAAGCCAGGTAAAGCAAAACGTGCTTGCCGTATACAAGCTGATTGCCGAGGCAGAGAGCCATGCCCATGGTCAGCCTATAGAAAAAATCCATTTTCATGAAGTAGGCGAAATGGACGCGGTTGCTGATATCGTTGGGGTTTGCATGTTAATTGAAAAGCTTGCGCCGGAAACGATTCTTGCGTCGCCTGTTAATGTCGGGAGCGGGTATGTCCGTTGCTCACACGGCGTATTGCCTGTGCCTGCGCCCGCCACTGCCTTTATCCTGCAAAACACACCAATGTACAGCGACCAGACCTTGGGCGAGCTGTGTACTCCTACGGGGGCTGCCATACTAAAGCATTTCGTCAGCGAGTACCGCAAAATGCCGATGATTTCCGTTGAAAAACTAGGCTACGGCATGGGGACGAAGGATTTTGAAAAAGCAAACTGTGTACGCGCTTTTATAGGACAAGCTGACGGCAACAAGGACGAAGTAGCCGAGTTGGTCTGTAATCTTGACGATATGACACCCGAAGCTTTGGCTTTTGCGCAGCAGCTGCTTATGGATGAGGGTGCTTTGGATGTGTACATAACACCCATCATCATGAAAAAAGGCAGGGCAGGCTTTGTGTTTACCTGCATGTGCCGTACGTCAGACTGTGACCGTATGCGTGCGCTCATTTTCAAGCACACGACCACGCTAGGCATGAGAGAATATTTTACAAATAACCGCTACGCGTTAACAAAGGAAAGCAGAACAGTCAAAACAGAACTGGGCGATGTTCGGGTCAAGGTTTCTCACGGCTACGGCGTGCAGAAAAGCAAGCCCGAATACGACGACCTTGCCAAAATCGCAAAAGAGCATGACATGTCCATAAGCGACGTACTCGTCTTACTTAAAAAGGGGGAAAACCAATGACCAGCACTACGAAAAACCTAACGCTTGCCGCGATGTTTATTGCGCTTGCCATTATCCTGCCGTATCTTGCTATGCAAAATCCGGTGATTGCACAAACTATGCTGCCTATGCACTTGCCTATCCTGTTGTGCGGTTTGATATGCGGGCAAAGATACGGCTTGATAGTCGGCTTTATATCGCCGCTTATGCGCGGTTTTATGTTCGGTATGCCGCCGCTGTTCCCCATGGGTACCGCTATGGCGTTTGAGCTTGCCGCTTACGGCTTTGTGGTTGGGCTTGTTTACTATTTGCTGCGTAAGTCGGTTCACAATTTGGTTGCGGTTTACGCTTCGCTGGTTGCCGCTATGGTTGTCGGCAGGGTTGTATTTGTTGCGGCATGGATTTTATTTGTCGGGGTTATCCGGGGCGACGAAGGATTTTCTTGGACGGCGTATATAGTCACGTTCTTTACCGTTGATGTTGTGCGCGGGCTGCCGGGTATTGCGGTACAGCTTATTCTGATTCCCGCGCTTATGGTTGCTTTGCATCGCACTAATCTTTTGCGGTCAAATGAGGCCGCGGTATGATAGAAGATATCTGCCGGAAGGCCAACGATATCCGCGGGGAGAAAGGTTTTGTTATCCTAGCAATCGACGGCAGATGCGGCTCGGGTAAGACCACACTTGCGGCGCGGCTGCAAGAAATCTATCAGTGCGATGTAATCCACATGGACTACTTCTTCCCAAGGCTAGTGCAGCGGACGCCCGAACGGCTGAACGAGCCGGGCGGTAATCTTGACCGAGAGCGCTTCCTGGAAGAAGTGATAGCGCCCTTGAAACGCCGCGAAGCCTTTTCCTATCAGCGCTACGACCCAAGGGTGCATGAAATGGTTAAAGAGCCGTTTCATATAAGGCTAAATGATGTGACTATCATAGAGGGCTCGTACAGCTGCCACCCTGATTTATTTGACAACTACGACCTACGCATTTTTTTGACCGTCAGTATGCCAGAGCGTCTGCGCCGAATCGAGGAACGAAACGGCGCGGACGGGCTGGCACAGTTTCAGGAAAAATGGATTCCCATGGAGGAGCGTTATTTTGATGCTTTTGATGTGGAGAATCGGTGTGATTTTCGGTTTAGCACGGGGTAAAATCGTACTCATAAACCCCGGCATTGACCTTCGCCTGCTTACCGCCCGGCATCAGGAGCAGTGCGCTTGTGCCTTCGGGTATCTCTACCTTCCACTTGTAGCCGCTGTCGGTCTTCTCCCACGCACTTGAAATTCTGCCGTATTCGCAGTCATAGTGTCCCTTCGCAAACTCCAAGCCGCCGAAGCAGGGTTTTAGCACAAAATCCTTGTAGCCGCCTGCCTCGCCGGGCATTATTCCGAGTACCCTGCTGTACAGCCACGCGCCTACCGCGCCCAGTGAGTAGTGGTTGAAGGAGTTCATGTTATTGTTGCCGCCGAAGCCGTTTTCTACTGTGTAGGAGTTCCAGCGTTCCCATATGCTTGTTGCGCCTTGGGTGATGGAGTACAGCCATGACGGGAATTTTGTCTGGCGCAGCAGCTTGTAGGCGGTTTCGGCGTAGCCGTTATCGCTTAGGGCTGCGGAAATGCACTGGGTTCCCACGAATCCTGTAGTCAGCGTGTAGTCCAGTGCGATTGTTTTTTCGTTTAGGAGTTTCGCGGCGCGGGCGGCGTCTTCTACTATGCCGTAGAACAGCGGCTGCGCGTAGGAGCATTGGGTGTCGTTTATTTCGCCTTTGCGGTTGCGGGTTTTGCCGCTTGACGGGTCTATGAAGGTCTTGTTCCATGCTGACTTGATTTGTTCGTAGGCGGCGTTCATTTTTTCGGCTATGTCAGGCTTGCCAAGAATTTTCGCGGAGTCCGCCAGTATGCGCATGTTGTAGGCGAAGACTGCGTTCCAGACTAGCTCGTTATCGGTGGACATGTCGGAGGCTAACCAGTCGCCCAGTCGTCCTACGCCCTCTTTAAGCAGCCCGTCTTCGCTGTTTGTGAGCAGGTAATCGGCGTAGCGCCGCATTGCCTCGAAGTTATCTTCCAGTACTTGCTTTTTGCCGTACTGTCGGTACAGTTCCCAGGGCACGATTACGCCCGCGCTTTCCCATAGGATGCCGCCGAAGCCGTTGTCGTTCGGTGCGATGTTCGGGAACTTGCCGTTTTCGTGCTGCAAGTCGCGCACGGAAATCATGAAGCGCTCGAAGAACTCCAGAACGTCCGCGTTGTAGACGGAGGTGCCTGCGAAGACCTGTGCGTCGCCCATCCAGCCCATGCGCTCGTTGCGCTGCGGGCAGTCGGTTGGGATGCTAAGGAAGTTTGCGCGCTGTGACCAGCGGATGTTTTCGTGCAGTTTGTTTACCATGGGGTCGCTGCATTCGAATGAACCTGTCCATTCTGTGATAGAGGACAGGACTATGCCTTCGATGTCCGTTTCTGGGATAGCTTCGTCTGTGCCTGTTATTTCGAGGTAGCGGTAGCCGTGGAAGGTAAGGTGCGGGAAGATGACCTCGCCCGCGGGGTCGCCTTTGCAGATATAAATGTCCGTGCAGTCGGCATCGCGCAGGTTTTCGGTCATAATCATCCCGTTTAGGTAGCCGTACTCGGGCAGGTTGGGGTACAGGACTTCCGCAAAGCGCAGGGTGATTACCTGGCCGGGACGGCCTTTGAGCTTGATGCGCGGCAGCCCGACCATGTTCTGCCCCATGTCGTAGATGTAGGAATCCTGCACCTTCGAGTGGAATTTTGCTGTGAGAACATCGACCTCGCGTACGGGGTTGCCTATGTGTTCGATTATTTCCGGCTCGGTTAAGTTAAGGGGCGGGTGCGCTACGAAGCCGACAGGGCGTTGTTCTGTAGTGCCGACTACGACGGGCTTCTTCCAGCCCGTGATATTTTCTTCGAGGCGCGCGTCGTAGGTTTCGCCGTGGAAGTAGGATGCGTAGCGGATAGGGCCTTCGTTGCTTACGTGCCAGCCGTCGGGTGAGGTGACGACCTCATCGCGGCTGCCGTCGGTGTATTCGATTTCGAGGCGCATCAGTAGGGCGGGGTTGTTGCCCCAGAAGTTATAGTTAGTGAGGACAAAGCCCTGCGCGTCGCTCCACCAGCCGGAGCCTAGGGTGAAGTCCAGTGTGTTTTTGCCGGGTTTCAGCATTTTCGCGACGTCGTAGCTGTGGAAAAAGATGTGGCGGTCGAAGTGTGATATGCCTGGCGTGAAGTAGTCTTTGTCCTTGCCGACGCGCAGCTCTTGGCCGTTGACTGTGCCGAAGTAGATGCCGCGTGCGCTTGCGTGAAGCGAGGCTGATTTTATTTCCTTAGAGATGTCCAGTTCGCGGCGGAGCAGGGATACGCCGCCGTGGCTTGGGTCGGTAAGCGTGCCGACTAAGGCGGCACAGTCTTCGGCTCTGTAAAGCTCGGCGGAAGGCGGGCGCAGGTCGAATATGCGGAAGCTGGTGTAATCGCTGCCAGCGAGCAGCCCGCATTTGTTGAGGCGGGGAAAGGTTATGCAGTCGTTGTTCCCAAGCGGGTTAAGTTGGCGCCCAACAAGCATTTTCGGCGCGCCGGGAAAGCGGGAAATATATTCGCCGTCCGCGAGTTCGCCGTTGAGGTATGTAAGTGCGTTGTTGCCTGTTATTTCGATGCGGAGCGTGTTTGTAGGCTTGATGTTGCTGACATCCAAGGCAGCAAAGGGCACATCCGCAGAATCGCCCTCTGCATAGCCAACCCGTGTGATGATTAATTTCTTAGCCGCAACGTCCAGTCTGTAAGAAATATAATGTTCGCCGGCCTGATTCTGAATATTCCTGCGAACGGTCTTCAAACGCTCATCATCCGCGCCGAAAACAATCCCGCCGCTACCAGCGAACTCCGCCTCCAACCCAAAAACCCCGCGCCGTGCCGCATCCAAAGTAATCTCCGGCGAGCCAATCCATTCAGCTTTTCCCCAATCAATAGTAGTATACAAAAATAATCCCTCCAATAAAAAGTTTTGGTCAAACTTTTTCAAAAGTTTGCAGCGTAAAGGTACACTGTACCTTTACGGGACGGAGTCCACGGTCTTATAAGGCCAGCAGTTCCACCCAAACCCGACGCAATTCTTTCGGAATGTCAATGTCCTGAGGACAGGCAGTCATGCACTTGCCGCAGTCTGTGCAGGTGGTGGGTGGGGTGTGTAGGCCGAACGGTTCTTGGCCGCCCCATAGGCCGCCTTTTGCGCTTTCGCGGCGGGTGCGTACTGCGTCTGTTAGTCCCCAGAGGTTGTGTTGCAGGTAGAGTTGGAAGATGCGTCCGATGTTGATTTTTTGGGGACATACCGCGCAGTAGTTGCATGTTGTGCAGTATAGGTCGTTTAGTTCTTTTAGGCGGTCGCTTTTTTTGACGAGTGACTGCCATTCGGAGTTGGTGACGGGCTTGTTTGCGGTTTTTACGTTTTCTTCGAGTTGTTCGATGGTGGTCATGCCTGAGATTACCATGTCTACGGATGGGAGCCCCCAACAGAAGCGTAAGGCGAGTTCTGCGGCGGTGGCGGCGTCTGAGCCCATTCTGTCGAGGAAGGTTTGGCCGCCGTCGGTTAGGACGCCGCCCATGAGAGGCCCCATTACTTTGGTGCCGACGCCTTTCTTTTTCGCGTAGGCGAAAAGTTCCTCGTTGCGTCTGTCGACGAGATTGTACTGTCCGAGCATACTTGAAAATGCGCCTGTGTCGATTAGTTCCGGCATCTTGTCGGGGTCGGCGTGGAATGAGAATGACAGATGTTTGATTAGTCCCTTTGACTTAGCTTTTTCGGCTTCGTCGAGCATTTTTAGGGGTAGCATTTTCTCCTTCCAAGCCGCGTATGAGAGGGCAGGGAAGTGGTAGAAGTCAAGGTAATCGAGTTCCATTTGTTCGAGGGTTCTGTTGAGGAAATCGGCGAAATCCTCGGTTTTGTTGATATCGCGGAGCATGGTTTTTGATGATATGTAGACCTTGTCGCGTACGCTGCGCAGTGCCTTGCCGACGGCGCGCTGGCTGTCGAAGTTGCAGTAGAACCAGTGCGAGTCGAAGAAGTTTACGCCGAGTTCGACCGCGCGGAGCAGCAGCGGGGCAGCGAGTTCGTCGTTTACTACTGACTTGCTGCCGATTTCTGTCATTGGCAGGCGCATACAGCCGAAGCCTAGGTTTGAGACTTTGATACCTGTTGCGCCGAAATCATTGTATTGCATGTGGGTTCCCTCCTCTAAATTATACTTGCTATATGCGGCAGGTGCAAGCCCAGGCCGGAGGCCAAGGCGGTGTATACTTCGTTCT
>Ga0209755_10007566_pt1 | contig 11750 bp, 6 predicted proteins | sample TergutCo191P1_FD_187301 | JGI IMG/M metagenome (GOLD analysis project Ga0209755, IMG submission 187301) | Cornitermes sp. P1 segment gut microbial communities from Petit-Saut dam, French Guiana - Co191P1 (SPAdes) (version 2) | ecosystem: Host-associated > Arthropoda: Insects > Digestive system >...
ATATACTGTTGGACAGTTGGCAGTACACTGTCATATACTGTTGGACAGTTGGCAGTACACTGTCATATACTGTTGGACAGCTGGCAGTACACTGTCATACACAATCAAGTACTTTTTTAAAATTCATTTTGTCGGCAACTTTCGGCAAGACACAAACCGTCAGAAGTCAGTTTTTCGTCCAAGGTCACCCGAAGTCTTCAAAGTCATATCCTTTTTCTTCCATGGCTGTTATTCATGTTTGCATCCCCGTTAGTGTCCAGATGAGTGGCTGCAAAATCATACTTGGTCAGTTTGAATATTATAACTTTTTTCACCCAAATCCACCACACATTTTTAGCCAATCAATTCCGACTAACATGTTAATTACGTCTTTATTTAGCCAGTCACTTTCGATTACAAATCTTCTGACGGATCCCCGCTCTTACCTTCGCCGCTCACTCTCTCATTCTTCTTCTTATTCTTCTGAGAGACATGCAATGTACGTATAGCGTAATTTGGAGGTGCCTTCGTGAAACCATTGTCGCCAGGGAAAGCAATAATTATTACATATTCTAGGATTACGTTTGTAGCCCTAGTCATCCAGAATGCAATGGGTATGCGCCCTATTGACATGTGTGACCTGTCCGATTCTATATTATTTTTCTACATTATCTCACAAACGTCGCGATTTCTGAAATGTTACTGACTGCACAATATGTGTTCTTACTTTCTGTACATATCTGTCAGAAACATTTCTCAATCTAAGAGGAAGTGAGCGAGGTGTGATCGTAAAAGTATATTGGTCTTCGTAGAAATTACAGTTATACTTATCATGTAGTAATAAAGCTTGAATTTTCTCGACAGTTTTCCGAAAAATCTTCGAATAAAAATTTCATGAAAATCCTTTCATTGTGAAATGAGTTGTTCCATACGGACGAAAAACGGACAGACGGACACACGGACACACGGACGGTATACACAGGGACAGCAGACATGACACAGCCAATAGCCATCTTTCGCAATTTTGCGAACGCGACTTATATTGTTACGTTATTTAATGCTTTTTGTAATTATATTTATATTAATAATTTCATTAACATAAAGTTATATTGCTTGATAAAAATTATTTAATATTAATGCGTCGTTTTAATAAAGGATATCTGATCACATTTGGTCACCTTTACTGCAAATAATCTTTTTTCATGATTTTCACAAGTCACGATCCGTAGACCAGAATGTATATTGCACATGATTCATGCTTCCGGCGAGAAGTAGGTGAGATACTAAAGGGCAAACAATTCAGATTCTTGAACCTTGAAGACAGAACCGATAGGCTGCGCCGAAACGTCTGTAAGGAACTACCACTATATGCTGCCTAACTTCTCACAAAAAACAGCTTTCAAAATGTTTTGTAACTTTTTGGTCGTGGACCAAAAGGGATACGACTTATCGTTATGAAGTATTTTCGTTTCAGAAACTTCAGTAAAATTGCTGTCTCTGACGCTCATTGCACGGGCTGAGTCTGATCTGAATGTTCAATCAAAACATCTGCCTAACTCTGCAGTCACCACTTACTCGCATAATGCAAACAGCCGTAATTAAACAGACTCTAACCCCTATAAAACTTTAAACTTAACATTCGTAATGGTCTTCTCAGCCTCTAAGAAATTACGTAATATCACAATTTATGCTTTATTTATTATCAAATATAATTCATCTCACAAGAAAAAATAAATGGGTTTGTGTCGCAACAGGAGAAATGTAAGTTCAATCAAACAGAATAAAAGTGTACAAAACATTATGTTTAATACAGAAATAAGTGCGTTTATTCCTCCCAAATTAAAGAATGTATATCAACTTGGTTACTATAATTATTCAGTCTGTAAATCAATACAAGGCCTCCGCAGACAGCCACTTTAGTTTGCTTAAGTTTTTGAAGAACACACTAACTCAGTACGCATGCTCTGAGGCACAGTTACCGTCCAATAGCAACACGTCAGATAAACGAAACAAGTCGGCGTTCTGTCTCGTCAGTACTTTCAAACAACCAACAGTGACAGTGTTACGGTGCTCACCACTTTATAAACCCCGGCTGGCCCAGTACTGTCACAGTCTTCATCGTTTGGGTGACAAACACTTGAAGAAGCGTAGAAATCTTTGTGCATCCGACATATATTGTTTACACACAAACTAGTTGGCATTACAAGCAACAGTGTTACATATGGGATACATGAAGAGGAGAAGGAATACTGAGTTCTCGTGTGATAACAGCCTTCATCAGAGCCGATTTAAGACGACTCTCTCGTTTATGCGACAGGCAGGATTGCTGATTAACAACACATCACCATCAAAATTTCAGACTTCGTACACTACAGTTGGTGCCGTGTGTTTTTACACTACTTGGATTTGTACTATTATGGATACATATGTTCACAGATATGATATTACGATATTTATGGAGAGGATGCCTTGGGTGTTTGGTCTGTCAATCGCTGCATGGATGAAATTCATTTGCAGGTAAGTCACCTTATAATTAGCACCTTTTAAAGAAACTTATGTTGCACACTATCGTTTCGAACATTCTTAAAGTTTCAAACGTAACTGAAGACAATATTATAACCTATTGTTAACATGTACTTCAGTATATTAGACAAATGAAAGCAACAAGTTACCATCTATTCCATGTGCCAGTGTTGAAGGTTTCTTTATGTATCTGTGTCGTGTCTGACAGTAGCAGGTTAGTTGGAAATTGTTGGATCGATTGCGAATAGTTGGAATATGGCCGACACTCTTCGTGTTATTTCCCAGAAAACGGAAGGCATTTTAACTTGTAGCTTACTCACAAAATAAATGACAGGTAACAGGTAAAATAAAACACAGAAAGAAATAACAATTAGAAATATCAAAATAAAACATAAAGATTTCAATTATAACTAAAGTAAGGTTAATATTATGAGGTAAAGGAAAATTCCGGCGGGTGCCGTGTCCAGAAATCCTGAGTCTTAAAACGTTATGTTGTCAGTCATTAAGACAACAAATATTGCAAAATGAATTACTTGCGTCTTCCGTCGCAGTTTAGGTGAGGTCTGCATTCTTCTGGGACGTTACGCAGTACTGTTTGGTGGCCAGTTGCGGACGTTTCGGAAAATCGTACGGTTCCCCGTTTTACAGGGTCAAGCAGTCCAAGTACTCTGTTTGACCCTAGCAGATGAGACAAATATGCTGTACGAAACGTCGGTATCAATCTATCAAGACACCAAATTTTTTACTTGCTTGATTAGAATAAGGTAATATGGCGGAAGCAAAATTTCGTCAATGGAATGTGAGCCAGCATAGGAATACATGATACTACTAAATCACAATCTCACATACAAGTTCAGTTTAACTTTCTAAACATAATGTCCCTTCTCCTTACAGTTATCGTAAACGCGACATCGAACTGCTGCTCAGAATGACGGATTCCTTTACATGGGAAGAACTGCCGACCAGAGATCCTGACACCGGACATTTAACAAAGGCAGGGTACATTCCGATCATCCAGAGTCTTACCAAATACTGCTTTTGGTTCACAATTTCATTCCACTTTATCCAGTCAACAGTTCGCATTGTGATCAACCGCGAAATGATATTCATTTCGTGGTTTCCTTTGGACACATCGGCGACTTCAGTATACATATTTGTGAATATAATACAGGTACAGTCTACTGTATAATGCATGATAAATAGAAGATATAATTTGACACGGATGTGTAAGAGTTATAAAGCGCTTGGTACATAACTTATGCAAGCGTATCTATAGAAATACATTGAAATTTGTAAAATTAGAAATTTTAATTATACTTTATTAAACACGTCACATTGGCTACGTAAAGTCTTTTACAGTGATAGTCACCGTAGGAATAAAATCGTTGCTCGCAAAAATCAGTCGTTGAATTTTAAATATTCACATAAAACAACAGAGTATTGAGGGATACAAGATTGTTCTGTTGACAATTAAGCCAATTAATCTTTCCGAGAAATGCATTCTCCTGCACTTTATACTAGCAAGTGAGCTGCCAGCATCAATACAATATATACAAACCTTTTGTAAGGTAGCAGCAGTTATATTTTGACCCTGAGATTCCACTAGCAGAAGCCTAGTGTATTAAAAAGATAAAATATTAAAGTGTGGGCTCAAAGTTTCTGAAGAATTCAAACTGGTATTTCAAGTTTCATTTGTTATTTATTTATTTAAATATTTACTCATAACGGCTTCACGTGCAAATGTAATACATTCGCTAGCATTCCGTTAGAAAATTTCCTTTGTCAACTAAAGTAACGTATTTAGCTCTACATTAAATAATTCAGACCTACATTAAATAATTCAGACGAGAGAATGCTGCTATGCGTATTTCTGCAAATAATACCACAAACAAGGAACCACTTGTACTAACGTAATTGAGTATAATAATACAATTCAGGAACCTACAATTGGAATTACATCAATAAAAATATACCATGTATCCTTCATATTTAATACATGATATATTTAGAGGACCGCTGTAGCACGGTGGTTAAGGTGCTGTGCCACAAATCGGAAGGTCGGTTGTTCGATCACAGCTGGTGTCGGTGGATTTTTCATTGACATAAAATCCTTCCGATCGCACTGTGGCCTTTGGGCCGACACAGCACCTAACAGAAATGAGTACCAGGTGTATTTCTTGGGGGTAAAGGCGGCCGGTGCGTTAGGCTAACAACCTACCACCATCCTGTGCCGTTGTTACGAAATCTGGGAAACTTAACTGCCTGGAAACCTCTGGGCCTGTCCAGGCCTGTAATGGGACTGCTTTACTTTTACCTTTACACGATAAATTTCCTTAACTTGCGACAAAAACACTTGCGTGAAATTAGTACTGGAAACAGAAACTCCTGCTGTTCACAAGTCCCTAAGTTCTCTGCTCGAACGGAGTTAATTTGGATACCGCAAAATGTCACACATGCATTAAAAATTAAAAAATTTATGACAAACACCAGGAGAAACCTGCAGTCACATCTCATGCAATACAAACAGACAATGTCTTTTTATTCTGAAACTACAAAAGTTTAAAATTGAATTGCACCCCTCCCGGTGTACTCAGGCGCTAAAAACAGCTGCTGAAAGCACCTGTCTGCAGCAACTGCAAGGTTGGTGACGCAGCCATCGATTTCACGCCATTGTGGGAATTAAATTAACAAGTACATCGCTTACAGTTTCAACAAAAACGGTTCTGTTTCCTTCAGCAGACCTTTCATTGAATAAATCTCACATTACGTTACTGAATGAACATCACAAGACGATCTGTTTGATTTTAAAGGAAAGAATACAGTTCCTGATTTTTCTTCCTTTGACAAACAAAGTCACGTTGAGAGCTGTAAATAAACTGCCATAATGCACTGCATCATTTAGATCAACATACGCACTATTATGACAATTCTATCGAAAATTTCATTTGTACTTATAAGAAACCGGGTAAAATTTTTAAACAAACACAAGATGTATTACCGACAATTTAAAAATAATAAAAAAATATTTTTAACTAACAAATTAATAAATAATAAAAAGTTTAAGTAACTTTTAATTCCTAGTTAATATTACAACTGAAATTTGTCCTGCATATTTATACTTCAGTTATTAGTGCGTGGACATCTTGTTTGCGAAAGAATAACATTTATTGAGACTCACAAAACTCGTACCTTTCGACAGAATGTTTTGTTGACCTGGGTGCAAAACTGCGCTTTTCACAAATAGTTTAATATTCTCTCGGTTGGATCGAAGTCCTAGCCGTTAAAATTACCGTTGTAGAAATGGTTTAAGCTGTCGACGCTTTAGTTTTCTATTATATTACACATTTATAGTATACTATATTATTATTATCATCATCATCATCATCATATTACAACCCTACACGTGTTTTTGTCTTCTGCACCATATCATTGAAAGGTTTTCTATTTTTAACGAGCTGCAAACATTATCTCAGTTTTTTTATTTTCCTTAAATCATTTATTGCTTCAATTCTCCAACCAATCCTTGGGCGACCATTGGTTCTTATTCCTGTGGGTTTCCAATTAGTTATCTCCTTAACTAGTTTTATATCTTTCTTCCTCTTAAGATGTTTCCACGATTTTACTCTTTGTATATAATATATTTAATAATATCTCCTTCTATTATCCACATCTGTAGTATTTAATTGCTTCTTATTCTCCATTTTTCCTTACACTGAACTGGTCCAAATATCTTTTTTGAAATGTGAATTTCAAAAACAATTAATTATTTATTTGCGTATAAACAATGCCAGAATTCACTTGCGTAGATCACTTCCGGCCTTATCAGTGTCATGTGGGTGTTCTTTTTATTGATTTTGTTAATTAGTATAGATGTAATTATTACTTTATATGCATAATAGGCTCTATTTCCTCTCTTCATTCTGTGTGTTATTTCTTCTGATAAGCTTCCATAATTATTTATTACTTACTTACTTACTCCATGGTGCAGAGTCCTTCCTGAGCAGCTAACCGGTTTGAAGCTACTCAAGAAATTTCCCGCATTTCACGGAACCCGAAGGTTCATTACCGCACTCACAAGCGTCCGCCACCTGTCTCTATCCTGGGCCAGCCCAACCCAGTCCACATACCCACATCCCACTTCCTGGAGATCCATCCTAATATTATTCACCCAACTACGCCTAGGTCTCCCCAGTGGTCTCTTTCGCTCCGGTTTCCCCACCAAGACTCTATACACTCCCCTCTCCTCATCCATACACGCCACATGCCCAGCCCATCTCATTCTTCTTGATTTTATTACCCGCACGATATTGGGTGAGGAGTACAAATCATTTAGCTCCTCGTTATGCAATCTCCTCCAGTCCCCCGCTACCTAGTCCCTCCTAGGTAGAAATATGCCCCTCTAAACCTTGTTCTCAAACACCCACAGCTTCCTTTCCTCCCGCAATGTCAGCGACCAATTTCACACCCATACAAAATACAGGCAAGTTTATTATTATTTATTATTGAACCTAAGTAAGAAAACCAGGAACTCTTTCCAAACTATACCCTTTTATTGCTGTCTGATACACTGATAGTGTGTCTTCTTACTTACTCACATTTATTTTTTTTTCGGTTGATTACCAATCCTGTTCCTTGTGTTGATTTATCTAATTTCTGTAATGCTTCTCCAAAAGTGTGAGGTTCCCCGATAATATGACCACATCTTCCGCATATGCATTGATCTTTACCATTTAAATTGATATTTTTTCATCTTAACTTATTTCTTTGTAATATAATCCAGTACTAAGTTAAACGATATTACTGACCATGCAACACCTTGTCTCATTACTATATTAACAGTAAATTTTTCAGTCATGTTATTCTGTATAGAATGAGATGGGCTGGGTATGTGGCGCGTATGGATGATTAGAGGCTTGGTGGGGAAATCGGAGGGAAAGAGACCACTGGGGAGACATAGGCGTAGATGGGTGGATAATATTAGGATGGATCTCCAGGAGGTGGGATGTGGGTATATGGACTGGATTGGACTGGCACAGGACAGAGACAGGTGGCGGACTCTTGTGAGTGCGGTAATGAACTTTCGGGTTCCGTGAAATGCGGGGAATTTCTTGACTAGCTGCAAACCAGTTAGCTGCTCAAGAGGGACTCTTTACCATGGAGTAAGTAAGTAAGTTGTTCTGTATAAATACGTTTGTTTCAGAGCCTTCAAGTGTCATTCTCATTAATCTTATACGTTTAGTGGGTATTTCTTCAGTTTTAATATTTATATTACTTTATGTCTCTAAATAATATCGAATGTTTGCTTAATATTTATACACAGTATATCTACCTGCACATATTGATCTTAATAATTTTTTATTACTTTTATCAATATTGTACATTATCAATTTTACCCTATTGGTTCTGAATCCATTTTCGTTATAAGATTCTTTTGCATAATATTTCATTTAGTAATTATTATATTTAATATTGCTATTCCTCTGTGAATGTCACATATGTATTACAATATCTGTCGTTATCACCACTATCCATTGTGTTTTGAGGTGCTTAAATTTTAATGTTTTATCTCTTACTTCCAATTAAGTCGTCACGCTATTTTCGTTATTCGTCACAGTACAGTCAAATTCTTCCATACGAAGTTCTAAATTTAATTGGCCGTGTTCACTTAATTTTACTTGAAAATTTCCTTCCATCTATCCATCAACTTTGCCTTTTCAGGTATCAATTTTCCATTCACAACTAACACATTTAAATTTCCTTGTTCATATTCTTTCTGATATTTACAAAATTTCTTATATTCCTTCACAATATTTTGTCTCTGAATTTCCTCCACTTGCTTCTCATTATTTTACTGTTTTTTCAACATATTCTATATGCTTCTTTCCTTCTTTCAGTATACCCGTATTCTATTATTCTTGTAAGTCAATTCATCATCATTTGTCTTGCAGCATTCTTATTTTTATGGCTTAGCTACCTCCGTCATCATTCCATTTTGCATTTCCTGTTTTTTACCAATCATCTTCCCTTATATTACGCCATTCTTCTTCCATTTGATGCCTTACTCGCTTTTAAACGATTTTCCTTATTATTTTTTTATATTCCTTAACGACACTTAAATCACGCACTTGTCCCTCGCACTGAACTAATGTCTTTCTTCTTCTGGAATTACGGACCCCTGTAAACTTAAGTCTTTCCCAAAACTCCACTCTTCTGTTCTCGGTCCCGCTACTTACGTCTTCAGTTCCTACTGCCCATGTTATTTTGTTCTACCTCTGCTACATCAAACCACAAATACTTTTGTTTTCGCAAATGTCAAGTGCTTTCTTGTTTAAGAATTGTAAGCTTGCTGCAAGGAACCAGTTATTGCATTCTAAAGAGATGAACCCAGCCATCTCAATCTTCTTCTTATTATTTTCACGTTTACTATGTCTAGATCATTCCAGAGCTTATGAAGCTCATTATTGTAACTCATTCTCCCATACAATTACCATTTATAAGATCATTAATCATTCTTAATATTCTTCTTTCAAAGTTTCGAAGCATATTTCCATCCTTATTCGAGAGGGGCAAGAAGTCACTTTCATATGGGTTTATCGGTCTTATATGGGTTTTATATAACATATATTTAGTTTCGTGAGTTCAGTTGTTTCTTGAACCCACACCCGGTTTTATTAGCCATAAATATACGTTGCATATTTATAATATGATCTTCTATCGAGTCTCTTCCTAGCACTTTTCCTTCTCATATTAATTGTCATGAATTTTTAAAACTTTAGTATTAGTTGATATTTTTTGTTATTTCTATGCATTTTGCCTTATGCATGTTATTTGTAAAACCCATTACCTGTGCAGCTGTATTAATCGCTTCATTGTTTCCTTCCATTCATGTATGGATAACCCTACTAGTAATGTACGATATGCGTAAGCATGTAACTGGGTACTTTTATTGTATATAGTTCCCTTATTATCTACCTCATATTGCCTGGTTACTTTCTCAAGTTCTAGATTAAAAAGTGTACAAAACCGAGCATCCCCTTGTCTTAATTCACTGATGTTTCATGTTGTTCTGATAAGACCTAACATCTATAATTTATGATAATTTTATTGTATTGATTAAAACTGGTGCAGTTGATTTGTTCACACTTTACCAGGTGTTATTTGTGTGTCTCTTTTTTCTCGTATTTTGTATTTACTACAAACGTGTCATGCTTTTGTGCAAACTGTATCAATTTCTGCCCATTTCCACTTGTCATGTCATGTAATGTATAACTTTTCACCACTTCCTCTTTGATAATTTCTTTCCGATTTTGTGATTAAATCTGCCGTTAATATTACATCGCCTTTTTTTGGAACAGAATAAAAAATTAGAGATTTTTGTAAAAAAAATGTTAATTTCCTTCCTGATTAGCTGTTTCTGTTTGTGCGTACACATTAATTATAGTTCTGTTACATAAATACTGTTTAAACCTTACTATTGATTTTCTATTACTTATAGGTTCAAATTTCGTTGTATTGCTCCTAACATTTTTAGCACTACAAATGTAGTGTTATTTAGTTCTCTCTGTTCCCTTTCTGCGCTACAAAACACTGCAGTTTCTTTCTTATCTATCCATTCATTCCTATTCCATCTGGATTCTTTCATATTCAGTTTTGTTAATTCAACTGTTATTTCTTTCATTTTCCCTGTGTGTAACAATGTTTGTGCTTTCCATTTTAATATTAAAAATTACTCGGTTTTCTGTAGGAGTTTTCCTTTTTAGTCGTGTTTTCCGTAATAAAGCACCGGAAACTTGCTTGTCAGCCCATTTTGTCTGCTGCTGTTATTCACAACAATGCCACAGGAACTACCACCTGGGTGTAAGAGTAAGGTTTGACAACAGAGTTGATTTGAGATAATTATTGTAGTATATTGAGTGAGAATTAGGCCATAAAACTTAATAGCTATTCTGAGAAAAATATTTCGTCTAAGATCTCAAAATAAGTTTAAACGACAACTGCATGCATTTAGATTAAGAAGACGTTCTTAATAAGAACGTTGATTTGTGAAAATCAATACTATATTTTCCTTCCTCTATGTCTTAATAACAATTTGTTAAATCACATTAAACAGAAGCGTCTTTCTCACGCAGGCAATAGCATCAATTTTCGCAGCGATTATAATATACGTCTTCCCCAGTCTGTACGCTACGCTAGTGTGTGTACCGTGCAGTCAGCTGGAGAAGCTCAGAGCAGCGCTGCTGGGTATCAAGCAGGCACATGTCAGAACCGACCACTTCTCCGGAGAAGACAATTATCATCATTCAGAGCGACATACCAACATTTCGGGGAATGAGATCCAACATTTGCGAAATCAACTAAACGACTGCATACGTCACCACCAGAACATACAACGGTATGATCACGTGTGAAAGTGCATTCAATTTGAGTCCCACTCACTTTTCCGGAAAATAATATAATTTAATAATTTTTCAGGTATAATCAAATGTTGGAAGACACACTGAATCTTCCACTCTGTTGGCTGTTTCTGCTCTGTTTCTCACAGATGTGTTTCGACGCTGTCTACATTACGATGGTAATTATTTTATCGTAATTTACAAACAAATTTTAATGACGTTTATTTTTATGTTTTCCAAACTTATGTTACACATCCTACATTTAGTCCACAGAACTTCAAGAATCTCACACTAAATTTCAGTCACACATTACAAACCGGAAAGGTGTGAATAAGAATTCAGGCCGTAACCAGTAGAACATACATTTCGTTCCACCCATGGTTAATTACAGAGACATTTTTAACGTTCAGTGATTATTATGAACACTGTTCCATTTAACGTTCGACTGTCAGATTGTGTCCTACACAGCTGTTTGTCGATGTCAATTTCGCAGCAAAATAAAAACAAACCTCCCTCTAAAATGACAACAACACATCTTTCATTTCGTTTTTTGAGATGCAGAAGGCGGAAAATGTCTTTTAATATTGGTCCAAAATATTTTGTATTTCAAAATAATATGTCAGATGAATTACATCAAAGTTTGTGGAAAAAATTAATCTTGACAGCTTTTTTAAATAAGTGAGAAAAATAGCCGTTTGATGTGAAGGAAAATACATGGAAAAAAGAGTGTTCAATTTCACTGTGCTAAAAAAAGATATGTGGACCTAATGGGAGGAAGAAGCAACAGACCAGACAGCATGTACAGTGTGGAGCTTCATAATTATTACTTTCCAATATATATCAATCGTGCAATCA
>Ga0209755_10007567_pt1 | contig 11750 bp, 13 predicted proteins | sample TergutCo191P1_FD_187301 | JGI IMG/M metagenome (GOLD analysis project Ga0209755, IMG submission 187301) | Cornitermes sp. P1 segment gut microbial communities from Petit-Saut dam, French Guiana - Co191P1 (SPAdes) (version 2) | ecosystem: Host-associated > Arthropoda: Insects > Digestive system...
TTTTTTTTTTTTTTTTTTTTTTCAAATAAACAGATGATGTCTCATCACAACATGCAGAAGCATGAGGACAAACTTAGTACACTGCATGGGAGATTAAACCAGCTCTTCCCTACCTCCATTTGCTGTGGGTCCTGACATACATACTTAACTTACGGCACCTGCCAGAATTAAGAGAGAACAAGAAGTTCTGGGCACAATTCATACAGCCTATGGTACAGCTATTATATATACTTTCACCGCAATAAATCTTGTGTTATTAATGGCATGCTAACATGATGCTGATTTATAATTAATCCATGACAGGTAATTTTACCAGTGTTTTTAATTTGGTGGGGGGGAGGAGGAGTAAGAATTGCTGGTACTTACTCCCACATAGTGGGAAAAATGTGCTGGTACTCACTCCTTGACAGCAAATAAAGATAAAAATGCCATGTGTCTCTGTATTACAAGAAGCATTCCATATTTATAATGCTCTTTTTCCTTCATGAATTTAATTTGTATCCATTATGGTTATTCCAAAACACTGCAACTCTGTTATATTTTCCACAACTTTATTAGTTGTTTTTGTACTATGATTTTATCCTGCATTTTACTTACTAGACATAAGCCTATATTTCATTTTCTGTGTGCTCATTTCTAGATCAACCTCCTTATTGCATCATCTAATACAGCTGATTTATATCATCAGCAGCACAGACCAAAGCTGTGTCCAATTCAATATCAATCTCTCCTGATTTTCTTCAACCACTGTAATATGATATTCTAAAGCAAAGTTCAAAATCAATGGTGATAAAGCAAACCCTACATAAAGCAAGGAATTTATTTTCAACACGAATGTGCCCAAATTGCATCTAGGAAGCTTTCCTGTACAGGCAAGCCAATTTTTAATTTCTTTAATTATTTACAATTACAAAGTAAAGGTGTCCCCGTCCTAACCAATGAACATGTATGAGGGGAGGAGGTATGTTTCTACACATTCTTAACCCTTCTATTACTGAGCACGGTAACTTTTGTACCCACAATGCATCTGCTTGTTTCTAGGCGCGTTCACAAAATTGCAAAAAGTGATTATTAGCTTCATCATATCTGTCTGTCTGTCCACGTGGAACAACTCGGCTGCCACTGGATGTATTTTCGTTAAATCTGATATTTCAATATTTTTTGAAAATACGTTGAGAAAACTCAAGTTTCACTAAAATCTGACAATATTAATGGGCATTTTACATGATGACCAATATACATTTTCGATCACATCTCACTCAATTCTAAGACTGAAAAATGTACCAGACAGTAGTTGTAGAGAACATCAAAACATACATTTTAGGTTTAATAACCTTTTTCAAATATTGTGCCATACATGAGATATGAAAAAATATAGAAGAGCCAGAGAGGCCATAGATGACAATATGGTACATGCACATTTCACACTGTGTACCTAAGGCTACAAATAGACACTTTTGGAATATATACCACTAATTACTTTTCTTCTGCAACAATCATTGCATGAACATACCTCAGTGTTTCATTACACATACGTCTCTTTTTATTTTTTTTTAATTAATCTTCCTGTTTTAATGGTTATTTCAGGAATGCCTTCTCAACTGAATTAAGTTTCAAGTGCTCTGTGTCTCCATGTTTCTCTTGTGCAAAACAAGTTATGTTAAAAGTAGTTTCTGGGAACCAGTAAATAACTCGCTCAGTCAACAGTGCACGGATTTAGACATGAATCAAGCTGCCACAACAGGCAACTTTGTGGGTTATCTACCAACAGTTTAGCTCTGTCCTTCATCCACTGCAGATATAGTATACCACTTTTGTGTATCATATGCCCTGTGTATGGTGTGTTGTGAGTGAAACAGTTCTACCACAGACAAGTAATTAAGGCAAAAAAAGTGTTACAGAACAAGAGCTGCAGAAAATTATGCTAAACAGCTGCAATGTAGAATATATAGAAGATGAAGAGAACAAAGATAATGAAGAAAATAATGTATACATAAATGAAGAAATGGATGATGAGACTGAAGCAAGTGCATTTCAAAAGGAAGAAGATTTGGAAAGAGAAGACATTGCTGCTGCTTCATGTACAACCAATCAAACTTCTTCATCTATACCTGGAATGTAATGGAGACCCAAAACATCTGTCTATATGAAACAGAAAGCCTGTAACACATTTCCACCAAACCAGGTTTACAAAATAATGCAAAAAATATTTTGTCAGTTGCAGAGGCATTCCAACAATTTATCAGTAAGAAAATGGTGGAAGAAATCTGCACTGAATCACATAAGAAAGAGAAAGCTGTTTTCAGCAGTTCAGGTGACAGACATGACAGAAAACTGGAAGGACATTACACCCAAAGAACTGTATGCATTTACAGTGATCCTCAGAGCAGCAGAGTAAAACTGTAGAAAAAGACACTTATATGAAATTTAAACAAGTAATAAATTCCTTGTACAACCCTTTTTTTACAGCAGCAATGTCATCAAGGGACATATACAAATTGATCTTTCAGTTCATAAGATTTCATAATAATGGAAGGTATAAGTGCAACAACGGACAAATTGAAGGCAACTTATTCCATTCTTGACCAGTTTTCTCAAGCTTACACTGAAAACTATTCATCATACTCTAATTCAACTGCAGATGAAAGATTACCTACTTAAATCCATTTATAGTGTACATAAAAAGCAAGTGCAGTATGGTTTGAAAGTATGGGTGTGTACAGGTATTGTGACAACCTATGTTTTGAAATTGCCAAGTACACAATGGCATGGTTGATGGTAAAAGGGAAGTCAGTTACAGGTGGTTATAGCCCTAGTACAGGGCTGGTGAACCTATGGCATGCATGCCCAAAGTGTCAGGAGGCATTTGCTGCTGTCCCATGTTTTTTACTTCTTTTCCATGACCAGTTTCTCTCTATTGTAAAGCATATGTCTAAACACTCCACATATCTGACAGCATATAGAATGTATAGGAATTACTGTTGCTACCAAACAATAATGAGTGAAACATCTTTGAATAAATCAGCAACAGTGCAAGTGTTGACTGGATATTTATCACTGGGGCACCAGCCTAGTGGTGACTGGCAAATACATGTTATTGGACAAAACATTTTATAATCTCTACAATAAACCGCTAACCCAAGCACCCAGAGAAACAAATGAGCATCCCCTTCCCAGTACAACAGCAGTTGCAGTGTTTTTGTAATGACAACTGAAATTTAAAATTAATGCTTAAAATTATGCATTAATTTAACTTTATTATTCCATTGTTTGGTACAATATTGTAATAATTCATACCACTGTAAAGGGAGCCCCCCCCCCCAACCCCCTCTTGACATCTACCTGATGATGACTGATCTGGACAGCTGGAACATGTTTAGTATATAATAAAAGACTAACATATTATATCTGTATGGTTGAGTCTGGTTGGATAATTAACGCCTATTACAACTGTTACAGGGACGATTCTATTGTTGTTTACACATTATTGTTAATAAATATTGTTGTTTTTAAATTATCTATTTTAAAGCAACACAGATTTATTATTAGTTATTTCAACAGGCTTCCTACAATGTTTGCATTGATTTTAATATATTTTTTATTTTTTATTATCAACACAAAATGATTACAGGTATATAACTATAAAATAAAATAAATATGACAATAATTCTGCAAATTTTGCACAAACATTTTATTGTTCCCTTATTACTGTCACAAAGTCATCAATGCTGTCGCTTGTTAGGCAGGCCTACTATTGTGGTTATAAATAGCATGTAAGTTTTAAAAAAGTCTATGTAAAATCATCCAGAAGCATCATTCATTACTTAAACAGGCTTCCTAAGAATGCATTCAAGTATACTGTTCTCTCCCACTCTGCAATAATTTTTACAATAAAAGTAATAAATGTCTAGTAATCACAAAATATTCAATGTCATTTTATTTATTTGATTATTAATTATTGGGTTATTCTTTTCAAACAGCCAGTAGCATCAGCTCCAGTTACTGCCATACTTTCTTCCTTATCACATTTCTCAGGGTGGCCTTTATTAGAAATACAATAATGCATTAATTGCACAATATAATTACAATATGCACTAATAATGCAATAATTAATAATAATTACGGAAGACTCCAAGACCTTATTTTTTCTTCAAAATTCCCATGGACAAGTGCAAGAATTTCTTTGAAATTTATGGACGATTTTGGCACATGCCCTCAAAAATGTTTGCCAGCCCTGACCTAGTAGAACCTTCTTTTGATTCTTGGAGGGGTGTTACTGTCAACAACTTTTTCATGTCAATAGCACTAGCTGAAGAAGCGTTCAAAAAAAGGCATAATAGTAAACAGGCACAACGTGCTGCAACAAATGAGATCCCACACGAATTTCTTCCACACTCCAACTGGAAAGGGTACTAAAGCACTTTTGGGCAAAAAAAAAAAAAAAAAAAAAAAAAAAAAAGTAAAATCTTTGGGATCACTGACACTGACAACATGTCTCCTGATTTCCTAAATTTAAAAAAGGGTGGTTTTGATATCCATGGGGATTTATGGTAACGACATAGCTGGCCCAGAATAGAATTTTAAACCTGAGGTAGTCCTGCAATACAAATGCTGTTGTAGATGCACAAGACCAAATGATAAGAGAGTACTCACAAACAATAAATAGCATACTTTATATAAAGTGGGTTCCATTTCAAAGACAGAGCCATACTTACAGCTTATGAACACAGTTTTTCTCAACTTGCTTGTAAAATTTATACACACAACAGTGCAGGTGGAAGGAACAATGTTTGTTCTGTCACAATTCCACAACCACCGATAAAACAAAGTTGAGTGAACCTCAAAGAAAGTGAGCTGGCTGACAGCAAGGAAAATATTTTAACAGCAACGAGTCAGAAAGTCATACTGTGAATGTGGAGAAGGGGGAGGAAGGTTATGAAGATGTAATTCAGCAATTGCTGCAGGAGTGTACACTCTTGCACAGTTGTCATACAAAACATAGCAGTGCTCAAGTGATACACAGCCCTAGTTCACCCAGTGCATCTGATGAAGATGAAGAACAACAGGGTAGGCTACATCAACAGACATCACACTGACCAGAAACCTCATGCTAAACACTGCCCTGTTACCCTCCAAACAGTGTGGTAAACACCTACAAAGAAGAGCCCAGAGGAAAGGTTAGTTAAGCACTGCATGTAAATGACAGCTCCACTCTACTTAGCTTTTCTTGTTTATTTCGTGGAAATTAATGCACTGCTAGTAATAGAGACCAACTGCTACTATCAGTACGACTTAGATAATCTTGACAAGGGAATTTCATGCAAGTTACAAGTACAGAGAATTTAAAAATGAAGACAAATAACAGTAAAAGGAATATTTTTAAAGATTAGCCCATCACATATATGGCGATAAAGGTAAAGGCAATGTTTCCTTGCTCATGCCATGAAGAAAAATAGGGGGAGTAGCAATATAGATCCACTCAGTCTTAACTTCAGCATTAAATGGAGGCAAGTGCTTTATACCAGGGGAATGAACCCCAGTACCCATTGAACAGTGGGGCTGGGAAAGCTCTGGAGCCAGTCTGAATGTTGTCTGAGAAAACTTCTTGCTCTGACTGGGATTCAAACCAAAGACCAGCCAGGCCATAAGCTAGCCTCTAAATTGAATATACTAACTTGACAATCTTGGCTCTGAATATATTGTTATTAGAACTTCATATATGGCTATGGGATGCACATAACACCAATTGTATTCTGGGGGTAAAAAAGTACCCCACTCAGCCAACCATGGAATTCTTTTTAGCTCAGCCACGGAAGGGTTAACCTTGGCACTACTTGCAGGTCTGTGGTCAGTTTCACACCCTAGCAACTTAGGAGAATAAGAACATTTCTTGCCCCTGCTAAGAATCAAATGATGATTCCTTAATTGTCCAGCCTGTAGGCTTGTCATTTTACTTATTATAACAATGATTCCATTTATAACTACCATTTACTTACTTTGTAACAAGCTAGTAAGTTTGCTTTGAGGGAGGTGGCACAAAGTTCTTCTAAAACATCAGTACCCCACCCACCAGACTACACTGTATCAATAACGAGAAGACCACAGTCAAAACTGCTTCACTTCTCACAGCTGCAAGTGCATGCTTTTCTACTGAAAAGGTGTCTTAATAGAACAATGACTGGAGAGAACAGACCAGTAGAAACAACAATGCACAGACCAACAAAGCATACACAAACCTGTGCTTGCACATCTCCCTTTTCTGCCAGTAGCTGATAGTACTCTATAAGGTCATTGTCTAAAATTCCAGAATTATAGCCAGGATTCTCCAGTTCCTCCAACAGGCGAACTCTTTGCACGGCTTGTCCCCCAGATAAGGAAACTTCCTCTGCAACTGTTCAACAGCAAAAAAACAAGGGGACAATTTTCTCTTAATCCCATTACACCTCTTCATTTTAACTGAAATGTATCTTTCCTTACATTGACTAATCCACCTGCCGCAAGGACAGCACAAATCATTAACTAGTAAAGTGATGATAAAATATGATTTAATGTCCTATGGAATACAAGAAACACTAGAAAACAAGGTATAAATGCATTTATTATCTATCAGGTGAACTTCCAAGCAAATTAACCCACATAACAGATACTGAAAGGCCGGATTCTTCCTTACTATTCTGGAGGTTTCTGTGCATGTAACATGAAAATCCTCACTGCAACTCTCACTCCCTATTAGCCACATGGACAAGACACATGATGTCAGAATTGCACTTGCTGTGTGTAGTAACATCTTCAAAAACTAGTCTCAGTGACCAAACCACTTTCATGAAATTCAGCATCAGGATTGTTTACAAAACACTGCTGAATGAGCTTGAGTCTTGTGAAAATTGGTTTCATAACAGTAATACCTTACTTTGAGGTGTAACACAAATAATACTAATATTTTCCATATTTACTAACTGATCTGGGAGAAATCTGGTGTACTAAATCTCCACATAATTCAGTTTAGCAGTTATCAGTTTTATGAGAACCAGCTTGGTGACAATAATAAAATAACAGAATCTTATAGTACAGGAAAATTTTAAGGATGCAGAGAGAATCCCACAGAATGTTTCAAATGTGAAATGAAGACAAAAAAAATCTCACTGCAGCAATGAGTTCTAGACAGGAACAATAGGTAATGAAAGATGTCACACACAAAGAAGGAAGAACATGGGGGAAAATACAGGAGTTCTGAGAACAACACTTATGGAGAGGTTCTTATGTTAGGTAACACACACAGTGTAAACGTCAGAAACGATCAAGGTGTTTCATTGTAACCTGATATTTTATGCCACTTAAACACTAGTTACGTTACTGGCATTATTAAAAAAAAAAATATGAACAGAATCACCAATTTTACCTTTGAAAAATATTCACTCACAGATATAATTCTCAATTTTAAAACTAAATTAGCAGAAAAGCACAAGCATTAATTTTATATATTTTTGTATTATGTGGTACTCTCAAGGTGTACAAGAAGGTTGTAACTTGTGGTACACAACCAGCATAAATCAATTATGTGGACAAAATGGACTGTAAAATTCTAATTTTCTAGAATTAAGGCATAACAACTACAGGTATAGAAATACAGACTCACCTTTGTTTGCAACTTTTCTATAGAAGTCCAAGGCTTTTTCACAGCTTGCACTAACAGTAACTCCTGACCAGTAGCGGTAACCCAAAGCCATTTGTGCCCATGAACTTCCTCCAATAGCTCCAAATGTGTAGTGAACAAGGGCTCTCGCTTGGCTTGCATTTACAGCAATGCCAGTGGCATGTAGGAATCCTAAACCCTGGAACAGTATGCACCCTTACAGTGAAAACACCTATATTTCTAAATAAAATAAATTGTAGTTTAACAGCAATACACAGAATATCTCTCTCTCTCTCTCTCTCTCTCTCTCTCTCTCTCCCCCTCTCTCACACTCACACTCACACACACACACACACATGTGCGCAATAACTGTGCGACCAATGGAACATCAGAAAAGGTGTTTACATTGGGCTGGGTGAAAAATGTTACATCAATATGTGTTTAATTCTCAAACAGTATGGAGCTACTGTTTAAAACTGAATGATGCAAAGAAATTCACTGACTGAAACAATTCCGCTACATTATTTTATCCCTTAAAAAGCAATTTTATTTTGTTAGTTACCTATACTGCCAACTGTAAAAGTAAGTCCAGCGGCTCTTCTACATGCAAGAGTCCAAAATATTAAGCAACCATTGTATACAATTTATTGTAGTAGCTTTTATAAATATTGTTGTAACTCTAATACAATTGTGTGCATTTGTTGACTTAAATTATAACAATTCATTGAAACATTATAGAAGGTCTATGTGTAATAACAGTCCCGTGACTATCCAAAAAAATGTTTTCAAACAGCATTACATTAAAATAACGAAGAAACCCAGTCAGGAGTTATGATATGGATCCACAGGTCAATATCAAATAAAACAGACCACTATAAATTCTGGAATGAAAGAGTTATTGAAACAGGACTGAAAACACAAAGGGGAAACTTAACAATATTAGGAGTATATGCCCCAAAAGAAGGCAGGGATGAATTAAATGAAGAATTTTATGAAACACTACTACAGAAGATATTGGATAAAGTGAACAAAAACAATTACACAATGTTGGTAGGAGATATGAATGCTAGAGTTGGAAATAATAGAGTTGTTAATACAGTGGGTACAAATGCAGAAGCTACACTAAATAGCAACGGTAGAAAATTGATAGATTTACGCACATTTATTAACTTAAAAATAAGGAACACTTTTTTTAAGTATAAAGAAATTCATAAATTTATTTGGGAAGCAAGAGGACACAAATAAATTATTGATTACCTTATAACAAATATGAAAACTTCAATGGTAATCCAAGGCATTAGATTCTACAGAAGCAAAGAAATAGGTAGTGACTGTTACTTATTATATGCAAAAATATATGTTCCACCACGATGTTTAAACATGAGTAACAAAAAGACCCCATTAAAGCATGATGAATTTTTTAAAGTAAGACTGCTAAATGATGAAAGCATAATATGGCTGTACACCCAAAGAGCGAAACTCCACTTAAGCAATACAAAGGAAGATGAAATAAACACTAAGAAAGAATTGAAAAACTTACAAAGCATTAAAATCAGCAGCAAATGAAAGTTTAGGAACAATAAACAGATGAAACAGGAGAAAATACAGGGTTATTCAAAATGATTGTCAGGGTTTTAACAACTTGTCATACACAATACACTGGAGATAGGAGTATATGTATTTTTTTATTTAATAGAACAACACTCCAAGTTTTTGTTACATACCTTACAGGTTTTCTATATGTGCACCCTTTGTGACTCTACAAACACCAACATGATAATCGATAATCACCAATGACATGCTACATAGAGTTCAGAACGAACTTGATTACCGTGTTGATGCTTGTAGAATCACAAAGGGTGCATATATAGAGCACCTGTAAGGTATGTAACAAAAATTAAATAAAAAAATACATATACTCCTATCTCAAGTGTTTGTGTATGACAAGTTATTAAAACCCTGACAAATATTTTGAATAACCTTGTATTTAAAAATATGGGATGACCAAACAAAACAATTAATAGAAACAAAGAAAAAATCATATAAAAAATGGCTGAATTTGAAGAAACTAGAAGATAAACTGGAATACAAAAGAAACGCAGCACTGGCTAAAACAGAAGTAAAAAGGAGACAAAGACTTTCTTGGGACAAATTTGTTATAAATTTAGAACACAACACATACAGGACCCAAACCAAACTATACACAATTTTAAAACAAATTAGTAAGGATGTAAAAGAAACAGCATGTATTCAAGGAAACAGACAAAAAAGTATTCCTTCAATACTACGAAAAGTTATGGAACAAAACAAACATAAATGAATTACAATTAGAATACAACTCAGCTGATTAATCACATGCTTCTTTTGATGAACTAGAAAAGGTGTTAAAATTAACAAAAAATGGTAAAGCTCCAGGACAAGATAACATTAACTCAGAGGTATACAAGTATGCACCAGTAGGGTTTAAACTGAGATTACTACAGTTTTTAAACAATATATGTAGAGAAAACTGCATTCCAAATGAGTGGATAAATAACTCCCATATTTAAGAAAGGTGACAGAAGGGAACCCAAAAACTACAGTGGAATTAGTTTTCTTAACACCTGCTACAAGTTACACTCTAAAATCCTTAATATGAAACTGCAGAAGTACTCAGAAGTATTTATCACGGAAACACAAAATGGATTCCAAAAGGGACAGTCATGCACGGACCCAACATTTTACCTTAAATTATTAATTGAAAAAAGAAGGGAATTTAACTTGGAAACACACTTGTTGTTTATAGATTACAAGAAAGCATATGACAACATACAAAGACAGATTTTATTTAACATTTTGAAATCTAGACATAACCCAGACACATTCCTAAAGGCAATAGTGGATATTTACACACAAAACAAAATATTGATAAAATTTAACAACAAACTATCAAAACCGGTAGAAATTAATAAAGGAGTAGGCCAAGGTTGCCCTCTTTCACCTGCACTGTTTAATATATATTCAGACAAAATAATAATTAAATGGCAAAATCAAAACATAACCAGAATCAAACTTTCAAAAAACCAGCAGCTGTCAGAGCTGTTATTTGCAGATGACCAAGTCATAATAGCAGACACAGAAGATAACCTACAGAAAGCTGCGCATAAATTAAATCAAATAATAACAGAATATTGTTTAACTATCTGTACAGAAAACAAAATTGATGGCATTTAAAGGGCAAGATCCAGTGAGAACTAAAATTGTAATAGATAATAAAATTATAGAACAAGTAAATTTAACTATTATGAAATATGATATGAAGGAGAATTGGACATTGATAACAAATTAAATAACTTTTTGAAAATTACAAGTATTTTAAATAATGTGTTTAGACCATAAAAAAGCCCTTAAGAAAACAAGAATAAAACTGTACAATACACTAGCCCTTCCAGTCTTGTTATATGGCAGCAAAACTTCGACTATTAAAGCAAGTGACGCCAGAAGAATAACAGCAGCAGAGATGAAATACATGAGAAGAATAGCAGGATACACTTGGACAGATTACAAAACAAATGGACAAATTGCAAAGGAATTAAAAATAACACAAATTTTGGACAAATTACTGGACTACAAGAGAAGCTGGATACAACACGTAAATAGATTACCTCAAAATAGATTACCCAGGGTAATGAAATACTACTCCCCAACTAGCAGAAGGAATCATGGTAGACCTTTGAAGACTTCTGGATACGTGAGACCAGAACAGATCAACAATTGGCCCAACTCCATGAAAGATATATGATGATGATGAAGAAACTCACTCTCCAAAGAGGTCTAACCACAATCCTGACTTGCTTATTTTTTACACAGGATATATATCCATCCATGGTGGCGCTACAGTCCCGTCTGGGCCCTGGCCTCCCTTCTTATTGTTCACACAGAATGATATCCACCAATCTACAGTGCTACAGCCCTGTCCTCCCCGAAAAGACACCTCCATTCTTCTCTGTCTTCTGCTCATCTCCTCCATCCTCTTATTCCATGGATCTGTGACGTGTCCCGCCTGACATCCTCCTACCTTGTTCTCAGTTTCACAGGATGACATGTCATAGAATAGCATGTTCATACCATTATATTG
>Ga0209755_10007568_pt1 | contig 11749 bp, 10 predicted proteins | sample TergutCo191P1_FD_187301 | JGI IMG/M metagenome (GOLD analysis project Ga0209755, IMG submission 187301) | Cornitermes sp. P1 segment gut microbial communities from Petit-Saut dam, French Guiana - Co191P1 (SPAdes) (version 2) | ecosystem: Host-associated > Arthropoda: Insects > Digestive system...
TTATAACATGTAGACTTTCAGTTTGTGAGTGATAACTTTTGATGTCATTAAAAATAGCTTAAATTAGGCAGTGTGAACAAGCAGGCAGGCACAAGATTGGTTGACTGAAAGTATCCTAATTTTATAATTATCTAAAAAACCATAAGGCCTAACAAAAAAGTTTGTACAGTATAATAAACTGAATGTATCATCTGTCTCTGCAACTTTTGTTAGATATATTTTATGCTTCAGTAAATGTTTATTGAATTATGCTCAATATGTTTGCAGTAACTTGTAGATTTTGATGTAAAGTGGTTGTTGCTGTGGTCCAGTTTTAACCAAAAAGTCAAAAGTGTTAACACATTCTGGTAAAACTTACCAGGCTCAGATTTCATGAATTGTCATTCCCTGCTTCTTGAACTGCTGTGTGTGGATGGATGAATGAATGAACAGAAAAACATGGCCAAATGAGCCGGCACATTTTTGCATCTTTCCGTTATACGTGTACGAATAGTGAAGAGTGGAGTTCGCAACTGTGTTTTACAGATTTAGATGTGATTGGGAGACTGCTTAGAATGTCAGAATATAGATTTCTGAAAATTGTTGTACATGAAGTAAATTGTTTGATACTTGCAGTTTTATGTATATTGCAGTCCCTTCTTATACATGTGAAGGTTGATTTTTCAACTTCCAAGCTATTTGATCTTTGAGGTTCCAATAATTACCATACGTATTTTTATATTGGTCTATGTAGGCATTGTGCGGTACCTTTTTTCTGTAATGAGTCATATTTAACATATTGTGCTGAAAGATGGAAATAGCACTAAGGATCCTTATAGATATTACACAGTGAGAATATAAGACTTGAAGTTTTCATGGTGACTGTATGCACTGGAGTCCCCTCAGGCTTCCAGCCACGTGAAGATACAGATAGTATCTGTCAGAAAGTGTCTGTCTCCATTTTCAGGGTATATGTGATGACTAATATGTCTGCCTGTTGTTTATATATATACACACACTCAGAGCCCAGGCTTCTTGTCCAAGTGTTGGTTGGTGAGAGGGCAGTAGCAGAGTCTGGCAGTCAGTCAACATATAGCCCTTGCTGCTTAACCTGGGGTATGAGGGATGCTGTCTTTCATAGGCCATTACCATTATATCTCATTGGCCCCACCTGTCTGGTATGTTTTGGTGGCTGGGAACTATATTAATTTGTGTAAATCCCATATCAGTGTTAAAAGTGTCCGGATGTAGCCTGATCTCTGTCATTTCTTTCACAAAATGGTCAGTGTAGCCTTCCATTCTAGCCAGTCTTGTATTGTTCTTGAAGTTACACATAATGTCTTGTCTCAGTGCTGTGTTCAGTCACTGCCAGCTTCTTTGGTTGGAATAGCCATTTGTGATGTTTCATATATAGTGAGGAGCTTAACACTCACAATTTGTACTAATATTGTATTCTTCATAGATGTAATGCCATGCAATATGGTGTGGAGGTGCCAGGAACCTGCTTCCTCTTATGGCTGGAGGTAGCAGTTTCCTCCAAAGTGCTGGTACCTGTCTACCAAATTGCATGGTGTCACATCCCAAGAGTCTGGTGTTAATGCCCAGGACAGTAAAAAGAGCTCAAATTTTATGTAAATTATATTTAATTCCATGTATTGTTAAGGTGACTACATGATGGAGGATCCAATGGGCAGGACGTGTAATATGTTAGGAAATGAGCAAGGCCCAAGAAACTTTTAGACCACAAGGGAAGACACCACTGGTGACACCTAGACATACATGGGAGGATACTGAACTTTAGCATATGGCCTTTTAAATGCTAGGTTGCTGGTGCAGCCAGAGCAGTATTCAATTTAAATGTGCACTGTGGGACAGTGTTTTCCCATTTGGATGAATAGGATGTGCCTTTAATGGGAAAACAGTGTCCCACATGACTTAAAGTGGAGGTCTGAGATTGAATGTAAATGGGAGGACTTCATTCAACTGAGCTCATTAACTTTGTGGACTTTTCCATCGTCAACATGATTAAGGTACTGTAACTTCTGCAACACTACATTCAGAGGACAGGATCATCCCCTGTCTTTAGGCTTGCTTTGAAATGGTATTATCACATAACTGTTTACACTGTTCCAAAACAAAGCAGTAAAATTACTGAGCACATCATGTTTTGGAGACAGTTTAAAAACTGTGTCGGTACACATCTCCCCAAACACTCAGTCCTTACTGTTCATCATGAGTTACTGTAATTATTCAACTGGCTCAAGAAAGGTTCTATTGGGGCTTTTGTATACATAGTCATGAACCAGAGGTTTCCATAACCAGGAACTTGTGTAAGTTATGGAGATACAAGTCCTTGCATTCTGGATTCTGTTTCACAGTTGTTAGTCAAGGAATTCAAAACACCTTTAGTGAGCTTATTGAAAGAGTGACCTGTTTGTGTCATTCAGCTGCAATAATTAAAGCACTTGACTGTGACATTGGCTTGAATGAAAATTGTGTTATATTGGTGAATTGCCTGTAATTAAAACTTCTAAATTTTCATCCTTTTGCTCCTCTTCAGAACAACTGAAAGGTCAGCAGATTGACTAGATTTTTTTTTTTCACACAACTTATGCTTTGTTCAAATCAGGTCACATCACATCTTTGAACTTTTTTGTGTGCTAGACTGTTGTTTGCTCAATAAAAGATAGTTTTATTAATTAGTAACCTTTTATACCCAATAGAGTATAGGCACAACTGCCATTTTGTAATACCTAAAGTGATAAAATTTTCTCAGGCATCGTTTTCTATCTGAAGTACTTTATATGTGGCAGTTTGTCCAGTTTGAAAGTAGTATGTAGAACTAAGATCATAAATTTAAGTTTTGTGTGTATTTCTTTTTCCCACAGAATCACCCATTGCTTTTTCTGTGCCTTCTGTATCTACTATAATTTTGTAATCTTTATATATTTTACCTTTGTACATATATCAGAATACTGTATACATCTGCCGCTGTCTAGAGCATAATACACACAGTTGTGTATTAGTTTCTTCATTCTTATGAACTCGGGTAAACAGGTACAACATATTAAAGTTTGCAGGCTAAATACAGCATGTTGTACATGTATGGTAGTTACTGCAGTGGTGAGTTCTACTGCAAATTAGCCTCCTCTCTTTTTTTTGTGTGTGGCAGAAAGCATGGTTTATATATGTAGTGAGAGAGATATGTTATTCTGTAGGAAGTTGGCATTGTTGTACTTAAACACAGTATTTCCTATATTCTTGAGCTATTACCATACCCTTTGCCCTCGTGTTATGTAATATTTACTCTAAATTATCATTTGCAGTGTTTTTGTGCTTATTTTAATGCTGTATAAATGGAATATATAATAGCTAACAAAATACTGATGATCAAAATTAGCATGGTGTGTGGGAGATGTATTTAGTTTGCGTTACCTTATTTTATTTTGACCAATAACCCTTCCAATGCTTTAAATTCACAAAGCAAAGTCTTCTTCATTAGCTAATAGTTGTTCTGTTGGTCCAGAAATTCTCCACTTTCTATGAAAATGAAATATTCAGTATAATTATATATTTAACCAACACTTGCACTCTGGTAAAATATGTTGTGACACATTTTTTACATTCAGAGGACCATACATTGTGATATATTCTTATATTAAAAGCCAATGAGATGCAGTATTTCTCAAGTTTATTTTGATAAAGGACTCTCCATGTTTCAGACAGATCTACTGCCCATCATCATCAGGAGTCTCAACACTGTATACACAGCAATAGGTATTTGTTATGGTATTTATGTGGACTGTCTGCTAGCAAGGTCCTGACCTCGCTGGCAGACAGTCCACATAACTAGCATGACAAATACATATTGCTGTGTATACAGTGTTATACTCCTGATGATGATGGGCAGTAGATTTGTCCGAAACATGGAGAGTCCTTTACCAAAATAAACTTGAGAAATAGTGCATATCCTTGGCTTTTAATATAAGAATGTTTTGACACATATTATCAATCACATGTTTCGGCTGCTTTTGCAACCTTCTTGAGGGTGCTATTAGAAGAATACTGATAAAATGTAAATTGCTAAATTGCATAAGTAAAACCACTTATTGTTACAATGTTTATCCCAAGTGCACACTGTGGCTGTAAAGTGTCAGGTTATGCATTATTAAAAATAGTTAAAATTTACATTGTTGTTAAAAACAAAAACAGCTGGGTGTGTTATGTTGTTACATGTAGTTGATACACATCCTGTGTTCAATGAGTAGAGATGTGTACCACAGGGGAGATCTCTAAAGTCTTAAGAAGGGAAATCACTTTAGTCTTAAATGATCTCCCCTGTGGTACACATATCTACTCATTTAAAAAGGTGTGTATCAACTACATGCAACTAACAACATAAAGACACTGATTCTGTTTTTAACAATAATGTAAATTTTAACTGTTTTTAACAATACATAACCTGGCATTTGACAACCATAAGGAGCGCGTGAGATAAATATTGTAACAAGAAGTGGTTTTACTTACACAATTTAACAATTTATATTTTATCAGTATTCTTGTAATAGCACCTTGATGATGGTTACAAAAGTGACCAAAATATGTAGGTGATTGATAATATATGTCAAAACATATTTTGCCAGTGTGCATTTGTCGGTTCACTATGTAAGTGTAAATATTCCTTTAATTCAGGATATGGAGCGTACTAATTTCATTCAATACCATGCATACAAGAATCTGCCACTGGGCCCTTTCCTTAGCCAGATATATCCATTCCACATGTACTTCAAATTGAAACACCACATGGATTTTAACTTACCTGCCTTATTAAAATGGTATGTTATTAAACAAATACAAATATGTTTATGATTAAAGTACTAAAAATTACACACACTGAATAACGTGGTATCTTTCGCCACTGAGATTATCCTCAGGATTGTGTATATTTTCATGAGATGTTAAAGTGACAAATATTTGGACTGCCCCCACTGCCTTGTGTTTTGTTAAAACAAAATTATGGAAGTTGTGTTTTAACAAAAAAAAATGAGATGCTGAAGAAAATCCAGTAATGTATCAATTTAATAAGACATATTTGTCACAAAGACTTATCTTATTAGATAATTCGTTGCTTATTACTAATATGATGATTGTATGGCTTCCAATGCAGAAATAGTATGAAGTAAAATCTTCACAGGCTTGCAGCCATGTCATGTTTTTTAAATCAAGTGATATTTCAGAGATTGATTCCATCATCATCATCAGGTTTCTGATATCAGAATCTTGTTGATGGAGACAGATGATTTGAAGGACATGATGCACTCTCAGCCCATAAAGATCATAATGAATTTTGTTGCCATGAAAGCTTCAAGACATGGAAATGTTATTGATTTATTTACAACCATGCTATCTGGAAATGCTTATATGCATTCTTTGTGTAATATAGATACACCATGTGTGGTAAAATTAAGTATTCTTTGCAGTGCTTAAAGTGCTAAAACACTTTATAAACAGTTCAAATAAACCTTTCTGATACCATCAGGATGCAGTCAATTTATTCTGAAAGTACTGAAGCATTTTATAAGTAAACCCACTGAAATGAACTGTTCAGATATCACGATGCAGTGAATTTAAATAGCACAGCAAAAGGGTAAAGGAAAGTTTAACCCATTATATGGACATGTCAGATGAGACTTGTGGCAGGTAATGGCAGTGTCTATTTGGGAGTGGTGTGCGTCTCATCTGTAACAGTTTTTGTTTATCCATGCAACTTTATTTTCACTTGTCATTCACAGATGTTATGATGGTGGCCTCGATGTCATTTAGGTAGCTGTGACAGTCTTTTTTTTATTGATGTATAGTTTCTTCATATTTCTGTTCTTTGGTTTCCAAGTGCATGTGCGAATGGTTTGTGAATATGGCGTATTGTAAGGGTCATAGTGCAGATTTTAAAAGCCACACCACCTGCAGCAGCTGGCCATTTAAATGCCTTTGCAACAAACACATGTTGATCATGCAAGGTTCCTCATCTGTGATCATAGAGGCATTTACATCCTGCTGATGTTGCTGGTAGATGGCTCAGGATCATGTGCCATATGCACTTGACATTATAATTTACCACTTTTGCCAGATGCATTCTTTTTATGAACAGCTTGTATTATTCTTTGAGGAAAGTTGTATCAGAAGTTACTTCTTGATTATTGTTAACTTACAATTAATAAAATTTCCTTAATGTGTTCGCTTCCACATATGAGAACAAAATATATTTCAGAATTACTCTAATCTGAATACAGATTGTGCAAAGATTCTTTTGTGAAAATGAAATGGGTAATATTTTTAGTTTGTTTATCTTTGGACGCTATTTTTTTTGTAGTTTTATGTACTGAGCGAAGAGTAAACTGTGCAGTCATAGACTGAAGAAAACACTTAAGATTTGAGTGAGATGTCTTTATGTTAATCTTTTTGAATGCTGGATCAGATGGACAAGAAATCAGTTTCTGATTGACTGTGATAGCGAACATGTTAGTAATGTATTTTTATGAATGCTGTATTTTAGTCATCTCTTTAAGTAGCTGTTTTGTTCAATACGCTTCATGTACAGGATGTCCCACTTGTAACAACAACTGCCATGTCAGCATACTGTCAGAATGTGATTAGGTGATGATGTCTACAGTACTCTGTGATATAACCCACAGCATGTTATAACAGGTGCTGGAAATGACCTCTTTCAGCTTTCAGACATGCTTGACAACTGGTGAACATTTACCGGAAGTTTTTTGAAGTTCTTGTCATGAAATTGGCAATACTGCACATTTGATGTTGTCTTTAAATTTGTCCTTTGTGTGTGGGTTGTTCTAATAAACCTGGTTTATCAAATTTCTCTATAGTAATAATCACATTGATTGAGATTGAGTGAATGAGCAGACCACGGAGGGTGAAAATTATTCAGTTGCACAAGATGTTGGTTAAGCCAGTCACTAAATTATTTACTGGATGTGCAATTGCATGGTCTTGCTGAAATAATGAATATTCGTTATTATCATTTAGGTTTTTATTAAATGGTGTGAATGTGTCTAATGTATTTTTCTGAATTATTGTTTCTGAATAAAGCTGCATTCAACAATTCTTGTACTGATAACACACCATAGGTCAGCCTTAATATCATGTAATTCTTTGCAGATAAGGAAACTTTCCTCTCACAAAATCCGGCTCCCTATTGGATGTACCGGTTTGATTGAATTAATATCTTAAAGGTTTTGGGGGCTGCATTGAAAGTCTGCTCTTTCTTCTGTGAAAAAATATTACATTTGATTCTGCCTCTTGTACAAAGATTGTTCAAAATTTATGAGCATTTAAAAAAAAAAAAATTAACACACTGTGTACTATGCTGTACTTCATCTGCAGTAACAAAATGCATACTTTCCTATTATGCAGTAGTTAATATGTGAGACTGTGTCTTAAGTGAGTCAGCAACAATGCGGTAACACACTTAAGACTGCCAGGTTGGTTCCAAATGGTGGGACTCACCATATGGTGGAAAGTTTCTGAGCAATGAAATTTTTTTTTTCTTTTACAGATGGACAATCCTGTGTCTACAAGCATCAGTTACATAGGTTCGCAAAATAATGCCACACACTATTCACAAGTAAGTAATGATAGTGCATGTGCTGGATATTGCAGATTTGTAAGCGTGCACTGTTCAGTCTGAGTAGAAGGATCATTTTATTAAACATTTCACTGTTATATATGTATGTGAAAACAAAATTTGCTGCATGGCTTATGAAGAACTAAAGGATATGTCTAATCATATGTGAGAATGGAAGTTCTTACAGTATTGGTTATTCATATTACTGTGTTTAGAGATATGACATCATGAAGTTTCATAGATAGATATGTGGTGTGAATAAATAGCTTCTGGACTGACAGCAAGATGACACTATGCTGCCAGCATGGACTTCTGTCACTAGGTGTAGATCAAGTAGGGTCTTCTGAGTCATATCCAACTTTGTATAGAGTTGTAGTACAAGTGATTATTAAGTAATATTCTGCTTAGTACAAATGGGTATTTCACATTTGTGATTTTGGTGTACCCACTTACTGCATGGAGCATAGTCCTTCTTGAAAGGCTAACCGGTTTTTAGCCAGTCAAGAAATTCCCCACATTTCTTGGAACCCGAAGGCTCATCGCATTCACTAGTGCCCGCCACCTGTCCCTACCCTGAGCCAGCTTGATCCAGTCCATACCCCACATCCCACTTCCTGAAGATCCATCTTAATATTATCCTACCATCTATGCCTTGGTGTCCCAAGTGGTCTCTTTCCCTCAGATTTCCCCACCAAAACCCTGTATACGCCTCTTCTCTCACCCATACGCACTACATTCCCAACCCATCTCACTCTTCTTGATTTTATCACCCAAACAATGTTGGGTTAGGAGTACAGATTATTAAGCTCCTCATTATGTAGTTTTCTCCATTCTCCTGTTACCTCAGCCTACGTTCCTCCCTCACTGTTAGTGACCAAGTTTTACATTCATACAACCGGCAAAATTACAATTCTGTTTAATTTAATCTTTAAATTTTTGGATAGAAAACTGGAATACAAAAGATTCTTCACCTAATGATAACAAGCATTCCCTGATTTCAGTCTACTCTTAATTTCTTCCTGAACAGAATTTTTATTTGTTCAGGTTGTTCCCATATATTTTAACTTTTCCACCATTTCAAAGGCTCTATTATCAGTCTTCGTACTATGACTTCATCCTGCATTCTGATTTCAAGACATGACCATATACTTAGTTTTATCAGCATCTACTTTTAGTCCAATCTCCTTACCGGCCACTATCAAAGCTTCTGTGTTTTCCTTTATAGTATGTATGCTTCCTCCCAATATATTAACATCATCAGCATAAACCAGAAGCTGATGTGTACCATTTAATTTCAAGCCATCCTGGTTTACCTGAACTGTCCTGGTGATGTACTATAGAGCAAAGTTGAAAAGCAATGGCAATAGAGCATCTCCTTGTTTCAAACCATTTCTAATAGGAAACTTGTCAGACAGATTCTTGCCTACCTGAACTCTGCTATGTGTTTCAGTCAGACACATTATTTTTAGCCCTACCAGTTTCTTGGGGATACCAAACGTATTATTATACGAGACTTCCCTTCTACTTGAATCATAAGCTTTTCTGAAGTCTGTAAACAGCTGATGCACTGCTTCATTGAATTCACATTTTTTTTCAAGTATTTGACAAATGCAGAATATATGGTCATTAGTTGACCTGCTGCATCAGAATCCACATTGAAGATCCCCCAGTAATTTCCTCTGTATATGGTGTTAACCTTGAGAACAGGATAGTGGATAAAATTTGTACATAGTTGGCAAAAGTGATAAGCGCGTATAATTACTACAGTCTGTTTTATCACCCTTCTTATAGATGGGTACAGTGATCAACTCGTTCCACTCCTCAGGCAATTCCTCCTTATTCCAAATAGAAATAATTCATTTATGGATCTCAAAGCAAATTGTTCTACCCCCTGCCTTAATCAGTTTTGCTGGGATTTGATCAGTACCTGGTGATTTGTGACTTTTTAGCTTTTCAATAGCCAACTCATACTCAAGGCCACTTGGCTTAGGCACTAGTGGTTCTGCTGTGTGTGTTTCTGTCTGCCTAACATCATGAACCCCATCTACATTCAGTAGCTGGGAGAAATAGTTCCTCCACCTAGCCAAAGTACTGTCTGAGTCTGCAACCAAATCACCCTTTTCATCCTGTACTGTATTCTAGACTGGTAACCCTTCTTAAAGTTATTGATGCACCTATACAAGTCCCTAATATTTTCAATCTTACTGTTAGTTTCAAGCCCCTCAATTTTAGCTTTCAGATATGCCTTTTTTATGTTCCTGAAATGTCTGCTAACTTCACGTCTTACACTGTTGAGATTATCTACACTGCTTTGGCTTCGATCCTGTACCCACTGGGTTTTAGCCTGCCTCCTTTGATCTAAAAAATGTAAACATTCTTAATCAAGCCATGGTTTATGCTGCTTCAATTTGTGCACACCTAGACTCTCTTTAACTGAGGTTTTGATATTCTCTTTAAAGTTCTCCCATGCCCTTTTATGTCCTCACTATCACTGTAAGTTCTCCAAAGCTCCAAACCTGTTTGAAATCTCAGTCTGATACTCTTTCCTAACCTCCAGCTCATTTTGCTTCCTGAGATAAATCTTCCCCAGCCAACTTCTGTGCTGCTTGTTTACTTACTACCAATCTTTCCCTAACTTTTGCAACCACCAGATAGTAATCAGTATCAGTCAGCTCTACTAAAACTTCATACATCTAGTATACTTGAATGCCATCTCCTATCTATCAGTATGTAATCAGTCTCGTTGTGAGCCCTCCCATTAGGAGAAGTCCAGGTGTACTTATGAATGTCTCGGTGCAGGAACATTGTGCTCTTAACAACTAGATATATTGATGTGGCAAAGTTTACTATTCTAACACCATTATCATTACTATCCTGATGTAAACTCTCATTCCCAATTGTTGGCTTGAAAATATTCTGTCTCCCCTCTTTTACATTAAAATCTCCTAATAGAATTTTCATATGGTACTTAGGAAAATGATAAAAAAAAACCTGTTCTAAATCCTCATAAAAACTCTCCTTTTGAATCATCACTTTTCTTCTCACTTGTTTCAGTCACAATACACTTGACTTATTTGTTTATTTTATTATGTTTGTCTTTTATGACTTGGTATGACTTTATGTGACTTGGCAACCCAATATGGCAATGAACCCTTGACAAAGCCATGACAAGCCAACACCCAAGGTTGCATTTTCTTATTATTGGTTTTGTGTTTTACAAAGTTGACAGTGGCAGAGATAAGTAATTATTTCATTGAGGAACATTTGGTAGCAAGTGTTTGGATGCATAAAAGATGGCACAGGTCAGGTGATGAATGAGGTGATGACACCATTTCAACAGCGATTTGGAAACCGAAGTCCACACAGAGCGACTTAACATCATTGAAGCATTCCCATGCTGGTGGATAGGTCATGGTTCTGCAACACCCCCTTCACCAATATTATGGCCTCTAAACAATCTCATGTTTGCATTGGATTTTACTATAAACTGGGGGAAAATGCTGCAATGATTTTCCACATGCAGTAGCAGCATGAGAAGGTGCTGAATGTTAGGGATGTCCGTCAGTGAGCAAAACAGTTGAAAATGTGGACCAAGTGAAGGAACTTGTCCATAAAAACAGAATAATCACTATCTGTGAAGCTGCGGCATTTTGGGAATTTTATTTGGGTCAGAGAATCCTGAGAGACAATCTGAAAGTGCATTGGATTGCCGCAAAATTCGTGCCCATCGTGTTGTATGAGGGGCAGAAGGAGATCGCTTTCGTCCTAGGCACCGTGAGCTTTTATAATTAATTTTACAGATGGGATACAGTAGCCGGCTGAACTCAGATTTTAAAGCCTTTGAAGGTGATATTGTGGAAAATTCACATACCACATTGTGTATTTTAAAATCTGCTGTTATATGTCTGTGTTGCCAGTTTTGTGAATCTCATCATGTTGTCATGTGATTGCTAAAATACTCCACACTGTTTGTACAATACAGAATGCAGCAGTATGCAGTGGAATGTGTAACACAATCAGCATCCTGTGCTTTGGTTGTAAATAACAGAAATTGCATGTGATGCCTTATCCTATTGTTGTTTGACCATGAATTTAGTTTGTAGGCAAGAAGAGTTCATTGATTCTTTC
>Ga0209755_10007569_pt1 | contig 11748 bp, 10 predicted proteins | sample TergutCo191P1_FD_187301 | JGI IMG/M metagenome (GOLD analysis project Ga0209755, IMG submission 187301) | Cornitermes sp. P1 segment gut microbial communities from Petit-Saut dam, French Guiana - Co191P1 (SPAdes) (version 2) | ecosystem: Host-associated > Arthropoda: Insects > Digestive system...
ATATAACAAACATCACAGATGTTGAGATCTCACCATCGTGACATAACCATACCAATCCTATAAAGCACTACCACCATACTTTCGGATGAAAACCTGATGATGCCCGCAATAGGACAAAACATGTAGTTACTATCATCCTTTATTAAACATCTTTTTAGATATTGTTGTGTTATTGACTGATACCTACACCTACTACTCAGGAACAATTGTTAGAACCAATGCAGATACTCAGACGCAGACTACTCCAAAGAGGAAACAACTACAAGTAACAAATGTAAGCAAATACTGTATTGTTAACTCGCTCCAGGAACTCTTGGACACCCTCTCATATACTACAACAAGTACATGGATTCTGGCAACATTCATGCACACATGTGGCAGGAGTAGAATTAAACTAACTCTATTTAGGAAAAAAATTTATAGACTGTAACACCTATACACAGAACTTCTCTGCAAAAAATATAACTTCTTGTTACAGTTATACACACCTTGGGTAAAGTTTCTTTGAAGCAGACCAGTACAAAGGCAACATCAGTTAATGCCAAACAAAGGGCAAAAAAAGCAGGAACCACAAACCAGTCTCCTGATTGTCCATGTGACCAGTGGGCAAACATGGCTCCAATGACTGGTCCAACTATGAACCCCAAAGAGAATGCAATACCAACCAGTGCCTGAAAAGAAATAGTGTTATTACAAACCAGTTTACCTTATGGTTCTTATGGGGGAGGAGTGAAAAACCAGTAAGCTCAGAATTAACACATGAACCTTATATCGACCAGGTTGGTATGTAGATTTTGGTGCATTCATTCATTCATTCATTCCATTGGCATGTGCAGAATGCAACAATTCCGTGCCATTCTCAGGAGCTTCTTCCATTCCTCTCTGTTACATACTTTTCCTGCCACCCTTCTCCACCAACTATTCTTCCATCCTCTCTCACCTCATCTAGCCATCTTTTTCTTGGACTATTTCTCAATCTTGTCATTCCCGAATTCACATATAATACCCTTTTGGGAATTCTATTTTCTTCCATTCTCTGTACATGTCCAAACCAATGTAATATATTTAACCTTATTGTCTCTATTACAGTGGGTTTTTTAACACTTGCATAAATTTCTTTATTGGCTAATATCCTCCAACTTTCTTTTTCATTGTCACAAACTGGTCCTAAAATTCTTCTATACACTTTCCTTTTAAAAATGTTCAATTGCTTTCTCTCTCTCTTTGTTAGTGTCCAAATTTTGGTGCATGGTTCATGAAAACATATAATTTCAACAGAAAAAGATAATGTTATGAAAGAAATGGCATTTTGTGGAAAATAAAACACAGATTATGTATCACATCTTAAAAATGCAGTTAATTTCCTTGTTGTCTAAATATGTAAAAGGAATTTCTAGGGCTATGTATATAAAAGGAATTTCTAGGACTGTGCTGTCACGTGCATTTACATATGCAACACCAATCATTTAAAAGTTAAATCTAGTTTTCAGTCTTACATTAATAATAAATATTGTCAAAGGTCTGCAGTTTTATAATTACCATACAAAATACAGCACTCTGAAATTTCTCTTCACATATCCATCCCTGAAACCTACCAATTTCAAGAACAATGATGACCATCACACAAATTATGAAACTGTTCCAAAATGAACTGAAAAATATACAGTCATTTTAACTTTATAACAACACATTTTATGGATATTTTTACAATAAACTCAACACAGACTGCACTGCATGATAAAAAAAGTGCATGCCGACATGCCCCAGAGCTACAACCCATCTGCCAGTCCCATATGACCAGGGGATTTACGATATCCTATTTGTAGGCAATAACACACAATATTTCATTGACTGCAGGAAAGGAGGTGCAAAATTCCTGCATATTTTTAATAGGGGAAAAAACTATGATATTAAAATGGAAGAACTGGTAAGCACAAGCATTTCATTTCCAGCCATACATAAGTTAATAAAGAGTGGGGTGTGAATGAGTATTTTCTGTAGACTACTTACAAAGACAGACAACAAACATCAATAACTAGCATAATAATTGCACTTTAGTTATCTATATCTTACTATTTGGAGACTGCTTGCTCTAGATGACTTTCATAACATATCATGGATTTGCAAAATTCAGTGCAAAAAGAAAAATGATAATATTAAAAAACTCACCACCTTGTTAACCTTTGTCCTACTTGAGTGGGTATTTAAATTTTGGCTGATGAATTAAGAAAAACATACGTAAACACAAAAAGATACAACTATGAAATAAATGGCATTTGTCAGAAACATTATATACCAAGCAGCACATTTTTAAAACACAGTAAATTTCCTTGTTACCTAAATATATAAAATCAATTTACCAGGGGTGCTTTCCAACATGTATTTCCAAGTGCAAATTGAGGTCTTTGAGAGGTTAATGTAAAACTCCATATATTTCTCAAAATTCCTGTTCTTTTTTCTTCATTTACTCCCTCATAAAAATTCATCTTTGCATCTCTGACTGCATATTATGTTTCTGTTCTCTTACCAAAATTTCCATAATATTCTCACACCACAATGGCAACTTACTTCCAAGAATTCCAACAAAATTAAAATAATATATATTAAATACATCTACTACAATGTAAAACACTTGTACATCTATGTATTAAATTAAAGGATTTATATAAGTTGTTCTTGAATAAGTTTCGGTATACTACCATGAAAGTGCTTTTCCTATAAAAACTAACTACAAGGAAGAGGCTAAATCAAGGAATAAAGGTCTCATGTCAAAGAATAAGATTTTTAAATGATTTAAAGAGAAATTTAACTTTAACTAGTGAAGTTTTGAATTATATCAATAGATATCACTCGATATATAAAATAGTTAGTTCTGCCCAAAAAAAGATAGATTGGTTAAATTCCAAATACTTAACAAAGGTTATGTGACAATTAATTAACAAACACATGGGAAAACTGCATATTTCAAATCAGGATATTGAGTTAAAAACTGATTCAGAAAAAATCATAAACCCACAAACTGTTGCTGATACAATGAATTCCTTTTACGTTGATTGTATAGAAGACCTTCTAGTACAAAATAAGTCCTACATAAATGGTCAAACTTCTGAAATGAAAATTAAATACAAATCAAATACTATGTTTTGTTTACCCAGTAACAGAAGACAAATTAAATCAGGTAGCAAGTAAATTAAAAGGTAAATTGGCAAATGGATTTGAATACCAGAATTTTTAGTCAAAGAATGTATTCAGTACGTCAAAATATTGCTAATTTTTATTTTTAATGTTTCCATAAATCAAGATATTTTTCCTGACTTAATGAAAATGGCAAAAATAAGGCCCATATTTAAAAAGGGTGATAAAATATGACAGTAGTAATTAAACACCCATATCCATTCTATCAGTTTTCTCAAAAATTTTAGAAAAACTAATTTATAATAGATTAACACTTTTTATAAATTTTGGAGATAATAAGTCAACTGAAATGGCCAGTCAACTTTTTATTGTAAACATCCAGGAATCCATGGACCAACAGCTTTATGTTTTAGGTCTATTTTTTGACCTCACTAAGGTGTATGATGTCATAAATCATGAAATATTACTTAACAAGTTAGAGTATTATGGAATAAGAGGGACTATAAAGGCCTGGATAGAATTTTATCTTATTCATCGCAATTTGTTGAAATATTTAAAACTAACAAATAGAGGAAGAAACCAACAGATATACAAGTCTTCACGTAAGGAAACAAAACACAGATTCCATCAGGAATCAGTTCTGGGGATACTTCTGTTTTTATTATCTATATGAATGATCTACCTCTGAATATCCAGTATGCAAAGTTGGTCCTCTTTGTTGATGATATTAATATACTTATTATAGACAAAAGTAGTGATGCTGTACAGCAAAGGCTAAATAAGGGTAACAGAACAGTTTGAAACTTAGTTCTCAGATAACAGCCTTATCATTAATACTGATAAAACAAAGGCAACGCTAATTCACTTTAACAAAACTTATAATTTAGTTATGCCTAAGACAGTTTTTAAAAATGTTAAAATCAGTTACACACCTGAAGATATGTTCTTAGGAATTAATGTCTCAAATAATCTAAAATGGAATACACACATTCAGTTTTTATGTTCAAAGTTTAAAAAGGTATCCTATATGATCTCATCACTGAGAGGTGACTTAAGCTTATTTATGTTAAGAAATACATATTTTACAAAATTTCAATCTTTGATAAGGTATGGTATGATTTTATGGAGTGGGGAGAGTAAGTGTGTCAAGGTACAAAAAATACAAAAAAAAAAAAAAGGGTTCTTCATATAATTAAAGAGCTGCATAAAAGAGAGGTTTGTAGGCCAATTTTTAAAGAGTTAAAGGTTCTCACAGTGACAGCATTACATATCTTGGAGATAATGATCTACATAAAAAAAAAAATTACGAAGGAATTTAGACATATATGTGTACAACACAAGACAAAAATGCAATGGGAATTCGATTGTACAACAAACTGCCAACTAGAATAAAGTAATTAGATAGTATTAAGGATTTTAAACAAAAATTAAAGTTGTTTTTACTGGGTCATCCTTTTTATTCATTAAATGAGTTACTGATATTTGAAGATAATAGAACCAATAAGTAACAACACAAGTAAAACAAGATGTAAATAGGACGTCTATTTTATTGTAAAAGTTGCTATTATGTAATTACACCAGTTTACCAGATAATTAATCACACATGTGTAGTTGACAAAGCTTATGTAATTCTTGTAAAATGTTTGTGAATCTTTATTTATTTCCTGTCTTATGATTTGTTTGACTTTTCCAAGTGCTATATATGTAGCAAACAGATGATACGTAAAAAAATAAATAATTAATCAGCCACATGTCGCAACAATTTGTAAACAATGTAGTTAACCTTCATTGTTCAGGAATAGGAGATATGAGCTTCACACAGAAGTGAGTAACAAGACAGTATGTGATGCGATGTCAAGAGACATCACGTCATTGGTAGACACATACCACCTCCCTCTTCTACCACAAAGATGAGAATAGCAGAGTCCTCCAAAATGATGGTACCAACCTATGAACTACATGGACCCACAGTCCAGAAGACTGTAACTATTAAATATTTAATTACTACTGAAGATCACATTTCAACATGAATATAATGGTACCAGTGTTCACAAACTGCAATACTCAGCCAGTTGGAATACATACATGCACTCTTACAATATCACAACAGACAGCCTACAAAGGTTAAGAATATTCAAGAAATTTTACAATATTAATTAAAATTAATACAGAAATACATATATATGAAATCACATTACAGCAATCAGATGTGTCTGTTTGTCATGATACCCTTAGCTTTTATAACAGCCCTGATTTTAACACAAACAGAAAATGTTTTAAACCTTGTGATCAGAATTATGTATTACCACACTGGTAAATATAATTTTTGTCACATGAAAACTAAATTGCGGTTCCTTATGTATTTTTCCATGCTGAATTCAAATATGTTATTAGGCTTTCTCTATCACCCACAGTTTTTGTGTGACAGAATTTTTTAAAATGCAATGTTAGAGAATTTAGTTGTTTTATCATGCTACCAGTATGTTTTAAGTATGGCTGAGGCACTTTATTATATTTTAAACACAATGTGGGAATGAAAACTTAATCATAACAAAGAGAGTAAGCATGTGAGCCCAGTCACAGACAGGCAGACTGTGCAAGATCAGACATGTAATGACACGTTGGAAAACTAAACTAACAGCAAGTTCTGATTGAGGAACACTGCACTGTTAGCGGGGTGCTGGATTCACTGTGATAAGCTGCAAGCAGTGTGTGTGTAAAAGGATTGTTTCTTATATTTTCATCATGCCAAGGGCTGAAATCATCCTGGCAGCTTCTGTTAAACATGTGGGGAAATGAACTTCAGATCTCAGTGACAAAATTTTACCCCACTCATAAAGAAATGTTAAGAATTTTATTTTGGTTTTAAAGTTGTTGTGTAACATGTGTGAGATTTCTCACAGGATGGGTAAATGGTTCGCACCCAATGTCGTTCGCCATTCTACTAATCCAATTGTTACTTCTGTGTAACAGGTATCACCTCCAAATCCAAACACACAGTGAAATATCATAATCTGCCACCTGCATACAGTGAAGAGGTGCCTGCAGCACACCCTTTGGAAAATCTGACTTCGAGTGATTACAACTCTGATTTTGATGAAGATCACAGACAGCAAGAAGGGGACAATGTTGATTGTGATCTGACATTTGAAGCAAGATGTTCCTTATCTGAATGCCACTTAATACAAGGAAATCTTAACAACCCTGTCTGTGATTTGATTTTGTCTAAAAAATAAGCTGAACTCTTAGGTTCCAGACTAAAGGGTAGAATCTTCTCCTCCAAGATAATGTAGTAAGTTTCTTTTGCATGAAAGAGTCCTATGAAAATACGAAACTACTTTTGGAAAAGATTCAGTATGAAAAAATAATTGGAACTTTTGTGGGGACTTAAAGGTCACTGTTCTCTTGTTTGGCTTGCAGCTTGGCTACACAAAGTTTTGTTGCTTTCTGAGTGAGTGGGATGGTAGGGACACAAAACATTATTGCATCCAAAAACAGTGGCCTAAACAAGAATGGTTTATTCCAGGAAAAAAAAAAAAATGTAGTAAATCCTCCACCAATGAACCTTGAAAAAATTTACCTCCATAGCACATCAAGCCTGGACTCATACAAAATTTCATCAAAGCAATGAATCAAAGTAGTGCTGGATATATGTTTGAAAAATAAGTTTCCCAGGATGGGGTATTTGTTGGGCCTTAAATAACAGTTAATACAGGAGGTAAAATCTGGATATAAGCTAAGTGAAGTGAAAAAAACAGCATGGAAATCATTCAAAACTGTCACCACTTATTTTTAGGTAAAACATAAGGCAAAAAAAAAACTATTGTGATATGGTGGCTGATCTTGTACAGTTCTACAAAGCTATGGGGTGTAATATGTCTTTAAAGGTGCATTTCTTAGACTCTCAATTAGACTTATTCCCAGAAAATCTTGGGCAGTGCACAATGAGCACAAACAGATTTCAACAGGACATTTCCACCATGGAAAAGCAGTACCAAGGCAAGTAGAGTCCCAGTATGCTGGCTGATTATTGCCAGACACACCCAGAACAGACATTCCACAAGCAAAATATAGCAGAAAGTCATCACCCACTGCTACATTCAGGTAATGTATATATTCTGCGTAAAATAATGCAAATACAGGCTTTCTTCAAACTTCAAATGCACATCACTTAAAAACCTTGCCTGACAGAGGGGGGACTAAAAATACATTTGAATTCAGCGCAAAAAACGCTGTTGAGTTGTTTACTTATTCTAGTTCATGTGACAAAAAGTGTTACACCATGTTGTATTTTATGAATCAATGTCAGGAGTTTTTCCATATTAGTATGGTTCTGTTCATTTACAAATACCTTATTTTTATGGCTCCTTACATCAGTCCTCAGTAGAAAGAGAAAACAAAATACAAAGTAACTTACCATGCCTCTGCCCCGCGTTGCTAATGACGAGACATCAGCTATCACAGCCATCGAGAGGCTTACATTGCCTTTACTGACTCCCCCAACAATTCTTGCGAATACAAAAAGTGCAAAGCTTTTTGACAATGCCCACAAAACATAGGAAGATGCAATACCAATCTGTTCAAAAGAATACAAAAATTACATCCATGAGTAAATATGCATGAAAACAATTTAAATAAATTCACAACAGAAATACATTAACTTACAAGACAAATGAGCATGATTGGTTTACGTCCATAAACATCAGATAAACCACCAACCAGAGGAGATGCCACAAATTGGAGAAATGAGAACATTGAACCTAGAAATCCTAGGAAACAAAACAACTGTTATTTAGCCGAAACCAATAAAATTTATTACTTAAGTGATGAACGAACATCATGAAGAAAGCCACACTGCCAAAATACATGCAACTTCACTGAAACCTAATGGTACAAGTTGCATGAAAATTTCACAGAAGCTGCCACTGAAATCTGTGCTAACCCATATGAATCCAGCCCGACCGTTCACACCTTACAACCCTGAAATTAATTTTAATATGAAGCTCAAATTAATGCATTCTTTCATCATCCTGTGTGCAACATGCCACATCCATCTCAACTTGTATCTCATCACTTAACACTATTGGGTAAGACTAAAAATTATGATGAACCTCAATGGCAGCCTGCATTTCCTACAATAGTGGCCAGATTACTTGCTAATTGTTGGTGTGGGGGTGAAGTCACAAGCTAGTAACAGCAGAAGCACTGGACATGCACCACCAAGCATTTTCCATCTGTTTCAATAATGTCCACTGGGACTGAAACCATTAACATACCATGTAAAGCTTTTTGAAGGAGAAAGACACTGTCTGACCATTCTGAATAAAGTCCAGCAGCGATCATGCCATGTCAACTGCAGCTATGTACAGTGTTAGGGAGCTCAGCTGGCATGATCTAGTCACTACTATATTTAACCCTGTACCTTTCCTAGAGCCCAATAACTTTCTTAAATACTCTCAAAGCATAATGGACTAACATCCACAGTGTTAACACAAAGATCCCAGTCTTCTGGGACATGGCAACATGTACTTTGTTCAATATGTTATCACTGTTTTGGAAGAGTGGTTTGTCACTTCCTGACAGTTCCAAGGAAGAACATGAATACATCTACCAAAGTATGTGGCATCACACAGAGAAAGATATACTCTTAAGATGGTAGATGTCCAATAGTCCAGATCACAGCAAAGAGGTTGTATATTTTATGGTGCAATACCATCAGCACTAACACACACACTAACACTAGCACCTTCATTTACATTTTTTAATTGGATGGGGATAATATACAAAACACAAATCAAAAACATTTACAAAAATACAAGCACTTCTGATCATAACAATGGAAAGTGGGGAGTGATATCATGTATGATGGTGACAAAATGACATGATTCCAAGTTGTATTAGTCAATTTGGCTTGTTTGCTGAAGCTTCTATACTACAACTTGCTGCTTGACTATCAGAAGTTCTGGATCCTTAGATTCTGGACTACTTAGTTTCACTGCACTCAGTGCTCTTAGAACCACTAGTCTCACGCAAAAGTTACATTCATGTATTATCATGTCATTTTGAGGTGTATGACATTAATGCCATCTGTCTGACATGAACAATTACTATATCCTCTGTAAGTGCCAATATACATACATTAAGTGTGTGAGAACAGATGTTCTCATAGCAGCAACTATGAAAATTATTAAGTTATACACTGGGACATCACGCAGTCTGGTACATGGGTATGGTACCTATATATTGGACTACATCATATACCAAACCAGGGGACAGCTATCCTCATACATCAAACTGGCTTACATACAGATAAATGAGAGAATACTTCTACTTACCCCCAAAAAGAACAGAATTGAACCTATCAGGAGCACCAACTAACTCCTGGAAATAGCGCACTTTTCCTAACAACCATGGATAGAGGCCATTGGGGCTGTCGTGGACACTGTAATGATCAAGGAGTGATGGAAGAAGGGGAAGGATCATTGTAAATGCCAGAAGATCAAGCAGTAAGGAAACAAACACAATATAAACTGTAGGATGAGTCTTCAGGCTTCCAGGTGAATGACTGGATGTGGCACAACCATTCAACTCTGAAGAATTAATCACTTTTCTTCTCAGACTGGTGGACTCTGCAGTAGTATATGTAATGTCTGTCCTCACATGTGTGGCAGTGCATGACTGAAAGTCAGCTGCAGCCTCTTCATTGTCAGATGTGTAAGTAATATGAGTGGTTCTCAGATTTCCAGAGGATGAATGCGTGTGAACCATCCTTACAGTTCAGAATACCTGTTAAACAATCATTCTTGCATGTACTGGTTGGTGGTAGATATATTTATTTTATGTGTATTACATGATGCTGCTGATAGCTTAGTCTCTATACAGTGCCAAATACGATTATTAATGAACAAAGAACTGAAAAGTACGTGCAAGGAAGGGGCCATGGACTAGTTTGAACCATTCCTTCAGAGTTTCTTGGATGGAATGAATAAACAAATTACAAAACTCAGCTAGGAAATATGATGGCCTATCATCTCCCAAATACACGTCAGAGGCACTGCCGCCCAGTGGAGGCAATAACAAAACAATCTGCTAAATGAATAATGTAAATAGCAATATTAAACTTCTCTTCTCTGCCAATTATACAAGCAATATACATCTCTCAGATTTTGCAAAATGTGGGGTAATTTTCTCTTATGAAATGGGTAAGTATTTAACATGGGGGTCCTCCTTTAAAAAAATACCATAAAATATTTATATGTTACTACTCCTATCTGTGCTACTGACATCAGCTCACTGCTCTGGTACCCCTTCCTATACAAGCATTTTACTTTTTCTGCACCATTACATGATTTACAGAGATCTCAATGAAGTAACCAGCAGGTGGTAAGACACTGATATCAAAGAAGCATCAATCATGAGTCTTAATTTAACTTTCAGTCTGTAGTAATGCACACAGATTTACACAGTAAGTGACATAAAACTGAATTTAAGAGCCTTCCACTGCAGGTGAAGATGCACTGTTTAGATTTCAATAAAGAGACACATGTGAGGTCTACTGAGCTATTATTTTGAGATCTGAAGATCATGACAAACACAATACAAACTGGCTCAGTGGGTCTAACCTTTACCACATTTATGAATCTCTGAAACCAAGATCTATTCCCCTGACAACATTTGGGTCAAGGAATGAGTGAACACAGCTGGTCCAATACTGCATATTAGCAACAAATCAAGAACATAAAGACAGGGGTATCCTAACCACATAATGAAAGCTACTATAAAAGTGGGGAGGGGAAGGCACAAGGTGGGACAGAATATAGGTTAATTCTTTCCATAATCAGACTTCAGCATGTATGTTTACACTAAGGAAACTCTCATCATGAGAGTTAAAGGCACTAACTTGTAATTTAATATTATGAAGAAGTTTGTGTTGTATTAAGCTCACTTAGTACATATTACGATAGTTCAACAAGTAATGCAGTTTTGTAATTCTGACAGGTAGAACTCTTTGCAAATAACAGATTACATCACATCAAGTTCATCAAAGTATAATATACTGTTTGTGTTTTCCACAACGACATTCTCCAAAGCACTTTCTTGTTCAGTGACATGTGGTTTAGTTTTGTTGGTTCAGGTTTATTTAGAAACCAAATGTTATCACAGAAAACCTTCTAAATGGCACAACAGACACTTCTCACTCAATACAAAATGAATTTATAAGCTGTCATTTCTACACACTTACTAGTGTATTTTTACCAGCATATAAACTCTGAGATTATTCTAGTATTGTAATAAGAAGCAGCGTAAGTTACAGCACTTCCTATAGAGCAAGACATAAGAAATGTTTCTATGGACTAGAAGCCAGAAAACTGTTTACCACCAGTGTGTGTGATTCATGTGGATTGGTCTGAAGCTTCTAATCAGCACGAGAGCACACTTCATGCCCCTTAAGGCCACTGTCAACCATCCTTTCACCAACACACATAAAATCTTATAACCAAAAAAGTATTTGGTTTTCAGATTATTCACTGACAGAGTTAATCAGTCCTGCGGCACAATCACTGTCAAGCCAAAACTTTAAGAAAAATTGAAAAAAAAAACCAATCTTAAGAA
>Ga0209755_10007570_pt1 | contig 11747 bp, 9 predicted proteins | sample TergutCo191P1_FD_187301 | JGI IMG/M metagenome (GOLD analysis project Ga0209755, IMG submission 187301) | Cornitermes sp. P1 segment gut microbial communities from Petit-Saut dam, French Guiana - Co191P1 (SPAdes) (version 2) | ecosystem: Host-associated > Arthropoda: Insects > Digestive system >...
CAGCTGGTAGATTACCCATTTATTGTGGGGTGGGGTGCGGTGGTCTCTGGGTGGTTTAATCAAGTTGGCTATGGTGCTGCGGCATTTATGTGCTATCCTGATGTTTGTGTTTCTGAATATGTTTGTGACCTTGCGTATTTGTGAGGATATGTATGTGAATGTTGCCCACTTCTTGTTTTTGCTGTCATGTGGTGTGACGCTAATGCTAAAACCTCTATCCTTACAGAGCAATACAACACATGAAATAAATCCACAATAAGTCGCAAGCTTCTGAAGATGGATATACTAACATTCGAAACATGCTGAGCAGTAAATAGTGAAATAATAAAACAAGTGACATCAAGTTGGTCTATCTTTATTCAACTATCAAGATTATGCACAGTCCAATAAACCTAAGATTCATTAAAATTATGTTTATTAAATTATTGTTTTCTATTAAACAATGCTAAAACCCATGATATACAGCAATATGAGATATTACCTAAAGTTCATTGATGATATTTTTTTTTATCTAAGACCTGAATCCTTCCTTAGTAAAAAAACAGAACTGGTCAACCATGTATTAAAAGGAATTTAATGTTACCTAAATATTATTTATGATATCTCAATTATGACTGCTGTTCCAAGAGTCTTACAGTTGCTCATAACCATTTCGGTATTTCACTACAGCTTAATTACGCAAATAACACTGTGACCAAAAAAAAAAAAATCAGAAACACTGAATGAAACATTTTGTTAATTCAGAATGAACGATATACGTCAATTCCTTAGAAATATTAGTAACATCGCTAAAACCTAACTCCTAACCCCGATGAGTAACTTCATTCACAAACCAAACATACTGGGCAGTACAAAGCAGCTCTTATCTGAGTCATGATAGCTGCTGTCCTGGTCACAATCTCAAATGAGCGTCTCTTGACTATAAGCCAGAATCATTACCACTAGAGCCAACTCGCTCAGTACTACAACTGAACACATTTAAGATATGACAATATGTGCAGTCAGGACACGACAAAATGAAATGGGAATTGAGGTAGGGAAAAAATGCCTTCAGAATGGAACTAGTATAACACAGTGTGACAAAAATACTGTAAATGGTTCAGATCATACTTGATGGCATCAGTGTAGTAGTTAGGGTTCTCCAATTCTGTCTCCAACAGTAACTGCACAGCACGGTCCATCTCTCCTAGCAAGATAAGCTGTTCTATCACCTTCTTTGTATGTTGGTAATCCCCTCGCTTGCTATCATGCAAACTTACTCGTTCCAGCTGAAGTCTCTGCATAAAATCTCAAAAATAAATCACCATGCAAAATATGTTCATAACTATAGACAACAGCCACTCAAATTTCTTGTTTTGTTTAATCTTTACACAACCGAGTTGGTATTTAAATTTAGTGCAATGTTTATTAAAAAAAATGGGAAAATTATTTGAACAGGAATGGCATTCTGCAGAAAATAAAACAGAGATTATACAACATGTCATAAAAATACAGTAAATTTCCTTGCTGCCTACATATATATATATATATATATATATACACAAAATGAATTTCTAGGGATTTTTTCTTTACATGTGCAATTGCAGTCTGTTGAGGGATTAATCAGCTGTTCTACAATGCAGTACCAATTAGAGATTCAATTCTCCTGGGATGTAACGTTGTGTCTATGGATGAAGTAGCTGCTGATGTTTTGGAGGCACTTTCATCTTTTGTGCCAAGCGGTTGATGATGAGTGGCCTACTTGACCCTGAAGATGAAAATATTACAATCCTTCAAAACTTCAAATATTCAGGATCTACACATCCAGTGACAATTCCACGTCCCACGTGAATTGGATCTCCAGCACCAATACTGTAAAAGGTCAAACCATGCACTGTATCAGCTGCATGGCTTACGTAGCATCAAATGAGCTGAGATGTCACGCTGAGTTGGAAGATATGATCCTGGCGTGTGTTAAGGAAGGATCGGGAAAGCAAAAAGTATTTATCACTGAAACAGTGCCTACTTAACAAGACTCATCCCTCACTTATGGAATATCAAAACTGACCTGAATGAGGATTATTCTACTAGAGAAGGCCATGGCAAATAAAAGCTACATACTGGCATTCAGAAACCCACACTATTACAACAGGACAACATACGTGATATATACACATTCCACACTGATGACTTCCAAAGGAGACATGTCTCACTTTACCCAAGTATCGTCACAAGTCCTAAGAGGCCTGTTGTTCATTTTCATTTTCATTTAATCAGAGCTACCATCAGCTACCTTGGATTATCCTTGTTGCTTCCAATCTTCTTACCTATGCAGATGCTGAATAAGATTAGTTACACCTCCTCCAAACATGTGTCTCCTCAGTTCAAAAGTACACTGGTATCCTCACCTGATATGTGTATGGGTCACAGAGATCATCATAACATGTATCCAGTGGCTGAAGGTGTGGGTATCTGTTAATTCTCTTTGTATCAAGCACTGAAGGTGAGCCTGTATTTTGGAGGTCACCTTTTGTCACTTGGTCCATATCTGCTGCCTTGCTGCAAACACAAAGTTGCGCATTCATCTCATCAGCAATGGAAAAGACTGATATCACACATACAATAGCAATAATCGACGTATGTCTGTCAGTCCATCATTTACAATCACACACAGATGATATACAAACATGTACAATATAACTGACAGCACCCACAAGAATAAAAAATCTGTGAAAAGTGGTACAAGTTCAAATTTGTAAGGTAAATGTTTGGGCAATGCTCTATATTTCACACCTTATAAATACACAGAGGTATATTTATCACATCACTGAGCACAATAAAATATGAACTCAGCCTATGTGGGTATGAGAGATGACAGCTGCTTGCTTGTCACCACCGACAACTGAGGAACTGGAAATAGCAATAAATTAGTCACTTTTTAATACACATAATCCTCAAATGGTCTCAGCATGCTTATGAGATGTATTCCATTGAAAAAAGATTATCTCCCACAATATTTGTCAGGTACGTGTCACAGAAAAAATGTAACTGGAAGTTTCATCAAATATGTTCTGTACCAGCAGAGCTGCATGGAAGAACAATGTACTGAATAATGAAAAAATTTTGATATACAGGTTCCCTGCTCAACAAAAACAAATATGAAAACTTGGAACACAAACAGGCACAATAACGTACATTGGTGTTAGGAAAAAATCTCCATGCAGTTCATGAAGTTCCTTGACATGACATTAACATCAGCCTCTGGTGTAAGGGGAGTAACTGCAGGAGAAAATGCTGGCTCTCAGTTCTTGATGGAGGGAAGCTCCACATGCAATAATGATTTGTGACAGCTGCCACACTCAGGGATATGATAAAAATACTCCCTGCAGAACGTCAGATATATACTGGTAAAGAAAATGTTACAATTAACAAGTCCACCATTTTTGACACCGTCCATCATCTCTGTTTCTTCCAATACAACATATGTGTTTGGGGAGGGGGGTCCTAACCAATTTAGCCTTATAAAAAACACTGCTCTCAATTACGGCACAGTGCCCAAAATAAGTCATGTCTACTGAAATATAACACTTTCACAGACAGTTTTAGATGCCACAGAATTTCCAAATATCAGGCATTGGATGCTGAAAAATAAATCATAAGTCACGTAGAAAATGTATAAGAGAATAAAAATGTTTACTCTTATTTTCCTGCTTCCTAAACCACGTCAAAATGTGTTCACTTGTAACTTCAGGCGCATGCTGCCCAAACTTATCTAATAAACCATGAGACCAAGTATCAGAAGAACAAAACATGTACTGTTAAACTTAACATTATACTGTACTTATGCTGCACCTGTTTCTGGCCTCCAACTTTGAAGCCTGAAGATAGTACAGTGCCACTGTCCAGAAATCAATCTCGGACTGCTCACCAAGCAGCTGCGCAGCTATCAAACTTCTCTCAGCTGTACCCTGTGGGCAGCACTGCAGGTAGTGCAGCTGCTCTTCATCTACCTGATCCAGCTGTTCTTTCACCACTATGTGAACAAAATCAGTGCCTCATCTAAGTTCCATGACATGAATGCTGTCTGTTTGATTTAATGACAATTTCAGTTGGCAAGATTATAACATGCCAGTGGGTGATAAAGGAAACATGAGTATGGAGCACTGGTGAAATGATAATGGCTGGAAGGAAAACCCATCCTACTGACACTATGTCCACCCTAAATTCCACATTGACTGACTTGGGATCAAACCAAGGCCATGATGTTGACAGAACAGCAACTGTATGATAAAATAAAATATCTACGAATATTTCCATGCCTCTTGTAACCTGCATTACAAAATAAATATATCAGTGTAAAAACTGTTATCTCCTTTAGTGTAATTTTCCCTATAGGAAATCATGTAGTGTACATGTTTATAAATACAGTGGATTAAGTATGTCTGACAAAGGTTTTACAAGTCTGAAACGTCAGTTTTACTTTGCTCCTATAAACCAGTCAGCCCAAATCCCACTGTTCAACAAATACCATCTCCAGATTTTCAATTTGTGAATAAATTCTGAAGAAATGTGGCACCTTACAACACCTGAAAATGATATTAAAAAAACTAAAATTACATCTCTGAGAAAACACAGAGCAAATTAAATTCAAGGAAAGGTGGCTACAATTCATTTCAAAATATTTCATCTTCTTTCCTCCCATCTAAAAATGTACAGAGTAAAATATAAAAATGGTCTAAAATAATTCAATCAAATACATTATAACATTCCTACATTGCAACTCCTGCACTGAGAAGCCATCTCCAGTAGAGAAATCAAATGAGTATGCATCCCTCCAGAATTGTGCAGACAGAAGCACCTGGAGATTAGTTGCTGCAGACACAGGCAGCAGTGATGGGCAAAACACTGGATCTGAAATTCGTTCCAACATTGCAGATTAAACACTTGCAAGTAGTATCATCTTAACACTAATAATAGGTAACAGATAGTGTAAATTTGTACCTTGGAGTTCATAATCCATGAGCGGAGAAGAGCTTGTAGTCAGAATCATGTCCATTATTCTGAGACATCCATCCTGAGTAGCCAGCACTGGTTTGTCTGATGCAGCCCAATCTATATCCAAAACTTTAACCATATCTTTGGGACATTTCAGCTGTGAGATTCTTTCATATTGCTGTAAATTTTCAACAGCATTATAAATTATAGACACTTGCGACAGAAATGTACCAAATCTATACAAGAGTACTCTGACCTAGAACTGAAAGGATGAAACTCTCTGAGATAATTTAGTTACTAAAGACAAGAAATGTGTTGTGTTACAAACAGATGGAACACAATTTATCACTACAGGCTTCTTGAACATCCTCTTTATTACTAGGGAGAGTCAACTGAAAACCTTAAAAATCAACACACAATTATATTACAATATTTACAGTTTTCATTTGACTCACCCTTGTAAAACACAAACTTGGCTTAGTCACGGAAGACAGTTCTGCAAACATACCAATATGGCACACTGATGTTACGTTTTAGTGCTGAAAACGTGCATGTATTGTGAAGTCACACAGTTGAACCACAGGACTCAAGACCATTCATCCCGTAAAGTCCGGCGTTTTAATATACTCATACATCCCACCAGGTATACCATAAAACAAGTCAGGAAATGTCTGCAGTCTTACAATTTTGGAGCATGTGTCCTGTTACTGTCTGTATATTTTCAATTTGTGAATATCATCAAGAAAACTTACAGCCATATGCATTCTAAGTTTCAGCAAAACTTCCCACATTTGACACAACACATTATTTGTCATCTTTGTGTCTTAGGAATAGATTTACACTTGATCATGCTCAATCTTTATTGTGGAGACAGACTGTCTCTGTGAGATAGGAACTGAAGCCAAAGTTTTAAACAATAAACTGTCAACTGCTTCTTAGTCTCAGACTGTACATCATAAAAGAACACAGTCTGCTTTAATTACAAAGACCGGCAATGACAAGATACCATAAATGGACACAATTCTTCATAAAAAGTGCCTGAAACTCTTGTTTGATTTTGACTAAAATTGGTAAGTTTTGGCAAAGGTTAATAAACATCCTAAAAACAAAACTTCACAAAACTCTGTCCAGTGTGAGCTGCATTGTTCGAGAACAGACAGCTGGGCAGACAGACAGACAAAATAAGGCTAATAAGTGCTTTTTGCAACTGCAACGTGAATATGTGCCTAATTATTAACATAGACTGTTTTTGCTCGTTCTGCGTGATTCTAATAACAAACAATACTTGTTTCCCTAAACAGCATTAACTGACTGGTCTTAACAACGAAGCAAAGTCTGTCCTCAATGAGATAAGTACTGAAATTAAAAGCACCAGGTGTTAAAATTACAGCAATTAAAATCACTCTGCCTTTCAAGCAGTTTTCTCTCAAACAGGCCTGGCTAGCTTACCCAGGATTTTGCAATTCACTATCCCCCTGCACCCAACATGAAGGTACAATGTTTGGTGTCTTTGAATGAAAAGATTTTAAAAAGTGTGCATGCGTTAATTTTCTACCACCAGCAAAATTTTGGTTTCTTGCAACATTTGACTGTACCTTCTTCAAATCAACAATGTCAACACCATCACTGAACAGAATAAGCAGCTTGAGATTCCCTTTGCCCGGAGCAAAGCGCATCTTCTTGATCCACCCACGACCTGTGTGAATATTCTTAGAAGTGTGGGCCTTCAAGTCCCAGATGTTCAGCATCCCATCCACATCACCTTGTACAATCTGATCATTTTTAAATGCTATACACGTCACTGTTCCAACACCTGGCTGAAATAAAATAAAACAACTTCTAACAGTTTTACTCAAAACACAAAAAATGCCTACTTCATACAAAGATAAACAGTAAATTAAATTATTTCATTTGTCCAGTGTTCTCATAATAATGTCAAGTAGGACCTGTGTTTACCTGAGCAATATGCCAGGAAGGTATATAGGGAGAGAAAGTATGGTTTTATGATGCATAATTTACACACCCCTACTTTTTGACAAGAAATTCTTGGTGTAGGGAAGTGAAACAGGAAGGGAGAAAAAATAAAGGTCTTCTTTACCTCAAACATTTCACCACAATTTATTGTTCAAAAGATGTGAGTACATATTAGTAATCGCGTAATTTGTAAACCTTCACTCCCTTATGTCTAGAGGCTCTGGCCTCCACTCAGTAAACACAGGCAGCATGTCTCAAGAAACTGAAAAGAGGTAGAGAGGAAGCCATCACAAAAATTAAACTGTCTATGGAATTCTTCTGTCAAGTGCCTTACTACATTCAGCACAGAAAGGAAATCTGTATCCTTCAAGTGGTCTTATGTTATGACAGCAGCAACAAGAAGCAGTGCCCGGAAGTGTCAAACATGAAACATGGGGAACAGGTAGTAACAGTAACACAAAGTCCAAAATGATGGTTTTGTAACATCATTAAGCTGAAAGAAACAGAAATGATACATTTTGCAACCATTACCTAAGCATGCTCTTCCTAACCTGTACTTGATATGCAGTTATTCTCTCCGAAGTAGTATTCACACACTTTCAGCACCATATCTTTCTGACAGAAATTTCTGGATAAAAAGGTGCATGAATTATGAACATAAATAGAGTTTCTCATTCCAAATTTATGTTTTATGCATACTGCAGATACTAAATTTCCATACATGCACACAGCAATAAATAACCCTCAGTACAAATACACTAATTACTGTACCTCGAGCGGTATTTTAATGCCATCTCGGACAATATTTCCTTCAACTGAGAAATGGTGGAGCTGACTTTCTGAGTCACTGAACACAAAATGTTCTCTAGCAACCAACTGCTTATCAGGACCATCTCCTCTCCCTGTAACAAGTGCCTGTATTATAACCTGTTCACAGCACTCCTATGGCAACATAACACAATGTGTTAAAGAGTCTCACCAAGTTCCCCTCCAGGAGCACTGGCTGCTAGGTTTGTGGGTTCAGCCTGCTCCTTCTCTTCAACAGAAGCCAGCTTCTTCTTGAGAGACTTGAGGTTATGGATTGGAGACCATTCCTGCAGGTTTCAGAAAACACCTTTGATTTTAAGGTTTAGTAAACGAAGTCATAAAATGAATTCTGGTTGTTACAAATAAAATCAAATGAATAAAAGAAAGCATTATTTCCCATGACTGTGAATGCAAAGTACTGCCAATTTGGGTGTGACATTTTCACCATATTTAAAACAAAAAATTTTATCAGCACTTCAGTCATAGAGTGCAATGCCTGAGCAAAGGTTTCAATGCAAAAGATATGTGGTGGATGATATGCAAAATATTTAGTGTTTGCATTCCTGTATCTGCCTACACAGTGCAACACAGTATCTCAAAGCAACACCACACACTCCTTCAAAATCACATCCAGTCATGGTTGTGGGGGACTTCATGGTGTGCAAAGGAAAACAAATGATACAAATTACATAAAATATTGATAAAAATCAGGTACCTTTTCAAAAATAAAGCACTAACTTTTAACACTTAAGAGACCAGCTATGTGGCCTGAAACCAACAGGACATAACCAAAAAAGTGAGACTCACCAGAGCCGAGACAGTAGGAAATTTCTTGGGCATGGTGCGTAATATGCACAGGTTACGTAGATCCCACAGCTCAAATGGTCCATCCTTCAATATTACAACAAAATACTGCCTGAAATAATGTACAAATTAAACAGGAAAAACAAGAAAGATGGGATAAGAAACAAAAGGGAAAAAATGACACCCAGTTCTATAGCATCATTAAACCAGTGGATCATGTAACTGCGCCCAGACATCTTACGTACCAGTTGGCCAAAAACACATCATACGGGAGGGGTCCTTATGGAACTTCAATTCCTTCCTGATTTTCCAGCCACACTACACATATGCAATGGAAAAGTTATTCTGATTTCAGATACACAATGGAACTCATGTATAGACAGGCTAAATTAAATGCGTGTAATTTGGTACTCACTTGAGTGGAGACACCCGCACCATGTCTACTGGGGGTTCATCGCCCTTATCTGTTCTCAAGGGCAACGAGTTTCCAGTTAGCGTATCTGTGAGAAACAATTCATTGCGAACTTGCCCTTGTGTGCTGCTCACATTTGGGTACGCAAAAGACAGGAAACTTGTTAGATTTGTCCACTCTATTCCCCTGTAAAAAAAATGTTAACCTATTAATATACATGTATCCCATAATTTTTACCCTAAAAGGAAGTTTATGTGGACAAACAACTGACACAAAAACCACTGGGAAATATGAAAAAAATGGATAGAAGCAGAGACTTCAGTTCAATACTGTTGGTAGCAAAACAGAGACAAACTTGACAATAACAATCCAACACACAACAAAGTGCATGATTTGGTATGCACAACAGAAGTGTAACATGTCAATAATAATCCAACACACAACAAAGTGCATGATTTGGTATGCACAACATAAGTGTAACATGTGCACAATGTGAGTTCAAGAGGTCATTCAATTTAAGACAAGTCTTGGCACTACTGCCAAAACACTGACAGGTGTTGAGTGGTACCTGCGCCTCAAGCAATAACCATCACAACAATTTCAATGGACCGTGTTCTGATGCTGCCTGTAGAGAACTGACAAACTTGATACTTGTGGCTGGCCTGCTAACACCCTTATGATATACACTCCTGCTTCCTTGAACACTCTGTATCAGTGCAGAATTCTGTTATGTTGGAGCCCATCCTGTGTTGAACAGCCTCTCGAATTCATGCCGCATATACATAATGGATGTTTTGCATATAATAGCACATAATCTGCTCTCACACTTGTTGCCATGATTGTTTATGGGCTGCTGTCAACTGCACTAAACAAAATTCCCTCCTCCTGCTCACATTTTTCATGTTCAGTATTAAGGCCAATATTCAAAACCCATTCTGTACCTGACAGTGTAGGAATGGACAGTCAGCTCCTTATCGACTGTGCCTGTAGCCATATTGATTATCTGTATGAGGCCAGTGGTGGTTCCTGCAGCCATAAGAGGCGTATATTGTTGCCAGTTGCGAGTTGTTAAAGGCGGACACATTCGTATCACGGTCAGTGGTGAGGCAGCTCCTGTCAGCATCCCCATCACCAGTAGTCGCAATGGTGATACAGGAACACCACACTCCTAGTTGAAAAAGTACAAAGCACATGTTAAGTTACTGGCTCCAAAACATTCTTGACAATCTAACAGTTATTTAACAACTAGATGTACGCCCAGTCTTTGCCCGGAATGGCAATGAATCACAGTATGTGTGTTTGTGTGTGTTTGTATGTGTGTGTGTGTGTGTAAGCGCGCACGTGCGCGCATGCGTGCGTGCGTGCGTGCACGTGTGTGTAAACAGCTTCTACCACACCTACAAATATTTCAATTATATGCACCAGATACATCAATATAGTTTAACTCTTCAGAACAAGACAATGAAAATAGCAACAAACAGCAAATGCCGAGTGTCAAGGTAAGTTAACAAGAAGCTGTTACTGATCCTAATTACACACCAATCCCTGAAGACTATACAGGGAGTAGTGGTATGGCTCCCCACATTCTTTATTTCTGCACTATGTGGAAGTCAAATGTCAGCCTCATGCCCTCATCACTTAACCTCAATGGAAATCATACCTTGGTACCTACATGATAGGCAGTTCAATGGTATGGAGAATAGAAAAATCCCCACCCCCCCCTGAAAATCAAACCCAGATTCCCTGGTCATCCAGCCTGTACTCTAGTCAATGTACTGAGTAGTAAACATTGGACAAGAGCGTTTATTTTTTTAGGAAAAATTATTTAATTTATGAAAGAAAAAGAAAGAGTTCAAGCCATGAAGTGTACACATTTTGGCGATGGTGTGTTACTTATTTGTGTATTGAACTTCCTCCATTACCTACATTTTTGTTCACATGCCCTGCAGAAGATGGTAATGCCTCTGACATCAAGAAAGAAACTAAAATTTGAAACTTACTCCACTAAATCCATTATAGTGTGCTTGTCTCTAACTCAAAATCTTGCACTAACACAAACCATGACAATGGAAAGAGTCCAACATATGTATCAGTTTCGTATACCATTGTGTGTTTTGTTCAACTTACATTCATTAGTGGTCCCACTAGCTCACTGAGGGTTTCCTTGCGCTGAGCGCACACGTTGCTTTTACTGGTGTTATCTACCAACAGATTTGATAATATACCAGGGCTGGCCACCAGGGAGAATGGTAGTTCTGCATTGGCTGGACGCATCTCCAGGAACACAATCTTTCCAGTGTTCATGAATAAAGCTACAACAGGGAACAGATGTACGTCCTAATATCTTATAAATAACTACCCACAGGATTCTGGTTTTCTGAGATGTTACACTCTGTAGCAGAGTTAAGAGATCCCAACACTTCACAGGAATATGTCTTCATCTTGAAAGATTCTGAAGTCCCAGAATAACCAAACAATGGAAACAGGGACAAATATGGGGACAGTAGTTCCATGGGAAAGGACAGGCAAACTAGTCGGGATAATCTTATGTTTATTGGACCGTGTATCATCTTGATAGTTGAATAAAGATAGACCAAATTGATGTCACTTGTTTTGTTATTTCACTATTTACTGCTCTACATGTTTCGAATGTTAGTGCATCCATCTTCAGGACCTTGCGACTTATTGTGGATTTATTTCATGTGTTGTATTGCTCTGGTTCGATGTGTGTTGGTGTTACGGTGTGGTTCGGCTGGAGTGGTGTGGTATCCTTATG
>Ga0209755_10007571_pt1 | contig 11746 bp, 11 predicted proteins | sample TergutCo191P1_FD_187301 | JGI IMG/M metagenome (GOLD analysis project Ga0209755, IMG submission 187301) | Cornitermes sp. P1 segment gut microbial communities from Petit-Saut dam, French Guiana - Co191P1 (SPAdes) (version 2) | ecosystem: Host-associated > Arthropoda: Insects > Digestive system...
TGTCGGGAAAAGGGTATATTTGGATAGTCAAGCGACCTTGGTGGAACTGGTAGACACGCCAGCTTGAGGTGCTGGTGCCGAGAGGCATGGAAGTTCAAGTCTTCTAGGTCGCATAAGCCCGTAATTCCTTGCTGGGCAATGAATTACGAATTTCAAGCCTATACGACAACGGATGGCGTATTACGCTGAAACGCAAAAAGGGGCACTTTTTGCGGGAGGGGGATATGCGCAATCCGTTTTCACTCTACAAGAAGCTGACGAAACAAGGCCTCGTCTGGTATGCCCTGAAACGTTCCACTGGAATTGTCGCCGAAGGCAAGAGGGAACGAAGGAGGGAGGCCAAGCGGAAGGCCCTGGAAATGCTTGCCGACTTTTGGAAACTTGGCTCCCCCTAAGCCAGGGAGTGCGCCCTCTTAAAAAAAAGACCCCTCTCCGCTTATTACGTGAGCGAGAATGCCGCCAACGTACGGTGTTACATCAAGATCTTTCCCAGGGGTGTGGGGTTCGTATAGATCGTTTCAACGAGGGCTGATCTAACCAATGGATGAACCAGGAAGAAAAGAACCGGCTTGTCTGGGTGAAGCTGTACGAGCAAACCAAGGATGCCAGTCTAACCTGCAGAAGATGTGGAATATCCAGGCCAATATTGCGCAAATGGCCAAGGCGGTGCCTGGCGCAGGGCGAAGCGGGCTTACATAGCCAAGGCCGCCGTCCCATCAGTTCCCCCTTAAGAAAGTGGACAGGCAAACGGAAGCACTGATCCTTGGCCTGAGAAAGAAACGAAAGCAAAACGGCTGCGCAGCGAGCTGGAACGGCTCCATTCTATTTCCCTGTCGGTATCTGTGATATACAAAGTTTTAAGGCGGAACGACTGCAAACCCCTTGCCAAACCGACCTTGAAGAAGGCGGAATACCTGCCGCCTTCTTCAAGGAGAGCGGGTACCGTGTAAAATAGCCCCGAATTTGTACCAGTGGCAATAGACGACTGCAAGCGCTACAGGGTGCTCCACATCTATAAAAAACGCACTGCGGACAACACGCTTGATTTTTTGGACAAGGTACTCGAGCAGCTGCCGTTTCCGGTACAGCGCATCCAGACCGACCGGGGGATGGAGTTTTTCGCCGAAAAGGTTCATCTGCGATTTATGGAGTACGGCATCAAGTTCCGCCCCAACAAGCCTGGAAGCCCTCACCTTAACGGCAAGGTCGAACGTTCCCAGAAAACGGACCTGGAGGAATTTTACCCGACCGTTGATTTGAAGTCCGCCGACCTGGAAAATCTCTTGTCGGAATGGCAGCATTATTACAACTGGTTCAGACCCCATAGTTCCCTTGGGGGAAAAAGTCCCGACGAGCGCCGTCTTGAGCTTTGCTCAGTAACACCGTTTTGGGATGAAGTGGGGAAAAACTACCATCCGGGAAAGGAGCGGCTTCAGGTGCAAAGTTATTATGATGATTTGTGCCTCGCAAAATTGAAACGATCTATACGAACCCCACAGGGACGCCAAGTTACAAGACAGCCTGTTTGTTTTGCCCGAATTTCGCCTTCAAAGCCCTGGCAAACTCCGCCATGTCCCTCGTAATCACGCGCAGGTAGCACAGCGTGAACACCGTCACGGCTATCCAGGCAATATGCCCTATGTAGACGGCCCAGCCGCGATCCAGGTTCAGCAACGGAAGGCCCTCCCTCGGCGGGCGCACGACGAACAGGAAATTTACCCTCGGATCCCAGCCGAAGAAACCGTTGACCCAGATGGCGAAAATCACCGCCACCACGCCAAGCCCAACCGCCATGCCGTACTCCTTTATCGTATACCGGATGGGTTGGGACATATACAGGTAAAGCCCAAGGAAGATAAGCATCGTGTGGTAGATAAAGAAGCGGTACGTGGCGAATTCCAAAAGCCCGTGGAAGTTGTAGGTGTACTGAAGCAGCATTCCAACCGCCCCCCCGCCAACCAGCATGGGGTACATGAACGCCAAAAGCGGCCTGCGTTTTTCAAGACTGCCGGAAAACGCCAGGGCGAATATCAGGAAGATTTGGAACGGGCACATTGCGAACGGCAGGTGGTTCGGAGGCAAACGGTACCCGTAGGGGGATCCTTCCATGAAGAAAAAAATCTTCTCCAACTCGCACAATATGCCTATGATTGCGCAGACCATAACTATGTTCCTGCTGTAACCGAATTTCCTGGACATGTAAACCGCAAGCAACACGGCCGTCGGCCAAAGAACCGCCAGAAAAGCAAAATGAGCCACCGAAAAAACCTGGACAGGGTGTAATATCTCGTTCAAACCCGCGCCTCCTAATACCAGTATGATGGGGGAACTTATGGGTTTGGGTCAAGGGGTCCCGGGTTGCGGATGCCGGATGGGGCCGGGGATCCCCGTTCCAGCTTCCCGTCCGGGAACCATGTCCCGGGGTCGAAATTCTCGGGATTAGGATCGATCCCGGGGATCCAGATCCAGGCAACCCCACGCCACAGACTGTCCCCCCAGCGACAATCTCCAACATTGACACCCTGCCCTACCCGCACGGTATAATAGAAAGACAGCCATTTGAAGGAGCCGAAAATGCGTCTAAACAACAATGCACTGGCCGACGGTGCCCAATGGGAAAAAGCCGGGGTTACCCTGCCCCGATTCGACAGGGGGGCAATGATCGCCGCCACCGAGAAAGCCCCCACATGGGTTCACTTTGGGGCGGGGAGTATTTTCCGCGCCTTTCCAGCCGCCATGGCGCAGACTCTGCTGGAAGGGGGGCTTTGCGAAACGGGCGTGGTGGTCGCCGAGGGCTACGACGGCCAGATAATCGACAGGTGCTTTACCCCTTTCGACAACCTGACCCTTCTTGTCACGCTTAAGGCCGACGGAACCACCGAAAAACGGGTCGTGGCTTCGATCGCGTCGGCGTACGGGATGGACAGGGATCTTCAGGCACTGCGCGATATTTTCGCGAAGCCTTCCCTACAGATGGCCAGTTTTACGATAACGGAAAAGGGCTACAGCCTAAGGGGTGCCGACGGCGCGTTTCTGCCGGGCATTGCCGACGACATGCTGGCCGGCCCCGCCGATCCCAAAAGCTACCTGGGCCGCATCGCCGCGCTCTGCCATGAACGCTACGCCCGTGGCGCGACACCTCTGGCCATGGTCAGCATGGACAACTGTTCGCACAACGGGGACATTCTGTTTGCCGCCGTGGAAGCCTTTGCCCGGGAATGGGTCAAAAACGGCAGGGCCGATGCCGGCTTCATGGACTACGTGTGCAACCCGGAAAAAATGTCGTTTCCATGGACTATGATCGACAAGATAACACCCAGACCCGACGACGGCGTGCGGGACATGCTGGCCGCCGCCGGCATCGAGGGGATGCAGGGCGTGGTAACCGACAAAAACACCTACGCCGCCCCATTCGTCAATGCCGAGGAAACCCAGTATCTGGTTATCGAGGACCTTTTTCCCAACGGGAGGCCGCCGCTGGAAAAAGCCGGGGTGCTGTTTACCGCAAGGGAAACCGTGGACAAGGTGGAAAGGATGAAGGTCTGCACCTGTCTTAATCCCCTGCACACCGCACTTGCGGTGTTCGGCTGCCTCTTGGGCTACACTAGAATCAGCGAGGAGATGAAAAACCCGGATCTGGTGCGGCTTGTCGAGGGCATCGGCTACGGGGAGGGTCTGCCCGTGGTGACGGACCCCGGTGTCATAAGCCCTAGGGAATTCATCGACACGGTAATAAAAACGCGCCTGCCCAACCCCTTTATGCCGGACGCGCCGCAGCGCATTGCCATGGACACCTCGCAGAAGGTGGGTATTCGCTTCGGCGGGACGATAAGGGCGTACATGGAAAACCCGGATTTGTCGCCGGACAGCCTTACGCTGATACCTCTGGTGCTTGCCGCATGGATGCGCTACCTTCTGGGAATCGACGACGAGGACAGGCCCTTTACGGTCAGCCCCGACCCGCTGTACGACACGCTTTCGGCGCGGCTTGCGGGGATAAGTCTGGAGCAGAAAGGGCCCTTCCGCGCCGTGCTAGAACCGATTTTTAGCGACGACAGGATTTTCGGGGTTAACCTTTACGAGGCGGGCCTTGGCGACCGGATCGAGGGGTACTTTGGGGAGCTGCTGGAAGGCCCGGGCGCGGTGGCGAAAACCCTGCGGAAATACGCGGGCCGGCCATGACGCTGTGGTTTGCCTCGGGCAACGCCCACAAAAAGGCCGAACTTGCCGCAATTCTCGCCTCCCACGGGTGCAGCCATGAGGTCTGCATTCCCGGGGACGCGGGGCTGGACTTTGCCCCGGACGAAACCGAAAACAGCTTTCACGGAAACGCCCTGCTCAAGGCAAGGGCCCTGTACGAACTTTTGCGGGCCGGCTCCGGTTCTTTCAAAGCCGGCGACCCGATCATAGCCGACGATTCCGGCATTTGCGTGGATGCCCTTGGCGGCAGGCCGGGCATATACTCGGCGCGGTACGCCGGGGCCCCGGGCAAAGAGGTTCCCGGGGCGCATGGACTGGAATCGCATGAGCGCAACGCCCTGCTTCTGGAAGAGCTTGGGGACAACCCGTTGCGAAAGGCCCGTTTCGTCTGCGCCATGGTGCTGATGTTTAGCCCCGACAGGTTCTTTGTTTTTCAGGAAACTTTTGAGGGGGAAATCGTCAAAAGCGCGGAACTCGCCAAGGGGACCGGGGGCTTTGGTTACGACCCGATTTTTGTCGTCCCCGGCAACCCCGGCCGTACCGTGGCGGAGCTTTCCGACGGGGAAAAAAACAGGATAAGCCACAGGGGCAAGGCCGCAAGGCACCTTGCCGCAATACTAAACGCATTATAGGTCCAACCCTAACCGGAGCAACTTTGTCGAAACTCGAAATAAAAAACCAGCTTAACGGGCCGCAGTTGCAGGCGGCGACAAGCATAGAGGGACCGCTGCTTATAATAGCCGGGGCGGGATCCGGCAAAACCAGAGTCATAACCTACCGCATCGCCCACATGCTGGAAAAGGGAATCCCCCAGAGCGCAATTCTGGCACTTACCTTTACAAACAAGGCGGCGAAGGAAATGGAAATACGTGTAAAGGAGCTGACGCGAAGGAAACTGCAAAACCTTACCGTAAGCACCTTTCACGCGTTCGGCCTTTCGGTTATCCGGGACCGGGCGGAGCTTCTGGGCTTTCGCAAAAATTTCTCGATTTACGACGAGACCGACCGCATGACGCTTATCAAGGAAAGTCTGCGGGAATGCCGCATGGCATCGACAAAGGTGGACCTTTACGCGCTGGGACAGGTTTTCTCGAACATCAAGGTCGGGCTTTGCACATGGAACATGGGCGGGGAAAACGGCTCCAACGTGGCAAGCGCGGATCTGCGGCCCGTGTACGATGCGTACCAGCAGGGGTTAAAGGTGTACAACGCCGTTGACTTCGACGATCTTCTGGTCCTGCCGCTTGAACTTTTCGAGGAGCACCCGGAAGTTCTGGCCGAATACCGCCAACGCTACCGTTACATTCTGGTCGACGAATTTCAGGACACAAGCATTATCCAGTACAGGCTTATGCGCCTTCTCGCTGGGGGTGGGGGGGATTCCGAAATCAAACTTGAGCAGAACTACCGTTCAACGTCAACGATTCTGGAAGCGGCAAACGGGCTTATTTCCCACAACACCGGGCGCAAGGAAAAAAAACTCTGGTCGGGCAAGGGGGAGGGAAAGCCGATAGAGCTGCACTTTCCCGAAAACGAAACCGCCGAGGCGGACTTTATAGCCGCGCAGATAAGGGATCTTGCGGTTATGGAAACGCGAAGATACCACGACTTCGGTGTGCTTACCCGCACCAATTCTCTTGCCAGAAACATCGAGGAGGCGTTTCTCGCGGAAAACATTCCCTACAAGGTGTCCGGGGGCACGAGCTTTTTCCAGCGCAAGGAGATCAAGGACATCATTTCCTACATGCGGGTAATCGCGAACGAGTCGGACGATTTAAGCCTCTTGCGGATAATTAACACGCCGATTCGCGGCATAGGCAGGTCAACGGTCGCCGCGCTCAGCGAGATTGCCAAGAAAAACAAGTGCCAGATCTGGGACGCGATTGGCCGCCTTAATCAGGCCCGCAGCGAGGGCCAGCAGAATCTGTTTCAGGACAGGAAAATCTCGACCGAACTTGAGGAGTTCATGGAGCTTGTCGAGACGCTAAAGGCCGACATGTTCGAGAAAAAAAGCGACGAGGAAAAGGCCGCCGGTAAAGCGGGCGGCAAAAGCTGGTCGCTGTCCGGCAAGACAAGGGCCATGGTCGAAAAAATCGACTACTGGGGCCATCTTGTCGCCGAGCATGGGCAGGGGGACAAGGAGGAAAAAAAGGCCCTGTGGAAATTCCACAACATCGAGCACTTCATAAGGATGATCGAAAACTGGGAACGGGATCCCGACAACCACGACACCGGCCTGTACGCATGGCTTAACAGGATAAGCCTTATTACCCGGGACGACGGGGAGGACGACGTGCTGGGCAAGGTAAGCCTCATGACGATCCATTCCGCCAAGGGGCTGGAGTTCCCGGTGGTTTTTATCGCCGGGGCGGAGGAGGGGCTTATCCCCCACGAGCGCAGCATCGACGACGCGGAGGACGAGAAAGAGGCGGCGGGCAACAAGGAGGAGGAAAGGCGGCTGTTTTACGTGGCGATAACCCGGGCAAGGGAAAAGCTGTACATTACAAGTTGCCAAAAGCGCCGCCGTCTGCAAAGCGCGGCGGAATGCAAGCCATCCCCTTTTCTGGAGGAAATACCGCAGCACCTAATCCGACACCACCAGCCGGCGGCACCCTCGCCCGACGAGGAGGAGGCAATGGCGGAGGACATGCTGAAGCGGATAAGGGCCCGACTTGCAGAGTCGTAGACTTGCAAAACCGTAAGATTTTCAAGCCCAAGTGCGGAAACCCCAACCCGTAATGCCTTGACAAGCCTGACGAACCGGCCTTATGCTCAAAGAGACTATGACGCAATCCCTCGAAGATTATCTTGAAATGGTCAGCTTTCTGGACGACGAAGGGCCCGTTCGGGTAACGGACATTGCCGCCAGGCTGGGTGTCTCAAAGCCCTCGGTGCTTGCCGCTCTTAGGGCACTGGAAGGACAGGGGTTTCTCAAACACGAACGCTACCGCACGGTATTTTTGACCGACGACGGCAGGAAGCAGGCGGCCCTTATCCGCGAGCGTCACAGTATGCTTACGTCCTTTCTGCGCGACGTTATCGGGGTAAGCCCGGAAACGGCGGACTCCGACGCATGTAAAATGGAACACCACCTTTCCACCGAGACGCTGGAAAAAATGCGGGCACTGGTAAAGACCAAACAGCAGGAAATCAGTGAGAAAATCTAAGGGTTAACTCCGTGTCCCATGTTTTGCCGGCGGCAACCGACACATGGAAAAGGGGCATTACGCAGAAAGCCTGAAAAAGTTTCCCCGAGTCGCCGCCGTCGTCAACGGAAACAAACACCGGCAAAACCCGCCCGTCGAAAGACTTGTTTGCCGAAAGGGTAAGCTGCACCTCGTTTTTTATGTCATGGATCTTAACGCCGTCCACGGTGAGAACCGTCCCGGAAGCCGGCGCACCCGAGGGAAAAGCCGATCCCGACAGAAGCCTGTCCGCCTCCCCGGACTTGCAGGCGTAGAACCGGGTAAAAGCGTCGGTTTCCCCCGGAAGAGAAAGATCAATCTCCGGCGAGAAGCATAAATCCGCTTTTTCCGTTCCCCTGTTCGCCAGCGAATACCTTACGGTTACCGCGTCTTTTCTCAGCGCGATTTTCTTTTCGATTTCCATGAACCCAAAAGGGGTATCGGGCTGCCTGCCACCGACGGGAGAATTTTTTTGCAATACAAGGCGCAGTTTTCGGCGCACCTTGTCAATATCCCCAAGCTCGTAATGCTCATTGCCACAGAACCTTGCCCCCTCGGTTGCGGAGCAGGTTCCGGTTTCTAGGCTTTCGGCCTTTGTCCCGGCCGGCAGCAGGCGATCGATAAAGGCGGCCCTGTCCCCGCCCGTGTCAAGATAGTTCCAGATCTTGGGCAGGTAATCCAGCTCGAAAATCCTCCCTCCCCTCGATTTTACGTAGCAGTTAAGTTTTGCCTCATGGAAAAGCCATTCCGTCTCGCCGTCCAAATCAAAATCGAAACACAAAAGCGACGGCTCAAACTTGCCGGACTCCCGGGTTATACGTTCCGCCCCCAAAATAGCGCCGTAGGCCGCGCTACGAAGGGTATTGTCGTGCAGCCCCCTCTTGCCTGTGCGACAGAAAAGGGCACTGCCCTGGGCCTTCCAAAGTTCCTCGTAAGCGGAATCCCTGCGGGACTTGTCGCCCCGGACATGGCTTACCAGCATGTTTGTAAAAATCATTTTCGAATAAAGCCTGCCGGCCTCCGGCTGTTCGATAATGAAACGGCGGGCGGGAACCGATTCCTTGTCCCCCACCGAATCAGGGATGTACACCTTACGCAGACCCTTCAGCCGTTTGAACAGTTTCCCGGGACTTACCGTTTCGACAAAATTCTCGCACAACGAGAGCTCCTCAAAGAAACGGTTCCAGGCTTGATCCAACGATCCTTCGCCGTCCGAAACGGCCTTGCCAGGAAAAATAGAAACGACGGTATCCCCTGTTTCGCCCTGCGCTCGCATCGATTTCATCCTGGCGCGACTAAAATCCTCGAGCAGGGCGGAAACGCTTTTTTTTGCAAGCGACGCTTCCAGCGACTGCGAAACTGGAAACACGGTTATAAGCTTCCCCTGGTCTTCACATATACATGGAACATCGACAGGGGCGCCAGCCTGGGCAAACTGCCGTTCGCCCAGGAACGTAAAACCCATTCCGCAGGACGCAAGGGAACTTACCAGGCCCTGCTCCCAGGCGTACTCCGGTACCCAGCAACCCAATGGGCGCCGGCCAAATTGCCTGCGAATATACGTGGTCAAAAGCTCCATTTGCCCGATTTTATCTTGTGGGGGAATTATCGGCAGAATGGGCTCGTAAAAACCACCGCCAAGCATCTCAACCTGCTTGCGGGTGACCATATCCTCTATCAGCATGAAAAGCTCATGGTGCGTACGCTCAATCCAGTGGAGAAGCACCCCCGAATAATGAAACACCGCCTGTATCCGAGGATACCTGTACAGGCTCGTAAGGAAAGGCCGTAACACACTTGCATACACGTGCTCAAATTCCGTAGAGTCGGCACCATAAGGCACATGAGCATGGGAACCCAAAACCAGGCTGATTTTTGAATTCGATGTTTTCATCCGCTCCCCAACACCTCAAAAAGAATTACCGCGAAAAATGAGAAGACAAGCGACAGAAGCCCCATCGCGACAATGGAAAGAGGGGCACCCCTAAGCCAGCGGGGAACCGCCTCCATCTGGGCCCTTCTTCTGATTTCGGCAACAACAACAACGGCTACCAACGTTCCAAGCATGAACCCCGCGGAAAGCACCAGGGCCTCCACAAAACCACCCGCAACAGCCAGCGCAAGAAAAAGTGTCGCACCTATAGGCGCACCGCCGGCGATCGCGTCCATCGGGTCCGTTTTCCCGCCGTCATTCTCCGAACTAAATTTCCCAGGCAGGTAACGCTCAAAAAGATATTCCCATCCGGAAAAAACCAAAATACTCACGGGAAAAACCAGGATATACTCCAGGAAGCCCAAAGGCAACAGGGATCGGGCAAACGAGAATACCAGCCACAAAATCAGGACGGAGACAAAAAAAACACCAAGCCTAAGGAACAGCCTTAAAGGCGACTGCCCCCCCCCAGTAACGGTTTTTTCGGCAAGGGCTATCTCCCGAATGCCAAAACCCAGCTGTAGGACAAGGTTCATGGAAAGGCCGGCGGAAACCGCCAGCATCAAAAGCCAGGCTGTCATCGGCTGCCCCCCTCGACCGAGCGCTTTGCCTTAAAGTGTCGGTACATTCCCAAAAGGTATCCCAAAAGAAGCAAGGCCCCGGAAGAACTGGAAAGCAGGCGCAGGTAAAGGGGGGATTCCGCGCCAAAAGGATGGAACAGCATGATGCCCTGCACTCCCCCCGGCAGGGAGAGCGAACGGAAACCAAGCGGCTCCCGAATCAGGGAGATGATAACGATCAACACCCCGGCAACCAAGGCCTCGGCAAAGGAAAGCCTTAACACCTGAACCAGGTTTTTGCCTTCAAGCCGACGGCAAATCCCCGAACCGGCACAGAGCATTGGGACAAAGGAAACGGCGAAAAACAACTGGAGGGCGCCAAGCGGAAAAAGTATCCACAAAAGCAGAAGGTACAACGAGGCGACAAACGAGGCGAGAAAGGCAAAAAGTACCTGTTTTCCACGGGCGGGGAAGAGCCTGGCCCCGCCGAAAGCGGCCAGCGAGGAAAGACAGTATACCCATACCAACGCGACAAGGACCGTTAAGGCATGGGCCAGGCGATCCGAGGCCATGACAAGGAGGGCTCCACCGGAAAGATATGCAAAAGGTGACATGTCGCCCCAAAAAATGCGCTGCTTCAAGAGCCCGTTCATCTCACCCCCATTCCCGACGAAAAGATAGTTTCTATGCGCCGGGCGTACACATCAATCAACCCCTGGGGAATGCGGTCCACAAGCTGCCTTGCATGGTAGCCAAGAGGGATCATCTCCAGGATATGCCCCTCGGCCGAAACTTCGGCACCGTAGGGAACAAGGATACCGTCCCGCATTATCGCAAACACAAAGAAAAGCGAGTCGGAACCGGCAAGGGCGTACCAGCCACCGAGAAGCTCCCTTGTCTGGAAAGTGCGGGGTAAAGGCTCGGAAAGCCGCCTGGTATCCTCCACGGCGACAAGCGCCCTGTTCACCGCATGCATAAGGACGTTAAGCCGGAAGGAAAAGGTAAGCGACCATATCAGCGAGGCGACGACCACCAAACCGACAATCCAGCCCGCGAGAATCGCCCTGTCCTTGAGCGCCGGGACAATCTTATTCAAATCGGGCCTCCCCCGCTCCCTTCAGGGCGCGCGCCCCTTTCTGAAGGTGGCGCCTCCAGAAGTGGCGTCTTGTATTGAGGCGCCTCAATAAGAAAATGCGCCTCGTTATGAGGCACGTAAAGCAGTCCACGCTCCAGCCGGCCCAAAAGCGGGGTAAGCGCGTTTACCAGGGCTATGGCGAAAAAGCCCCCATAAAACTCCCCGCCAAAAAACCGGAACGCCACGCTCAGCACGGCCGCAAGTACCACCATGACCACGGTGCCCGGTATGGACTTAGCCCCGCTGGACGGTTCGGTAATAAGGATAAACGCCGTTACCAGGGTGCCACCGGAAAGGATGGCCAGAACGGCGTTCCCTTCCAGCCAATACCCCTCGAAAGGAAGGTCGCCGACCAGCCGTACCAGGAGCGTAAAAACCGCAAGGTATACGACGGAAATCCACAAGCGACCGGTATGAAAGGCAAACATCACCGCGATAAGCAGGAACAATGCAAGCACGGCACGATCGGCGATAATCCCTGGTGCCCCCAGCCAGAAAATGTCTATGTAGCCTGCCGGCAACTCCGCCCCAAAAACCGAAAAGACCGTCCTGTTTAGAAAATCTCTTACGGTCAAATCCACAACGCTCCCCGCTTCGCGCATATACTCCTCGGAGGCACCCAAAGCCACGGCAAAAGCCGAAGGCCACGAAAAACGAACGAAAAGCCAGCCACCCAAGGCAGGGTTCATCCAGTTCGAGCCAAGGCCACCAAAACTCTGCTTTACCACCACTA
>Ga0209755_10007572_pt1 | contig 11746 bp, 8 predicted proteins | sample TergutCo191P1_FD_187301 | JGI IMG/M metagenome (GOLD analysis project Ga0209755, IMG submission 187301) | Cornitermes sp. P1 segment gut microbial communities from Petit-Saut dam, French Guiana - Co191P1 (SPAdes) (version 2) | ecosystem: Host-associated > Arthropoda: Insects > Digestive system >...
TTGGACGATATCCTCTGCATGGAATTCGACAGGCGCGTAAGCAAGGACTTAGTAATCCGTTTTCAGGCCCGCCTGTTTAGGATCCAAAAGGCGGGCACCCCGCGCCGGGGACAAGGTTCTTGTCCGCATGAAGCTGGACGGCTCCGTTCATATGTCCGTAAAGGAAATCCCCACGATATTCGATAAATAATGTGCTTCCCGCCCTGTCGGGCGGGGATTGAAGGGCTCATTTCTACTGGTCGTTGGCAGGGCCAGACCGAGGGGTTGACAAGTTTGGTGATACATGATAGCCTATCCATAGTGTTTTTGTTGTTTTCATAGGTACATAGGGAGATACTCGCTGGTTTGCGGGATTCTCCCCGATGCCTGCTGGTCCTGTAGCTCAGTGGATAGAGCGGCCGCCTCCTAAGCGGCAGGTCGGCCGTTCGATTCGGCCCAGGATCATCGCTAATTCCTTATGGGACGACAAGGAATTAACAGACGACCGAATGACTATTTCCTACAAGGATTTGCGGCATCATGCTCGTCTTTATAGAGGAAACCCACTGCTGTGCATCTTTCACGTCACGGCTCGAACATCGTGAAAGGGCTTATTTCGTTTTCTTAAATTGATGATTACGTAGTGTATGGTGTCATTACTTCCAATCTCCAGTAGCTAAGGTTCAATGCTGGGATTTGACACGGCTCCAACTTTGTCTCCCTGCACGCCAGGCTTGTCTATCAGACTTGCCAGACGCGAGGCGGAAAAACTTCTTCAAAAGGCCGATCCTGCCAAGCAACAGCCAGTACAGAAATGCCGCCGCCAGCAGCGTGGGGATTCCGTATATCACAAAGCCGATGAGGAACTGCTGCGGCACGCCCGCCTTGAATGGTCGGTGGAGTCGATGCACTGGCTTTTGGACGCGCATTTCTGCGAGGATTTCTGCCGCGTTGAGGACGAGAACGTGCAGAAGGTACTGAACGTCGCGCGCAAAATCGCCCTTAACTGCATCAAGACCCACAAGCAGAAGACCGGCTCGAAACTTCCGCTGTCAAGGATCATGTTCGGCTGCCTGATGGATTGCCGGAAGTTGGTTCATGTCTTGATGTCAGCAGAAAATTGATTTCCGTGCACCACCAGAAACCAGAGACACAAAGAGTGTCTGTCACCTTTTTACTACCGTAGGGTTATTTTCACCATGCAATCAGCCACGATCTGTGGAAGCTATTTTGGTCGCTGCCAAAATAGCACCGCAATTGCCCAAGGAAACCACAGCCGGGATGGGTAGTGGCACAAAACATTGCCATTAGTACCGCTTTGCTGTAGAATGAACCATGCTGCAGACCATGCGTAACATAGGCATAATGGCCCACATTGATGCCGGCAAGACAACCACCACAGAGCGTATCCTTTTCTACACTGGCAAAAGCCACCGCATTGGCGAGGTTGACGACGGCGAGGCGATCATGGACTGGATGGAACAGGAGCAGCAGCGGGGAATCACGATCCAGAGCGCGGCGACCACCACCTACTGGAAAGACCATCAGATCAACATAATCGACACGCCAGGCCATGTTGACTTTACCGCAGAGGTGGAAAGATCCCTGCGGGTACTGGACGGCGCGATCGCCATTTTCGACGCGGTTCACGGGGTGGAACCGCAGACCGAGACCGTCTGGCGGCAGGCGCAACGCTACCATGTCCCTTGCATTGGCTACGTGAACAAAATGGATAGAACCGGCAGCGACTTTTTCGCCGTGGTCGAGGACGTGCGGAACAAACTCGGGGCCAACGCCGTGCCTCTGCAAATCCCCATAATCCGAGACGGAAACTTCGAGGGCGTTATCGACCTGGTTCAAATGAAGGAACTACGCTGGGATGGCGGCGAGGGCGAGGACGTGGTAGCCACGGAAATAGATGTCGGGCGGAATGCCGCCGCCATGGAATGGCGGGAAAAGCTTATCGACGCGCTTTCCAGCGTTTCCGACACGGTTACCGAAAAATACCTGGCCGGCGAGGAGCTGGAAGCGAAACTTATTCGTGGGGAACTGCGGAATGCGGTTCTGCGGCGGGACATTCTGCCAGTGTTCGTCGGGGCCTCGCGCCGCAATATCGGGGTGCAGCCGCTGATCGACGCGGTTGTCGATTACCTGCCCGCACCAGACGAAATCCCCCCCGCATTGGGGCATCATGCGAAAAAGGACGAGGATGTAAACATTCCCTGCGACCCGAAGGGCCAGCCCCTGGGTCTGGTCTTTAAGATACAGAACGACCGCGAGGCCGGCAGCCTTTGCTATGTGCGAATGTACTCCGGCTCGTTCAAATCGGGTACCGCTCTGTACAACGTGGGTAAGAAAAAACGGGAACGGGCCAACCGCATACTGCGAATGCATTCCAACAAGAGTGACGCGATGGACGAGTTAAGTGCCGGGGACATAGGTGTCATTATAGGGATGAAACTGGCGCAGACCGGGGACACCATAGGCAGCGAGGGCTGGCCGGTGCTGCTGGAAAAAATGCAGTTCCCGGAACCGGTCATCTCGGTTTCGATCGAACCCAAGACCTTTTCCGACCAGGACAAGCTAAAGGACATACTGGCGATTCTTTCCAAAGAGGACCCCACCTTTACCACCAAAGAAAACGAGGAAACCGGGCAGCTTATCATTTCCGGCATGGGCGAGCTTCACCTGGACGTGCTTGTGACGCGGATATTCAAAGAATTCAACCTAGGGGCGACCGTGGGCAAGCCCCAGGTCACGTACAGGGAATCGATAAGCGCCACGGCCGAACACACCGAGGATTTTTCCCGCATCATTGGCGGCAAGGAAAACGCCGCAGGTATTACCCTGCGGGTGGAACCAGCGGAACGCGGTGCCGGGAACGGGTACGTCAACGCGATAAAAGGCAGAAGGGATATTCCAGAGGCTATTTTCGCGGCGGTGGAACGTGGGGTGACCGGGGCCTTTGCTTCTGGAATCGTCATGGGCTACCCCTGCATCGACATAATGGTAACGCTTTGCGATCTGCGGTACTCTGAACTTACGGGAACCGAATTCGCCTTTGAAGCCTGCGCAAGCATGGCCTTTGACGAGGCTTGTCGCAAGGCCAGCCCAGTGCTGCTGGAGCCAATCATGGCGGTAAACCTGGTAAGTCCGCACGAGTTCGTCGGCGAGGTGATGAGCCTGGTAACTCAGCGCGGCGGCCACGTCATGAACATGAACGCCAAGACCGACATCGACGATATCAAGGCCCAGGCACCCATGTCGCAGATGTTCGGGTTTATGACCTCGCTTCGTAGCGTCAGCCAGGGGCGGGCGAGCTTTAGCATGGAATTTTCCCATTTCGAAAAGCAGCGTTCTTAAATAACAATCTGGGCGAGGTTGTCGATGCCTATATTTTATATTATACTTGCACAATGAAGTGCTTACCATTAGTGGCAATTGCCCTGCCATTAGGATTGTTCCTTTTTTCCTGTGCCAGTACACAAAACATCCCCTATGATCTTAGCCCCGAGCAACTAATCCAACGGGCCCAGGAAGCATCCGACCGAAACCGTTTCAACCTTGCCCTGCAGTTCTACCAAGCCCTGTTGGACAGAAACCCCCACAACCTAACCTGGGTCGTCAACGCCGAATACGAAATTGCCTTTATCCACTACAGGCAGCGAAATTTCGGCGTGGCCAGGGCGGGATTATACGCCCTGCTGGAACGTTACGAGGCACCAGGGGGGGAATTCCTTCCCGAAAAATTCAGGGTTCTTGCCCATGTGGTCCTTGGAAGGATCGCCGAAAGGGAAAACCAGCGTTTTTCCAGGGGACGTTGGACCGTACCAGCACCCCCGGTTGAGGCGGCTGTCCCCGTAACCCCACCAGATCCCCCTCCCGTCGAGATCGGAATCGAAGATGCACTGTTAAGGGCCGCCGAAGATATTTCCAGGCATTTAACCGCAGGGGCACAAATTGCAGTCATTTACATGCCTGGTGGCTACGCGGAATACATTGCCAGCGAGATTGAATATCATCTGTATAGGCAGGGCTTTACCATAGTCGATAGAGCCGAGTTGCAAAGAATCAGCTACGAGCAACAGTTAGCCTTAACCAGCGAGGTCGATGGCTACATAGCTGCAAGAATAGGTTATGCCGCCGGGGCAAGCGTGGCCATAACCAGCAGGGTTGTTGTCGAAGGCGATCTCCATAGATTGAACCTATGGGCATTTGACACCTCGACAGCGGTATTAATCGGGACAGCTTTCGAGGAATTCTAACCATTAGGGATGCGGCAGTATTATGGCGTGTAGCTCTATACCCTGCCGCTCTATCTCCGCGTCAACCATAGCCCTGGTTACACTGCCCCTGGGGCGTGGATGCGGCGGCGCGTCGCCGATTAGGATCATTATCCTAGTCTCCCCTTCCCAGGCAAGCTGCGTGGCCCCAGCGTAAAGAGCCTCGTGAACCGCCTCTGGAATGTCCCCTCCACCACCAACCCTGACGGTGTTGATGCTTCGTTGAAGCGCACCGAAATCCGTGGTAAAGGGGATGACCATGTACAGAAAGTCTGACTGGCGGTCGTAATCCTTGTAAAACACCATGCCCACCCTGACCGAATCAAAGTCGGCCACCATGGCCTGTACCGTGGGAATCAGATGCAAGCGTATCTCGTTGAAGAAAGCCCTCATGGAGCCAGTAACGTCCAGACAGATGACGATATCAACCGAGGGGCTGTCTACCTGCGCCAGTATAGACCTTACCTGATCCATCATCTCGCCAGGAAGGGCCGCGAAACTCGTGTTTTCCGCGCCAGCAAGGGAAGTAAACGAACTAATCGTTTCAGTCAAAAACCGTCTGCCAGGCGGTGGGGCTGGCGCAGTGGGAGGAGGGAGCATCGCCAAGGGCGGGGGCCGGGTGAATTCCTGCGAGATACGCAGGACAAAGGGGTTGTCCTGGAAAGGCCCCCTGTAATCGGCGTGGGCATAGTAAAATGCCCTGATATTCAGGTACATGCCGTCGCCGACATGGACCTCGCCATGCCTTCCGCCCTCATGGCCATAGAGGACCCTATACGGTATATAAATGTGATAGGCCCAACCTATATCGGGATGCCAGGTTGGGGTGGAGGAAACCAACGAATAAATACCGCGCACGGGAACACCGTCGATAAGGCGTATCTCATCGCCGTTTATCTCGTTCCATTCGGCGGCGCGATACGCGAAGTTGGCCTCGCGGAAAAGGGGATCCCTTGTGGTCTCGGTAAGCAGCACAGAGGAAATATCTGGCTTATGGCGGATAAACAGGTGAAACCCTCCGTCAGGCCTAAGTTCAATCAACAAATCCTCTTGGGCAATACCCAAATCCTGGGCGGAAAGCGAGACTGGTATCATGAGTGACAGCGACAAAAACAGCGACATTAGCAACTTACGCGCTGGAAACCTTAAAAAAGACTTTGCCATATCTTTCATTATCGGATCAAACGGCGGTATAGTGAACGTGGAACATGACTACTTCGATTAAAAATATCTAGTAGGTTTGATTCGCCCTCATACTTGACATTCCGCCTAACCAAAGCCAGCATGGAACTGCTTACTTGTATTCCCATACAATACCTAGTACAATGCGAAGCAAGTAACACTTAACGTACCACGTCAATAGCGCAAAGCTAAAAGGGGGGGAATAGCCATGAATAATGACCCAAACAACGAAACAAATGGAAAAAAATCGAGATTTTCCACGAAACTTGCGTTGGGCATTATCGCCATATCCCTTGTGGGGCTTGTCGCAACCTTTCTTGTCGTGCATACAATCGTGCGATCCACGATTTACGATAGCGCGGTCAGTATTGCCCAGCGGGACATACTAATCCAGGCGCGTGAGATTGACGCTTGGTTTCTAAAGCACAGTAAACTGGTAGAACACATGGCAACCACTTGGATGACGGTGGGGGTGGAACCTGGCGAGACGGGCTTCGGACCCGACCCAATAGGCGCAAATTTTCTTAAACAATTCGATTCCCTAACGGGGATTTTCGTAGGCTTCGAAAACGGCTGGCATGTCAACTCCCACGGATGGATACCAGACCCTGACTTTCACGCTGCTACCCGTCCGTGGTACATGGTCCCCGAAGCCGCTGGCGGGGCGATTGCCATAACACTTCCCTATGTGCGCTTGCTTGACGGTGATATCGTTGCATCGATGGGTAAATGGGTTCCCTACTTCATGGGCATGGAAGCTGTTATCGCCATGGATATTCGGCTTGGTTATGTCTTTGACTTGACGGCCGCGTTCGAATTCTCTGACGGGGGTTATCTTATACTAGTAGGGCCATGCGGCGAAATAATTGTTCATCCCAATTCGCGGTACATGCTCTCGCTGGAACACCAGGCAAGCAATCTTAGGGATATTCACAACGGCGATTTTCTTATGGATAGCGTGAATGCCAGGGCGATGTTTGCGGAATTTTTCGATACCATGTTCGGTCGATCCTATTTGATAACCGCGCACTTGGAAACCGTAGGCTGGACTTTGATTTCCGTAGTACCTGTCGCCGCAACGCAAAGTGTTGTCAATCGGCGCATAGCCATTATCATGTTTGCCCTGACCGCCGTTTTGCTCGCGTTGTTCGCGTTTACCATGTTTTTTGTTTCCTTTCTTACCAAAGACATGGAAGAAAAGCGCGTGGCGTTGGGCAGGGAGCAAGAGGCCAGCCGCGCCAAGAGCAGCTTTCTTTCCCATATGAGTCATGAGATACGAACCCCAATGAATGCCGTTATCGGTTTGGCGGGCATCGCAAAGAATGTGACCGATCCTGTAAAAAAAGACGATTGTCTTATCAAAATCGAAAAGGCATCAAATCATCTTATGGGCGTTATCAACCAGATTCTGGACATGTCCAAAATCGAGGCGGATAAATACGAGTTGAATTTGCGCCCGTTTAACTTCGAGAGCATGACAGGCGAAATCGCCAGCGTGCTAAGCGTTCAAATCGAAGGGAAGCAGCTAGGCTTTGCGACAGTTTTAGATGAGAATATTCCACCTTTTATTGTTTTGGATGAGGTTCGACTTGCACAGGTCATTATCAACCTGATAGGCAACGCAATAAAATGTACGCCCGCCGGCGGTAACATAACATTAAGCGCGAAGTGCACTTTGGAAAATACTCTTTACGTTGAAGTTGCAGATACCGGCATTGGAATCTCCCAGGATCAGCAATCACGTTTGTTTAACGCTTTTGAGCGGGTGGAAACCGGCGACGACTATAAAATGCACGGCACGGGTTTGGGACTTGCCATTTCGAAGCTTATCGTAGAGAAGATGGGCGGTAAAATTTGGCTGGATTCCCAATTGGGGGAAGGCTCGAAGTTCATGTTTACCATTCCGTTTGACACGACAATTGCGGAAGAAAATCGCGACACGGATGAAGGGCCGCAGGGAGGCCTGAATGGAGACCCGCCGAACTATGAAAAGTACACGCTGCTCTTGGCAGAGGACATAGAAATCAACCAGGAAATCCTTATAGCCATGCTGGAACCGACCAGGATCAAAATCGAGTGCGCCGAAAATGGAGCGAAAGCGGTGCAAATGTTTGGCAAAACGCCGAATCGCTACGACATTGTTTTCATGGATTTGCAGATGCCGCAAATGGACGGCCTAACCGCGACGCGACGCATACGCGAGCTGGATATCGAAAAGGCAAAGAGCGTTCCCATTATCGCAATGACGGCGAACGTGTTCCAGGATGATGTGGACACCTGCCTGGCCGCCGGTATGAACGGACACTTGGGCAAGCCTTTGGATCTTGTGCTGGTGCTGAAAATGCTTGCGCGGCATCTGGTGGATTGAGTCCTTTTTTCACGGATTCGGCACTTTCCGTGCAGTCGCGCCACGCTAGAATTTAAGCGCGCTTTCCAATATACTCCAGGAATGGCCACACTTATCGAACCAAGATTACTGAAAGGTTTCCGGGATTTTCTTCCCGCCGCCGAAACGGTCCGCAGGGGCCTTACCGAAAAAATCGAGGCGACGTTCCGCTCCTTCGGTTTTGTTCCCATCGACACCCCGGCACTTGAATACGCCGATATCCTTCTTGGCAAGGGCGGGGGCGAAACGGAAAAGCAGATTTACCGTTTCAAGGACAACGGCGGGCGGGATGTGGCCCTTCGTTTCGACCTTACCGTTCCATTCGCTCGCTTCGTCGCGCAGCATCAGGCGGAACTGTGCTTTCCCTTAAAGCGTTACCACATCGGCAAGGTGTGGCGGGGGGAAAACGCCCAGCGGGGACGCTATAGGGAGTTTACCCAGTGCGACTTTGACATAATCGGCAGCGATAGCCCCGCAGCGGACTTCGAGATTCTTTTGATGATACGAACCGTCCTGCTTAACCTGGGGACCGATGTTAGCATAAAAATCAACCACCGGGGGCTTTTCAACCGTTTTCTTTCGCATATCGGACAAAGGGAAAAATCGGTCGAGATACTCCGCGCCGTGGACAAGGTTGCAAAGGTGGGTATCGAAGAGACGGGGGCCACGCTTGCCCAGCTCGTGGGGGATTCAAACGCTCAAAAGATACTCGGGTTTACCAACATTGTCGGCGACCCCGAGGGGGAAACTTTCGAGCAGACTCTTGGGCGGTTGACCGAACTGTCCGGTGGTGCCTCCCCGGAATCGGAAAGGCTGGCGGAACTTGGGCGGTTCGCGTTGTCCTGCGGCCAGGGCGGTTTCTTTACCCTGGATCCATCGATTACCCGGGGGCTGGATTATTACACGGGTGTGGTTTTCGAAACCTTCCTGAACGAGCTTCCCGATATCGGTTCCGTTTGCTCCGGCGGGCGTTACGACAACCTTGCTGGATTGTATTCGAAGAACAGAATCAGCGGGGTGGGATCATCGGTTGGCCTTGATAGGTTAATCGCCGCCCTTGAAAGCCTGGGCAAGCTTCCTGGCGGGACGAGTTCCGCGCCGGTGGCTATCGCCTGCCTAAAGCTGGAGGATTCGGGTTTGTACCAGGCGTTGGCGGGGCAGTTTAGGAAAGCGGGTCTGGCCTGCGAGGTGTTTATCGAGGCGGCGGAACCTGGCGGCAAACAGCTGGTTAAGCAGTTCGTCCTTGCCGAGAAAAAGGGCCTGCGTTGGATGATCATTCCCGGCGAAAAACCCTTGCAGGATACATTTACGCTACGGGACCTTGCCGCGAGAAAAAACCGTGACGGGCTTTCCGTGGGTGAGGCCGCAAAAATTATTCTGGAGAATCGGCAATGAAAATCGGCGCACAGATGTTCACAATAAGGGATTACACAAAGGACGAGCGGGGAATCGAGGCAAGTCTGCGAAAGCTAAAAGCCATGGGTTACGATCTGGTACAGGCTTCTGCCCTTGGCCCCTGCGATGCCGATCGTCTTGCTGGATGGCTAGGGGAACTTGGGATCGAGTTATGCTCCACCCTAAGCCCCTGGAAGCGTCTTGAGAATCCAGACGAACTGAAACGCCTAATCGCCGAACAGAAAAAACTCGGTTGTCCACACATCGGCCTGGGCATGAAGCCTGACACCTTTCCCGACACCCACGATGGCTGGACGGCGTTTATCGGCAAGCTTGACGGCATCTGCAAAACGGTGCGCGATGCGGGCATAAGTTTTGGGTATCACAACCATGAATTCGAGTTCCAGAAATTCGACGGAATAAGGGCCATCGACAGGCTTGTGGATGAATGCCCCGATTTGGATATCGTGCTGGACGTTTTCTGGGTACAGGCCGGGGGTGCGAATCCCGCAGAATACATCGACAGATTGAAGGGGCGGATCCATGTGATTCATTTCAAGGATTACCGCGTTCAGGGACGGACAAGACAGTTCGCGGAAATCGGCCAGGGGAATCTGGACTGGCGGGACATCGTTTCCCGCTGCAATGGAAACGGCATACCCTATGCGGTGATCGAGCAGGATGACGACTTCCTTACTGGTGATCCTTTCGAGAGCCTGGCGTTGAGTCGGGAATTTCTGGTGGGGAATGAGTGGTGGAAGTAAGGGTATGCTTGTTTACCGATCATCACCAGGTTTCCATCGCTCTTTTGAAGGCCGCTGCGGAATTGCGGATTATTTTCTCGTCAACGCAGAACGCAAAGCGCAACCAACCAGGCTGGCCAAAACCAGAACCTGGTACGCCCAGGATCAAATGCTGCTTAAGATGATTCACAAACGATAGATCATCGGCCTGTTCCATGGCCCCAGACTTTCGCGGTGGCACTTTGCAGAACATGTAGAACGCGCCCTCTGGCACGGCGTACTCGATTCCCGCCCCATCAAGGACGGCCATGAAGGTGTCCCGGCGGCGGGCGTAAATATCCACGTCAACCATCGTGTCGGTAAGTTCTGCCACGGCACGCTGCATCAAGGCCGGGGCGTTGACGAAGCCCAGAACGCGGGTGGCATAGATTAGGCCGTCCATCACCTCGCCCTTATCGCTAATGCCGGGGTTCACCGCGACATAGCCGATCCGCTCGCCAGGCAGTGAAAGGCTTTTCGAATAGGAATACACCACAATCGATTCGCTGTACGCGGCAAGTACCGATGGAACTTCCACACCGTAGGCAATCTCGCGGTACGGTTCGTCCGAGACAAGATAAGGCATTCGGGAAGTCTTTCCACCGTGTTCGCGCAACAGTTCGGCAAGCGCGGTCAGTGTCGCGATGGGGTAGATTTTCCCGGTGGGGTTGTTGGGAGAGTTGATCAGCACGGCGGCGGTTTTCGGCGAAAGGGCGGCGGCGATTGCGTCAATGTCAAGGTTGAAGTCGGGGAGCGAATTCACCTCTACAAGTTTCGCGCCGTGGTTCGCCGCGTAGGGGCGGTACTCCACGAAATAGGGCCGACTAACGATTACCTCATCGCCAGGGTTGCAAATTGTCTTGAACACGGCATTAAGTCCGCCCGCCGCGCCCGATGACATAACTATGTGCGAGGCATCCAGCGGAACCTGCTGTTCCCTGGAAGCTTTTTTTGCCAGGGCCTCCCGCACGTCGGGAAGGCCAGCGTTGGGCGTGTAGCCGTGCAAGCCTTTGTTACCATTCTTTGCAAATTTTTCCAGAACGGTACGAAAAGCAGGGGGGGGATCTATGTCCGGGTTTCCCAGGGAAAAATCGAACACATTGTCCGCACCGTGTTGCTTTTTAAGAACGGCCCCTTCCTCGAACATCTTCCTGATCATGGACGATGCGCCCAGGGCGTTTCGTATTTCCGCTGCTACCGGCATTGTTTCCTCCGCAATCCTGCCTTACCGTCCATGGGCCATTATCTAGGCGCATTTTGGCATAGATTTGCGAAAATGTCAACCTATATCTGAAATAAACGCATATTTTGGCCTATTTAGGCATAAACAAGGCCGTTTGGTTGTGCCATTTTTGCTTCTGTGTATAACTGTTGGCCCGTTACGCACTGCTACCCGCTTGCTATTTCTGTCTGAAAATGCGATACTGTCAATCACTAGGTTTTTCACCAAGAACCAAAAGGGGGAAATATGCGTTGGTTCCACTCCCTAAAAATCAAGGGCAAACTCTTTCTCATCTTTGGCGTGATGATGCTGGTCACGGTATTTCTGTCGTTCTATAACACGCAAAGAAGCAATTCCGTCGTCGCTCGGTATAACGAGCTTATTTCAAATACGCTCCAACAGCGTTCATATGTAAACATAGCGAACGCCGCGTTTACCCGAATCCGCCTTGTCAAGTCGGAGTATATAATCATGTCGCTCTACTACGATTTCGCGCGCGAGCCGCTGGATTACGGGA
>Ga0209755_10007573_pt1 | contig 11746 bp, 7 predicted proteins | sample TergutCo191P1_FD_187301 | JGI IMG/M metagenome (GOLD analysis project Ga0209755, IMG submission 187301) | Cornitermes sp. P1 segment gut microbial communities from Petit-Saut dam, French Guiana - Co191P1 (SPAdes) (version 2) | ecosystem: Host-associated > Arthropoda: Insects > Digestive system >...
AGGATTCCAGGAAGCGTGTCAGTGTAATTGTTTGGCCATAGCACAAATTTTACACAGATGAACTGTGTGTAGAAGTACCCAGTTTGAATCACTGTGACATTCCTGCTATCCTGATTCATATTGTCATAATGATTTATGGTCATTTTAGGTGAGTACCTTGAAGAAGGTCACAACAACTTTGTTGTATGTTTACAATATGTAATATTATTTTAGACTATCATGATTGATAATCTCTCATACGATCTGAAGTGATAACAGCGGTAACATATTAAGAATACAGTTTTATGGGCTGTGATGACGTAGTTTGGTAGATAAGTACAATCTTTTTGGAGGAAAATACTCCCTCCATGTTTATTGTCAAATTGAAGGTAAAAGGTGCCAGAAATTGTTTGAATGCAATTGGTGCGATATTAATAATGATCTCTGTGTAACATGCAGTCTGTTCACAGCAGGTTTACAGCATTGATACTGTAAACCTGTATTCAGAAGGTGTTAATTTGAATCACAGTTGCATTAATTGCTACCCTTACAGGATTTTTCTTTGTTTCATTTGTTTCCTGTAGGAGGTAGATGGGAAAAGTGCCTAAAAGGAACCACTATCAACTCAATGAAAATGATTAGCTACTTGCCTTCCAAAACCAACTTCCCTTCTCATTTGACACTGTGTTGAGACAGGTGAATGAATAATGTGACACTTAACTGAATTTTATATTCTGTGGCCCTGGGGTAACTTAGGCATTGTCATTGTCATCATGAATGTAGTGGTGGTGGTGGTGGTAAACAACTACAACTACTGCAACTCCCACCACTACTTCTATTACTATTACTACTACTATTACCTCTGCTACAACTGCCAGTACTTAATACAATAAAATAATCTGTCAATGTACAGCCTTAATGTAGCAATTATAGATTACAGTGTTATATATGATTAGCAATGGGGAGCCACAGTGGCACAGTGGTTAAAGTGCTGTGCTACAAATTGGAAGGTCGCTGGTTCGATCCCAGCTGGTGTCATTGGAATTTTTCATTGACATAAAAACCTTCCAATCACACTATGACCCTGGGATCAACTCAGCCTCCAACAGAAATGAGTACCAGGAGCATTTCCTGGGGGTAAAGGCGGCCGGTGCGTAAGGCTGACAACCTTAACACCATCCTGTGCCATTGTCATGAAATCTGGGAACCTTAACTTTCTGCAACCCTCTGGGCCACTCCGGCCTGTAATGGGACTGCTTTACCTTTTTATGTAAATTCGCAATGCTTTATAGAGTAGTGCTGCTGATTGTATATAACACTTTTTTGGGGCTCAACCTGAAGATGGCTCTATAAGAGGAGCTGAAACATGTTGCTGTTAAAAATGATTTAATTATCTTTTAATTGTAATTACTTAATAAAAAGTTGTGTTAGACTGTGCAATAATATATATTCTATTGATTATTGAACACAATAGGGATGTCTCACCTGAAAATGACTTATCAGAAGTAGACTGTGGCAGAATGACCAATGTCACTAATATGTAGTGCCTATCTGAGGGAGGGGTTTGACTTCCACCAAATCCTACCCAGACAAACTCTACAGTAGAAGTAATTAAACTTCTAATCTAGAATTATTTCTAGGATAATTCTAATATGCTGCCACCAGCCAAAAATACTTGGCAAATATCATAAGAATTTACCGCAGGAGTTATGGGACAATCGGGACAGCCACTGACTCATTCAAGCTTTTAAAGTATTACTATCTTCTATTTACTATAGGGGAAGCAGAGATATAAATCCACTCATTCATAATCTTGTCATTTAATGGAGGTCACTGGTCAGCCTCATGCTCTGGCCAATTTACTCCCATAGAAAGAGCCCCCTGTGTGAATTAAGTTGTAGTATGGGTGTGTCCCAGAGTCAATCTGGATATTTAAGGGAAGAGAAAAATTTCTTACCCCTGCCAAGCAACCAAACTGTAACCATCCAGCCCACAGTGTAGTCATTATACTGACTTTAAAGATAGCCAAAGCACTAATAACACGTGCTCTTGCTGCAACTCCAAACAAAACCAAATTACACTACAGCAGCAAAAATGAAACAAGTTAATGAAATACAGCGTACCAAGACCACTGTCATTGTCAAGGTCAAACCTTCCAATCTCCAGGAACCATCATCCCGGAGCAAGGCAGCATACTGAGGCTTAGAAATTTTCCTCAGCAAGGGAGTTCAGAACAAGATCAACCACCCTGCCATTCATCTCTAACAAAATTCTTCTCGTTATGTTATATCATATTAAAGTTTCCATTTTAAATGGGCTGTTGTTTATAGTTTTGTGTGACGATCTTATTGCAGGAAGTGGACAACAACATGACAGCAGGGAATTGCGGAAAGCTGAGAGAGTTGTTACGCAGTACAGTTACAGTGTAAATCATGGAACTGGGGCTGGACCTGTCCAGTGCACACGTGCATCTTGCCACCTGCAATCATACATTATATCTTACCATGAGAAGGCCACTCTTCTAATGTGTTGAATTTTCATAGCTCATGATTTGCATCAGTTTCTTTAATATCTTAACAGTAATCAGTACAAAAATGTCAACTCCTTGAAGACTGTTACATAAAGTGCACCCTGTCTTATCTTGTTGCTATTATTTAAATTTTAGGCTGTGCTGTTAGACTGGTATCTTACACAAGTCCATCTTTGGTGCATGTTGATGAAAAATATTTTATTTGGTCAATGAAAGACTGCAAGATCTTAAGTCTGCCATCTGTTTATGACAAGACAAAATACTAGCAACCTTCTAAGTATGGACTTTAAAACACCACAGACATATAATGCAGCTGCTTGGAGACAGCATCCACCCACCCCCATGTCATTCACTGGGTTGATGGATAAAATTCTTTCTATATAATACCATAGCTACTCACTTTGTATGTATTAATTTCTCAAGAGGAGAAGCTGTACTGAAGTCCTCCCGCTCAGGTTCTTTGCCACCTGCTGCACTGCCATACAGCACATCTTCACTGTAGCGAGTGTCTACACTAAGCAGACTGTGACCAGCCCCACATGTGTAATAGTGAAGATCAAACCTAAACACCAACAAGCATTAGATGATCTTAGTAATTTCTGAAAAAAACTTCATGTTCCAATATGAAATAAGAACTAACCTATTCATGGTTTTGCAAATTTCAGGGCAACAAATATGAGGGCATTATTTTTCACACATATCTCAACAAATCATATGCTGTAGTATAAACCCACCAAGAAGTTTAACAAAATAAGTATTACATTTTATTGTCTATGAATCATTTCCCATCACTTTTCCACATTTCTCAGTCCATTCCTGTTCTCTGTTTTGTCTTTCAGGACATAAATCTGTAACGCTTCATGGCCAACCTAATCTTTCATCTTACATTGTAACATCTGAGTGTTTTAATCCTGTACTGCATCAACTTACAAGCTGGTGTCTAACTTAGGAACATTTCTGGTATTAATTTGCCCTACAAACTAAATAAAAATGGAAGAATAAAACAGTTCACTTTTTTTTGTCACCCACATAATTCTGTTACTGTGGAAGCCATAAATGCCGAAACCCTTACACATATTATGTTTGGGATACGGTTCCTTTGATTCATACCGTTTTTTCTTAGTCTCAAAGTAGGCTGTTTTGATTTCATTCCATGTTTAACGTTTTCTGTTGTATTCTTCTGTTTTTTCCATTTGCATGAGATGGCCAATTAATTGTAAACAAGTTGTAAGATTACAAAGAACACGAAATATATGTATAATTCTCTCTTCCTGTATTAAAGGACAACATACTATTGTATGCCACCAGACAAATATGCCAGTGCAACATACAATAGTGTATCACAAGAAAATGCCTGCTGTTTTCAAACATTACTCTTCATTTATTTTCTTGCTGCCTTGTATGTTTCTTTTTGTTTGTTTCTTCTATCAAGCTTCTCAACCATTTTCCTACTATCCTGCAGTAAACCTTACACATCAAGCAACACCATTATGCCCTGCATACGGAGGAATCTCAACTATCTAAATTTTTCACCCTTGTATGGAGTTTTGGATTCATTTATTGCACATGGCAATTCTCATGAGAAACCCTTGCAGAGTAAGTTTAACAAGCAATTTTACTGAATAAAATGAGTACCAAAATAGAGACAGTCCTTAGTTAGGGTTAGCCTGAGCAACAAGGTTTCTCTTTAAAACTGGCTAATTTTAGTGACCAAAGTTTGAATTAATATTGCCCAGACTTGTATTAACTTTTTTCAGATATATTAGTTAATTCTTTTTTAATCATTACAATGGGAAAATTCTCTGTTCTGCATTTTTCTGCTCTACATTACAATTTTCAGAACTGTAGCCAGAGTATTAACCCAGGACTTACTGTGCCTGTATGTATAGAACATGTTTAAAATGCAGTATACCTAATTTTCTAATTTTGTTTTCTCTTGCATCATAGTAAAAGGTTTTGTAGACATGAACTTGGTCAGTCTGAGTGACTAATTTGAAGGTGTGGGAGTCAAGTTACCTTCTTTTACGAAAGTGTAGCAACTTGGTCAGGGGCAGCTTCAAGATGTTGCCAGTCCATAATTAGCTGCTTGAATTTTTCCTTAAATGACAATTCATGGTCTTGGAACTAAATTGAAGTACCAAAGTTGGTAAAACCACATGGAAAAAGTCAAGTCAGACTTCTTTTTCCCTCACTGTTTGCACTAGACAGGTCTGTTATTAGTACACAATAGGTTACAATACAGCAGATGCGGAAATTAGCTACCCTTTTGCATCTGACTAGAATGCTGTACAAGGTTCATTCTATGTTCAGCACCAATCTGTAAAGTGTGTGTGTGTGTGTGTGTGTATTCTGGCCTCAGATGTACTCATTTTATGCCCAACTTCCCACAATTGCATTTCAGAAGGCAGTTCTTGGAAAAAGTTTTCATCTGCTTCCTGACCCAGCTTTTCCCAAGTCATTGTCACAACTTCTTCACATTAACACTCACCAACCAATAAAGCATCTAGATACCTGCGTTCAGCGTGGTAATTGCGAAGCAGCTCCCGGTTGGTGTTAAACAACACCCCATAGTTTCCGGCACATGAGGACACCCACACAGGCAATGAAGGTGTCTTGAGTCTTGAGCCTGGTTGTCTGGACTCTGTCACTTTTCCATCAGCACATTCATCCCAAACCAGAAATCCCACCTCACTCCGATTCAATATTCCAAACTGTGGCATAGCCTGTTTATCAGAAATGGGTCGAATATTTATGGTGTGTAAAGCTGATTTATTATCACCCACTGATGTGGTGGTCACCAATGTGGTCTAACCTATGACCTAGCTTTCTTTATTGTTGTCTAAACTTCTTGCTACTCTTTTACCTCTTCCCACACTCTTCCAACTCTCTTTCATGTCTCTTCTTACTTAAACTTTCCCCTTTGTTCTTGAATTGGCATCATCTTCTTAGATGAATGCAAATGAACAGTACTTAATGTATGCAGAATGGTTATACTAAAATAAATGTGATCTTCTCATTAAAATCCCCTCTATAAGGTACACATTTAACTTACTTCAAACTTTCATGACTTTCAAAACTGTATAACTTCTGCTACTCAGTAGCGACTGATTAATCAGCCCTTGAAGCTGGGTAGACTCATCCTGGATGACACCATGTATGTACGTATATGTCGATGTGCAAGAATGTGTGTGCACAGCTATCAGTTACACCGAAAAAATGTAGAGATTAAAATTATCAGTCTTATAAAAATTTCAAAACTTACTATCGCCTAGATAGATTATTTTCAAGTTTTACTTCAGTATATCTAGCATATTATAATAAAACTTAAGGTCCACATACAAATGTGATGAATGTATCAACATTAATAAACCCTTTAATCTTTAAACGTACCTTTCTTAGCTTATGTCATAGATTTTTATTTCTCTCTTATTAAAAGTCTAAAAACTACACTTGAATTTGAGAATACTAAACCTACTCATAAGTCCTGGGCTTTACATGGCATATCATTATACTACAATACAGCAAACAGTCAATTCATTGCTGAGGTTTTGGTCCTGGAAACTCACATAATGGTCTTCATCCCCCACATATACCACGCCATTGTGCAGATATGGAGTGGCACGACCAGTCAGCAAAAGTGTAACAATACAGTGTGATCCCTCTTCACTTCCTGTCACCAAAAATGCTTTTTCATCATCCATGTCTGTCTTCACTCTGGATCAACAAAACTTCAGTCAGAACTAATAAATAATGCTGATGTTCACATGTATATTAATTAGGTAAGGTAACAAATTATGTTTACCAGAACAAATATGCACAGAATATTAAGAAAAATACTTGAATATTTTTTATAACAATGAAGAAAAGGACAATAGGCAATCACTATGGACTGCAGTTATGAATAAGGAAGTGTTAAGGTGAACTTTGTGTTTGATTCAGTCTAAATTAACAGCTTTATAACAAACTGTCAACTCTAACTACTTGCTTACATGCATGAAAAACTTAATTCTGACTTAACAAAAGCTTTAAATTTAATAGCAATAACACTTACTTAAATATTACTGCAGCTAACTAAGATTTATACCTAAGATTTTATTTGTGGAGTGAGAATTGGGAAGATTTTATGTAAGCGGTTAACCACCTGCCATATAATTTAAATTCACCATATCAGAGAAATTAATATCTGCTCCTGTTTAGGCCTAAAGTATATTTTCTTTACATAAACTGTGAAACTTATACTGTTGGTACTTCAGCAACATTTTACAGCTGGCAATTATTGGCCCAATTTCAACCATGAAATGGACAGGCTGCTCCTTAATGCTTTTGGACAAATCTTCTCAAATTTATGGACCATGGTAAAAGAGTGCCCCAGTGTTTAAAATTCATCCAGGAACCATGCATCACTGTCAGTCCTCTAACCCCTGTTCAATATTTCTGGACCATAACAACATCAAACATAAACATTTATACTTAAGCTATGTTATGAAAATTGGGATGATGTTTCTATTGAAAACAAAATTTAATATAATTTTTAATAATTTCCTGAACATTTTCTGTTCAAGTTTTCCCATTAAAAAATTACATTATTCTTATAATAAAAAACCATGGTTAATTAGAGGTATTAGAATCTCGCGTGCTAATAAAAGGAAACTTTACCCAACCTACAGAAATAGTAATGATCCTTATTTCAAAGAATACTACAAGAAATATTGTTGAATCTTGTCTGTTGTCATTATGTTGGCAAAAAAACTATTATAATAGACTTCTATGGAACATCATTAAAACTATTACTAATAATAAAAATATTAACAATAATATATCAACAATGAATATGTAAATTATCTAGTAATCCTCTAGATATAGCAAATGCTTTTAACACCTATCTCTCATTTGTTGCTGAAAATTTACTTATTAAAAATTTCTCTGGAAAAAACACTAGTAATATTAATAATTCAATATCTTATTTATGCCAGAATTTTAGACAGTCTTTTTTAACTGTACAACTCAGAAATACTACTACGTACGAAATCCAGATAATAATTCATTCCTTGAAGTGTACAAACTCTTGTGATTACGATGAGATATCATAAAGAATTCTAAAGGTCAGAAGGTCACTACTCCTTATATTTTATCTTCTCTAACACTTATATTTAATAAAATTCTATCAACAGGAACATTTCCTGATAGATTGAAATATTCCGAAGTGAAGCCCTTATGAGATAAAAAAGAAGTTTCTAACTACAGGCCTATTTCACTTCTTACAACATTTTTAAAAATTATTGAAAAAATCATTCATAAAAGACTGTATTGCCACTTAAATAATAATAATATACTGGTCAATGAACAATTTGGCTTCAGAGAAAAATTATCTACAGGAATGGCAATTTTTCACTTCTAAATAAAGTACTGTCATCTCTAGATAGGGAACATTTTGTTGGAGGATTATTCTGTGACTTGCAAAAAGCATTTGATCATGCTAACCATGATATACTCTTGGCAAAAATGGAGTTTTATGGGATCATTGGCATAGTAAACAAACTGATTGTATCATATTTAGAAAATAGGTATCAGAGAGTATCATTGAATGATAGTAAGTCTAATAAAGCATATTCTAAGTAGGAACATATAAAACATGGAGTGCCAAAGGCTCAGTATTAAGTCCATTATTTTTTCTTAACTATATAAATGATTTTTCATCAATTATAAGTAAAATGGCTAACCCTATATTATTTGTGGACAATACCAGCAATATTACATCACATATTAATCCAGAGGAATTTAAAAATAATATAAATACCGTTATGTTTGAAACAATCAATTGGGTTTGGAGTAATTTTTTAACATTGAATTGTGACAAAACACACTTTTTGCGATTCTAAACAAAAAACATAATGAAATAGAAATGCAAATAATTTCTTCCAGTACAGTAATTACTAATATTAATAGCACTAGGTTTCTAGGATTAATTATTGATAGTTCATTAGCATGGAAGGATCACATTATTGAACTTATATCAAAACTACACAAGACATATTATACTATCAGGGCAATAAAGCCATTTATGTCCTTGGATTCAATGAAAATGACTTATTACTCTTACGTACAATCAGTCATGTCTTATGGCATTATCTTCTGGGACAATTCTCACCTTAGTGGCAACATTTTTAAAGTTCAAAAAAGAATAAAAAGAATTATTACAAATTCTGGTAAAAAGGGACTCATGTCGCCAATTATACAAACAACTCCAAATATTGCCACTTCCATCTCTATAGATTTTTTCATTTCTTGTTTTTTTCAGTAAAAATAGAAGCTTGTTTTTATCCAATTCTGAAATTCATGATAGAAACACACGTTACAATAACAATTTATATTTGCCTTCCACAAATTTAACATTGGTGCAGAAAGGAGTCTTGTATTCTGGAAGTAAGGTTTATAACCACTTACCATTAAACATTAAAATATTATCTAAAGATGCTAAGCAATTTAAATCCAAATTAAGAAGTTATCTTATAGAACATACATCCTATAGTCTGGACGAATGTTATCAATTAGCATTCTAATGTGCATGGTTTTTACTTATTATCCTTTATCTTATGTATCAATATAAACTTGTTAGTTATATTATGACAAATGCTTTGCACACTTTTATATATATTATGTCCTGTTATGTAGATTACGTGACTGATTCCAAATCTGTTAAGATCCATGGAAGGTGAATAAATATGAATATGAACATCTGGAGGACTTTTCCATCAGCCACCCAGGGGCCATACCTGTTAGCTGTTACATGGTTACAGTTAATTTATATGTTTTTCATGCACCACTTCTCAGAACATTTACCATGTTTTACCATGTTAGGAACAGCAAATGGTTAACGAAGTAAAAAATTTGTTACATAAGTTCACAAATGAATTTACTGTTACCATGAATGGTGGTCTTTTCAACACAAAATCTTTAACTGCTTTATACCAGAATGTCTCAGTTGTTGAGTTTGTCTCAAACATTTGCCGGCAAGACTGTTTGTATCTGTGAGCCCCTCTAGATGCAGCCTTGCTTGTATCATCAACAACTGTACTAATAACCCAAAATGTGGATTCCTGGAAAATGTTCATATTATAGTATCTGTTGTTCCTGTGTGCCTAATGTGAACAACACTCATATAGAAAGATCTGAAAAAAAAAGTGATAGCAAGAATAAAAAATGAGATTGTAAAAAGAGCTATTACCAAAGGCATCTGGCTATAGTACAGATTTAGAGTGTTTAGAGTGTTGTAATTATGGGTGTTAAGTTATACAACAGATTGCCTGAGAGAATGAAATCATTGCATGATTTTAAAAGGTTTAAAAAAGAAGTAAAATTTTACTCTTGAATAATTGTGCTTACACAATTAAGGAACTTCTGCAGTTTTACCGATCTTAGTATTGGTGACATGAGTTTGTACTTAAAGTAATTTGTATCAGCTATGTAATGTATTCTATTACCTTCTATTAGTGCACTATTATTGTATTATTTATTTAATTTTGATACTGCCTTCCATTTATTGGCTTATTTTTATTGAAAATATCAACATTACTGTGTTACTATGTGGATGAAAATGAGTAAATAAATAAAATGAATTATGTTACATAAATGTAATGTGTATTACGCTGATACAGTGTAAATCGCAGAAGTGATAAACACAATGACCACGGAAAGCAGACAATGTTAAGCACAGCTCAACTCACTAACTTGTCAGTTCCTCGTGTTAAGATGGCACTGTACAGGATAAGCAGTGTTCCTGGTCCTGGCTCATCCTCAAACTGCAGAGAGAAACAAATCCACACCAAATATGTAAACCATAAATAATTGATCTTTTGTGGTTTTCAGTACTTTTCTGTCTAGTTAAGGTATTTAATAGCACATTTCCCAACAAATTGTGCACATTATGTTGAAAGTTTCATACATTGCTTCCATCATCCCAAAATACTCTGCCAGGTTCCCATGTTGTTGCTACCCATTTTTCCAGAAAAACTGAAGTTTGCACAGCTTTCAAATATATCACCATACAAAATATTAAGGCCTTACATTGAATGGTCCTAGTGTTGTTACCACCATGCAAGTTTGTATGTGTATCATATTAATGTAACTATTAACAACCATGCCAAAGCTTTCAAATATATCACCATACAAAATATTAAGGCCCTACATTGAATGGTCCTAGTGTTGTTACCACCATCCAAGTTTGTATGCATATCATATTAATGTAACTATTAACAACCATGCTAAATTGCATGAAACCTGATGGAAATTATTGTCATGTGGGATGTGACAGCACATTGTGTGGTAGATAAACGGTGGTGTTCAATTCAATTCAATTTATTTTGCATTCATTTGATCCATATGGGTTGTGACCTGTCGGATATGGAACTTGTCAATACAGAAATAAGGTTACAAATATCATACATGATGTAAGATACAATTAAACTCAGGGTGTATCTAAATAGGCAACATTCTGGTTGTAATGTAGCTGCGGAGAGTTACATTAGCTATGGCATATAATCTAATATTTAGAATAGTATATAATAAAGTACAATAAAACAGTAATACCATATAAGTGTAAGATACCGAAAATTATTGGATATTAATACAATTATTACAATACTATGTGATGAAAGGTATTTACATGTTAATTCTGATATTACTGTTATAATAATATTCATTTAATGAGTAGAAGGAGTTTGTGTATAAAATTTTTTTACTGCCTTTTTAAATGTTCTTGGATTATCAATGTATATTAAGATGTCCCGTGGAAGACTATTGAAAATCTTAATACCTGAAAAATAAACTCCTTTTTGGTAAATGTTCAAATGTGCCCTAGGTAGGTGTAGGTTGGAAGTGTGCCTGGTGTTTATGTTGTGTATTTCAGATTTGTAAAATACTGTTGTATGGAAAGCTGCTGCTTCCATTCATGGTCCAATAAAACTTGAACCCAAGCTGTGGAAGATTTTTGTACAACCCACACAAGTCCATTTATACCCTTATATAAATTTGAGTCATCTTATGGAATATCAAATATTTCATGTATACAAAAGGGTGTATTTTACTCTAGCATTAAGGTATGCAAGAGTCTGTTCCCCTGCATCTTGAAATGAAAACAGGAGAAATCAAAATTTAAAGTAACATTAAGACAGTATCTTACTGCTCATACCTTTTCTTCTGTAAATGTGTTTCTTTCCACCAGTCAAATCGCTGTCCCTC
>Ga0209755_10007574_pt1 | contig 11745 bp, 8 predicted proteins | sample TergutCo191P1_FD_187301 | JGI IMG/M metagenome (GOLD analysis project Ga0209755, IMG submission 187301) | Cornitermes sp. P1 segment gut microbial communities from Petit-Saut dam, French Guiana - Co191P1 (SPAdes) (version 2) | ecosystem: Host-associated > Arthropoda: Insects > Digestive system >...
CCCCCCCCTCAAGGCCAAATCTTGCCTGCGCCCGCCGTAGGCCGCCATAGCGAGGACGGCGCTAGGGGAACTGCTCATGACACTGACACGCTTGCCCAGATACTTGCCATAGGGATCGCGAACTCCGGCAGGTACGCCGTGCTGCCCAGGGTCTCGACCATGCGGGCGGCGCTGGCCGCCAGGGACGCGCGCATGGCGGACGAAAGGGCCGCGGCGCTTGAGCGCCTTATCGAGGTGATTCTGGGAATCCTGCACGAGGAGGACGCCGCGGCGATAGAGGAAGGCGCGTCGGCGGCGACGGAGGCTGCGCGCGCGGCCGGCGCCGCATTCGCGCTTTCGGTGGAGGCGCGGGCCCTTGAGGGCATGACGGTGTTCGCGGCGCAGATACTGCGCGCCGAGGACGGCGACCCGATTGCCGGCGCCGACAGGGGCCACAGGGCCATAGGCGAGGGCGTGGCGCAGATGGCCGAGATAGCCATGCTCCTTACAGACCCGGCCGGCGCCGCGGAGGGGATATGCGCGCTGGCCAGGCAGAGGCGGCGCGAGGGCCTGTTTGGCGATCCGGCCAGGCTTTGGAGCGTCGGCGCCGCGATCGGCACGTCGCTGGCCGACCCATGGGTTGTCGGGACTTTGAGCGCGACTGCGGCGCCTCTGCCGTTTTCGTTTTTCCGCGTCGGCATTGACGCAGGCTTCGTAAGCGGCATCGAGGGCGCCGGTTTTTTCTCCCTGCACCCGTTTGCGCATGCTGCCTTTTTCATGCCGCTCGCGTTTGGCGGCGTCTATGCCGGCGCCGGCGGCGGCTTTCTTTCGGCGCATTACGCGTTTGACGATCTTGCGGAAAGCGTCGCCAGAGCCGCCGCCGACTTCACCGTCGGCGCCACTTTCCTAAGCGTGATCGACGTTTCCTACACCCTGCGGACAAACTTCTCGCTGGCCGGCAGCAAGCTCTCCGTCGGGTTCATCCACCGCATCAGGGCAAGGAGATAGCCATGCAAAAAAAACCGCGCGCGAATGCCATCGGCGCGAGCTCCGGCGGCGCCAGCGCCAGAGGCGCCGCTGCCAGAGCCGGGGCCGCCTGCCTTTTTCTCGCCGCCTTTGCGGCGCATTTCGCCGCCTGCGACAACCTCGCCGGCATCAACGAGTGGGCGACCTACACGGTGGTCTTTCACGCCAACGGAGGGGAAGGAGCGGCGCCGCCAGCGGCCCACAGGCATGGGACGCCGCACAGCCTGCCGGATGCAGAAGCCTTCCGCCGCTCCGGACACGGGTTTGAAGGCTGGTCTAAATCGCCGAATGCCGCTGCTGCGGAGTTCGCGCCGGGGCAGACTGTGTCCGGGCTTGGCTATAGATGCGGGGCGATTGTCAGCCTTTTTGCAGTGTGGTCCGCAAAGGCATTCGCAATAATCTACGATCCCAACGGCGGCGAGGGCGAAAGGGCGCATGACGAGCGCGAGTTTTTGTTCGGCTCTGCGATGTACCTGCTGCCAAACGCGTTTTCAAGACCGGAGCCGTACGCCTTTATTGGCTGGGCGCTGTCGCCGGGCGGTGCCGTTGCGATAGAAAACCAGGGCTGCGCCAGCGCCATTGAGCCGGAAAAGAGCGGCGCTGAGATAACGCTGTACGCTGTGTGGCGAGCGGGCAGCTTTGCCGTTGAGTTTCATCCCAACGGCGCCATAGGCGAAGGCCCCGCGCAAAGGGCGGCCGAAGCCGGCGGCAGCCTGACGCTCCCGAACAGGCATGGGCTTGAAAAGGAGGGGCATGTTTTCGGCGGGTGGAGCCTTCAGGCGGACGGCGAGGGGAGGGTTTACGCAGCCGGCGACAGCTTTGCGCCGAGCGGGAACGCCACGCTGTTTGCCGTATGGCGCCCATTCGGGGCGATCTTGTTCACGATTGCCTTCAGCGCAAACGGCGGCGAGGGAAGTCCTCCTCAGGATAGGCAGGTTCCGCAGTTTGGCACCGCGGCGCTGCCCGGAGCCGGCGGGCTTTCAAAGCCGGGCTACCTCTTCACGGGATGGAGCGCCAGCCCGTTTGGCGGCGGCGCAGTGGCTGTTCTCCAGGAGGGAGATGAGATTCACTTCGTCAGCGGCGACCTGACCCTGCACGCGATATGGCAAAGATTTTTGCATTATTTTCTTGGGCTTTGGGGCGGCTGGGGATGGAGCCTGCCTTGGGGTTCGTGGGCTCAGCTCTGGCATTATTTTGACATTTTGCGCGAGTTTGAGGGCATTGAAGGCGTTCACGCGGGCAACATGTGGGAGGTTGGCCAGTGGTTCAATCAGATACATCGGCTTCCTGGGCATCAGGGTTATAACACTGCAGCGGATTTAAAAGCGCTGGTTGATGCTGCGCTGATTGCCATAATACCAAACATACATGGTGATTGCTGCTGCGCTGAAGACGAAATTCGCAATTCTGCGCGTAATGGCACCGACATAACATTTATGCGGCAAGGGGATTGGGAATGGTGGAGCGCAGTTCCCGCAGAATTGTTGCACTACAGCATGGTCGCAATCATTGGCAATTATTACATAGTTGGCGTTGTATTATTGCCGCCGGTCGATACCGCTGCCGCAATATATTTTGATGGAAACGGACACTGGGGGTGGGAGTGGGATTCTGGGGCGTTTCCAGAGCCAATGCGTTGGTACTGTTGCTGCGAGCTTGATGAGTTGTATTGGCGCTTGCGCTCGTACTGGAATTGGTACGAGCTTGGGTTGGATAACCCGTACTGGCTCTATTTTTATCTTGCGCTTCCTGGCTTCCTCCCTGATTATGCGCACATAGGCGGCTATCGGCATGCCATGCGCGGGTGGAGCCTATACAGTAATGCTGCCAGCGGTCATTTCGTGCTTACTTTTGACATGTGGCATAGGCTGCAGCCTTGGCAAAGTATTGTTTTGTATGCGATATGGGAGAGAATCGACTAGCTTGCCGGACATGCTTCCGCGCTGGCGGCGTCGCGCGGCAACGCTTTTCTCGACAGTTTCTCGCGCTGGGCCTTTACGATATGAGCGGCAGTGCTGGTGACGGAGACTTGGGGCGATTCGGCGCATATCGGTGCGTTTATGGACAGGGGGCTGGCCTCTGTCGTTATTCCTGACAGCGTTCACAGCATCATGGAGGGGGCGTTTTGGCAAAACCCGCTAACCTCAATAACCATGCCGGCCGGCGCGAGCATTGCTCTTCCGGTTTACTGCTGCTGTAATGACTGGGCAGCGCCTGATGCAATGGGCAGCCACGGCGCCGCTTTCGTTGATGCATACTCGTCCTACGGCATGCAGGCGGGCACTTACCTTTGGACCGGCTATAGATGGGCAATGCTCACAGATTACGCTGGCGCATGGTGCGGCAACTGCGGCAGCTTTTTCTTCTTTGATGGCTCTGATATTACCGGCTTTCACCATCCGATGCATGCAAGCGAAATATGCATGCCGCCTGAAATCAACGGACTGCTGGTGCAAAGAATAAGCAGGGGCGAGTTCGCGTTTAGATTTTGGGGCATAACCTCTGTTGCCATTCCAAGCAGCGTTTCTGCCATCGAAGCCGGGGCGTTTGAGCATAATCCGATAACCTCCATCACCATACCCGCTGGCGTGTGGATATCTGAGTATCCGGGGAGCCTGTTTGGGGGGTGGCGCGGCTATGCCATGGGCATCCACGGCGCAGCCTTCCTCGCGCTTTACAACGCCAACGGCAGGCTGGCGGGCAGGTACGAGTTTGCCGACGGCGCCTGGAGGGGGCCTCTCTGCGCAGACCCCGATAACTGCGGTTGCGCAGACGGCGGCGCGCCCTGGTGCGGCAATTTTTCCTGCGAATGCGCGGACTGTGCCGGAGATGCATGTTCCTGCCTCTCGATTGGCGAGCTCGTCCGCGTCGAGGGCGGAACCTTCCTGATGGGCTATTGCCCCAGCGGCGCAAGCGTAACGCCGATGCGCGAAGTGACGCTGAGCGGCTTTTACATGAGCCGGTTTCAGGTAACGCAGGTGGAGTGGCGCGACGTGATGGGAACGTGGCCCAGCTTTTTCACGGGGACGAACGCTCTTGACGAAAACAGGAATCTGATTGCGGATGCGCCTGCCTTTGATCGGCGAAGGCTTCCCGTAGAGCAGGTAAGCTGGCGCGACGCGATAGCGTTCAGCAACCGGCTGAGCATTATGAGGGGCCTGACGCCGGCGTATTTTTTGCCCGGCCTGCCGGCCAGCGCCTATCCCGATTTCTGGATGGCGCCTGACTTGCAAATACCAACGGGCTGGACGGATCCAATATGGGATGCCGTTGAAATAGTCCCCGGCTCCACAGGCTACCGCCTGCCCACTGAGGCGCAGTGGGAGTTCGCGGCGCGCGGCGGGATTGCCTGCCGGGGGAATTATATTTTTTCCGGCAGCAATAATGCCGGCGAGGTAGCGTGGACAAATGAAAACAGCGGGCGCAGAACGCATGAAGTGGGAGCGCTGCGCCCGAATGCGTTGGGCCTTTATGACATGAGCGGCAACGTGTGGGAGTGGGTCTGGGACAGGTGGGGAACATACCCGAGCCATCCTGAGACGGACCCCGCGGGGGCGGCTGCCGGCGGCGTTCGCGTGTTCCGCGGCGGTTGCTGGAGCGACGCGCCCGGGCTCGCTCGGTCGGCGATTCGCGACGGCGTCAATCCCGACGGTCGGCTCGACGGTCTTGGCTTCCGGGTCGTTCGCCCCTGAGTTCCGGGGCTCAGCCTCGAAGGGCAGGCGGCGCTGCGCCGCCGCCCGCCTCCAGCGGGCGGGGAGCGCTGCGTGCCTGCCCTTCGCCGCGCGTTTTTGCCAGCGGGGCTTCCCGCTTGCCGCGGGCCTTTGCCGCCTTGCCCCGGCGCTGGGTTGTTTTTTCGCGCGCGGGCCTGTATGCTTAACGCATGAACGTTGCGGCAAATCAAAGCATGAAGGCCTTCCTCAAAGGCTTTGCCTCCGCTTTTGACTTTTCAGGCAGGCATCTCGCGGATATCCAAAGCGCCCCCGGCGGCTTTGAGCGCGACAGGATGATGCTGCAGGGCGACTGGATCAGGGTCGGCAGCGACATTCGCAGCGCCATGAATGCGGCTGCCTGCGATCTGCCCTCCGCCGAAGGCGCCGCCGCTGGCGCCCGCCCGCGCCTCCTCGCTTGCGCTCCCGCGCCAAATGCCCTAAACTAACCGCAGGCAAAACAGCGGGCGCAAAAGCGCAGGCGGGCCGCCGCTTCGTTCGGCGCCTCGCGAGGAGAGCAGCATGACGGCAGCGAAACTCGGCTTCGACATCCCCCCCGGGCTGACCCTGGAAAAGCTATGGGAATACCTCTACGCCAGCAGCGAGCGGTTCGAGCGCGAAAAGGCGGAATCCGCCAAGCGGCAGGCGGAATTTGAGCAGCGCCAGGCGGAATTTACCCAGATGCTGAGCGACTCCCACAAAAAATGGGAAGAGCGCTTCGAGCATAGCAAGGCGGAAGCCGACCAGCGCCTGAAGGAAATCGACCGCATTCTGAGCAAAACGACAAAGCTGGTGCAGTCAAACGGCGAGCAGATCGGCGGGCTTCACAACAGCTTCGGCGAGATGGCGGAGCACCTGGTCGGCCCCGGCATCGTCAGCCGCTTCGCGGAGCTTGGGTACAGTTTTCGCGGCATAGCCGAGCGGCAGCATAAAATCCCCGGGAAGAAGGGGAAAACGAGCGCTGAGGTGGATATGCTGCTGGAAAACGAGGACACGATAATAGCGGTGGAGGTGAAGAGCCGGCCTCGAATCGGCGGGAAAAAGGACGACGTTGCGCATCACGTTTTGCGGCTTGAAAGGCTGCGCGAGCATCGCGCCGCGGAGGGCAGGCCCGCAAAGCGCATCCTCGGCGCGATAGCAGGCGCGGTGTTTCTCGACGAGGTGAAGTCGGCGACGCTTGCCGCCGGCCTTTTTGCGATAGAGCAAAGCGGCGACACGATGCGCATTGACATTCCGGAGGGCTTCGTCCCGCAGGAGTGGTAGGGCGCTCGGCGCCGGCCCGCGCCCGCCTACCCGAGCAGCCGCGCCAGCGCCATGTAAAGCGCCGTTCCCGCGAAGATGCTGAGAAGCGCGCTGCGCCGCCAGAGGTGGAGCAGCGCCGTGAATGCCGCGGCCGCAAGCGCCGGCGCCGCCTCGCCAAGGCCCGCCCTCATGGGGCCGGCAAGGGCGTTGAGCGCCAGCGCGGTCATGGCCGCCGGCGGCGCGGCTTTCTCGACGAAGGCCATGAATCCCGCGCCTCGCCCGCCCCGCCTCGCCGCCGGATCCCCGCCGCCCGGCTTTCCCCGGAAAAACAGAAACGGGAAAGCCCGGCAGAAAAAAATCGCCGCCCCCATTGCCAGGGTCATGGCCAGCGCCTCGCCTATCCCCGCCCTCATCCGCAGCCCCCCGGCGCCCCAGGCGCGCCCGGCTTGGCGGCGCCGCCCTCCGCCGCTTCAGGCGCGCCCGGCTTTGCGGCGCAGGCCTTCTCGCCCGCCTCGCCTGGCGCGGGCTCGGGGCTGGGCTCGGGGCCTTTTTGCGGCAGGAAGGCGGCGGCGGCAAGCGCCAGGGCAAGCGCGGCGAGCAGGGACACGCGCTCTGGCAGGAGCAGCGAGCACAGGATCGCGGCTGCGGCGGAGGCGATGAAGATGGCGGGCTTTCGCAGGCGGAGAATTTGCTCGATCATCAGGACGACGAACAGCGCCGTCAGCGCGAAGCCGATTCCCTCGGCCTCGAACGGCATCAGCGATCCGGCGGCGGCCCCCGCGGCGGTGCCGAGCATCCAGTAGCTTTGGTTCAGCAGGGTCACCAGCGCCATGAAGCGGAAGCGCCGGCGATCGGGCCCGCCGCCGGCCGGCAGGGAGGAGAGCAGCGCGAAGGTCTCGTCCGTAAGGCCGAAGATCAGGTAGGGCTTCAGCGCCCCGGCGCCGCTGAAGCGGCCGGCCATGGCAAGGCCGTAGGCGACGTGGCGGGCGTTCACCGCGAGCTGCACGAGGACGGCCTCCCACAGCGCGGCGCCGCTGGCAAGCAGCCCTATGGCTATGTACTGCCCGGCGCCGGCGTACATGACGGCGCTCATAGCGAGGGCGAGCCACCACGGGTAGCCGGAGTCCGCGGCCAGAAGCCCGAAGGCGCTGCCTATGGCGGCGTAGCCCAAAAGGACGGGAACCGAGCAGCGCAGCGCCTGCGCGAAAAGCCCGGCGCCGGGGTGGGTGGGTGCCATGGGCGCCGGCCGCGCTCCCGCTACTTGCCTGAGGCCTTAGGCCTGCCCCTGCCCGGCGGCTTCGCTGCCTCCCCGCCCGCGCTCTTGGCGGCGGCCTCGGCCTTTCCGCCCGCCTCGGCTTTGGCGCCCGCGCTTTTGGCGGCGCCCTTTTTCCCGCGCGCGGCGGGCTCGGGGCCTGCTGCGGGCGGGGGGGCGCCGGCGCCGCGCTCCATGAGGGCGCGCACCAGCAAGGGCAGGCCGTACAGCCTGACGAAGCCCTTGGCGTCGGCGTGGCTGTAAAGGTCGCCGGTGGAGAAGCTGGCCAGGCTTGGGTTGTAAAGCGAGTTTGGCGAGCTTGCGCCGGCGCGGCTTATCGAGCCCTTGTACAGCTTGAGCCGCACCGTCCCCGAGACGCCGGCCTGGGTTGACTCGACGAACGCGGCCAGCGCCTCGCGCAGGGGGGTGTGCCAGAGCCCGCCGTAAATCAGCTCGCTCATTTTCAGCGCCACCTGCTGCTTGAAGGCGTAGGTCTGCCTGTCCAGGCACAGGTGCTCAAGCTCCCTGTGCGCGTACAGGAGGATGCTGCCGCCGGGGGTCTCGTAGACGCCGCGGGACTTCATCCCGACGACGCGGTTTTCGACGAGGTCCTCTATGCCGATCCCGTGCTCGCCGCCGATTTTGTTGAGGGCGCGCAGCAGCGAGACGCCGTCGGCCTTCCTGCCGCCCAGCGAGGTCGGGACGCCCCTCTCGAAGCCGATCTCGACGTAGGCCGGCTTGCTCGGCGCCTTCTCCGGCGGGACGCATGTCAGCAGGATCTTGCCCAGGCGCGGCTCGATCGAGGGGTCCTCAAGCTCAAGGCCCTCGTGCGAAACGTGCCAGATGTTGTCGTCGCGGCTGTAGGAGCTTTTCTTGCTCATGGGGAGGGGGATGCCGCGCTTGGCCAGGTAGCGCATGGCCGCCTCGCGGCTTGTGATTTTCCAGACGCGCCAGGGGGCGATGATCTCGATGTCCGGCGCCAGCGCCGTTATGGAGAGGTCGAAGCGCACCTGGTCGTTGCCCTTTCCGGTGGCGCCGTGGGCAATGGCGCCGGCGCCTTCCCTTCGCGCGTACTCAACGAGCGTCCTGGCGATGAGCGGCCTTGCGGTGGCCGTCCCCAGGAGGTACTTGCCCTCGTACACGGCCCCGGCCTTCAGCGCCGGCCAGACGAACTCCTCGACGTACTCCCTCTTCACGTCGGCGACGTGGCAGGCGGCGGCGCCGGTCCTGACGGCGCGGCTCTTGATGTCCTTCCAGTCGGCGCTCTGGCCGACGTCGACGCAGACCGCGATAACCTCGCAGTCGCGGTTTTCCCTCAGCCACGGTATGATGGCGGTGGTGTCAAGGCCCCCGGAATAGGCGAGGGCGATTTTCTGCTTCACGCTTGCTCCTTGCTCGGTCGGCGCTGCGGCCGGCTGCTCATTTCATTTTTTTCGCGGCAAAGTCCGCGATGACGCCCGAAAAGTCCGGCTTGCCTATTTCCTGGAGGCTGTACTCCACGCGCGCGCATGGCTTGCCGATTTTTATGACGCGCTGGAGGTCTATGGGCGTGGCGACCACGACGGAGTCGCACTTGGCCCTCTCGATGGTGGCGGCGAGGTCGCCGATCTGCCCCTCGCCGTAGCCCATGGCCGGCAGAACGGCGCCGATGCCGGGGTAGGCGCGGAAGGCGTCGGCGATTTTGCCGACGGCGAACGGGCGCGGGTCGACGATCTCGGCGGCGCCGAAGCGCCGGGCCGCGACCACGCCGGCGCCGATCTTCATCTCGCCGTGGGTCAGCGTCGGGCCGTCCTCGACGACGAGAACCCTCTTGCCCCTTATCGCCTCCGGCCTGTCGGCGCTTATCGTCGAGGCGGCGTCGATTACGAGGGCGCCGGGGCTTGCCTTCTCGACGTTGGCCCTGACCTTCTGGATGCTCTCGAAGTCGGCGCTGTCGATTTTGTTTATGACGACGACGTCGGCCATGCGCAGCGCCGCCTCGCCGGGGTAGTAGGACAGCTCGTGGCCCGGCCTGTGCGGGTCGACCACGGTGACCATGAGGTCCGGCCTGTAGAACGGGAAGTCGTTGTTGCCGCCGTCCCAGAGTATGACGTCGCAGCCGTCCGGGTCGGACTCGGCGGCGCGCAGGATGGCGTGGTAGTCCACGCCGGCGTAGACGACGCTGCCGCGCGCGATGTGCGGCTCGTACTCCTCCATTTCCTCGATGGTGCATCTGTGCCTGGCCAGATCCTCGATTTTCGCGAAGCGCTGGACTTTCTGCGCCTCCAGGTCGCCGTAGGGCATGGGGTGGCGGACGGCTATGGGCCTGAGGCCGGCGGCGATCAGCTCCTCCGCTATGCGGCGCGAGGTCTGGCTCTTTCCGCAGCCGGTACGGGCGGCGCCGACGGCGATCACGGGCTTCGAGCTTTTCAGCATGGTGCTCTTGCTTCCCAGCATGGAAAAGTCGGCGCCGGCGGCGTTGGTCCTGGCGCCCAGGCCCATCACGAAGGCGTAGGGGACGTCGCTGTACGAGAAGACGCACTCGTCGGCGCCCAGATCCCGAATGAGGCGCTCGAGGTCGGCCTCCGGGTAAATGGGGATGCCATCCGGGTACAGGCTGCCGGCCAGCGCCGGCGGGTACCTGCGCCCCGCTATGTCCGGGATCTGCGCTGCGGTGAAGGCCGCGACCCTGAAGCCGGGGTTGTCCCTGTAGCAGGCGTTGAAGTTGTGGAAGTCCCGCCCCGCCGCGCCAATGATTATGACCGTTCGCCGCGCCATGAATGCCCCTTTTCCCGGCCGCGCCGGGGATAGCAAGATGAGTTGCGTCATTATCCGCAAAGCGCGGGAAAAAGGCAAGGGGCCCGCGCTGCCGGCGCCGTGCGGCGATCCCCGGCCCCGCCGCCCCTCCCGCAAGCCGGCGCCCGCGAAAGCGCCCGCCCTCGGCGCCGACCGCCTGCGCCGCCGCCCGCGCTATCCCGCCCGCGCGGCGCGCCGCCTGCGCAGGGCGCGGGCTATTCCCAGCATTTGCCTGTCCCTTGTTGCCGCGAGCAGCGCTATTCCCAGCGCGGCGAAGAGAAGGGCGCTGATTGCCAGAGGCGCGCCGAGCGCCACCGCGCGGCCGTGGCCGGCGAATGCGGCCAGCAGGCGGGGGGAAAGCAGTGCCACCGGCGCGACGGCGGCGGCGGAAAGCGCCGCCAGCTTCAGCGCGTAGAGCAGCGCGGAGGCCAGCGCGCGCGCGACGGCGATGCGAGGGTTTTTGCGAAGGAAGGCGAGCAGCAGTGCGGTGTTGACGGCGCTGGCGGCGCTGAGGGCCAGCGCTATGCCGGCGCCCTGAAAGCGGCCCACCAGCGCGGCCGCCAGCGCTATGTTCACGGCGAACGCGGCGATGCCGGCAATCGTCGGCGACTTGGGATCGCTCTGCGCGTAGAAGGCCGGCGCCAGGATGCGGTTCAGCGCGATGAAGAAAAGGCCGGGCATGTGGAACGTGAAGGCCGACAGCGTCAGCGCCACGGAGGCGTCGTCGAAGGCGCTGCTCTGGTAGATCAGCCGGATCAGGGTCTCGCCCTGCGCCAGCGCGAAAAAAGTCACGGGGACGGCGATCAGCGCGATTATGTCCATGGCCGAGATCAGCCGCTTGTTGAAGCCGTCCCACTCCTGCGACTTTGCGCAGCCGGCGAGGCTTGGCAGCAGCACCGTCCCGATGGAAACCGCGAACACGCCCAGGATCAGCTCCTGCAGCCGCAGCGAGTACTGCAGGCTCGAAACCACGCCCGCGCCCGCGTTGCCGGCCAGCGCCGTGGAGACCAGGTCGTTGAGCTGGTAGGCCGCCATGCCGATTACCGTCGGCCCTATCAGCCGCAGCACCTTGCGCGTGCCTGGGTTGGCGAACGCGCGCCTGAGGCCGGTGAAGAAAAAGCGCTGCCCGTGCCTCAGCACGAACGGAAGCTGCAGCGCCATTCCCAGAAACCCGCCCAGCAGAACGCCGAATGCCAGCGCCCGCGCCGGGTTTTCCGCGCGGGGGCTCAGCGCCAGCGCGCAGGCTATGGTGGCGATGTTTAGCAGGATCGGCGCAAGGCCCGAGGGCGCGAAGACGTGCAGGCTGTTGAGTATGCCCTGCAAAAGCGCCGCGACGGAAATGAAGCCCAGAAACGGGAACATCAGCCGCGTCAGGAAGACCGCCTCGTCGAATTCCTCAAGGCCGAAAAGGCGCACGGCCAGCGGCGCCGCCAGAATCCCGGCCATAACCGCGAGCGTCACGGCGAAGGTCAGGAACGTGAAGGCGCACGAGAGAAACTCGCGGTTTTTCGCCCTGTCGCCGCCGAGCAGGTATTCCTTGAACGTGGGGATGAAGGCCACGGCGATCGAGCCCTCGGCGAAGAGCCGGCGGAAAAGGTTTGGCAGCATGAAGGCCACGGCGAACGCGTCGGCCAGGGCGCTGGTCCCGAGCAGGCTTGCCTTGGCCATCTCGCGCCCCAGGCCCAGCAGCCGCGAGGCCAGCGTCAGAAGCGACAGGGCGGAGCCGCTGCGCAAAAGCGAGGCCGGGCGGGCGGGGGAGGGGGG
>Ga0209755_10007576_pt1 | contig 11745 bp, 7 predicted proteins | sample TergutCo191P1_FD_187301 | JGI IMG/M metagenome (GOLD analysis project Ga0209755, IMG submission 187301) | Cornitermes sp. P1 segment gut microbial communities from Petit-Saut dam, French Guiana - Co191P1 (SPAdes) (version 2) | ecosystem: Host-associated > Arthropoda: Insects > Digestive system >...
ATATATTGTTATTCAAATAGCATGTATGCCCAAATTTTACAGTATTCACAGTAAACTGTTTAATTCTACACAAATGAACAACAGAATGTGATTTATAGATGATTGCTATAAAAATATCTCTCCAGTTAATTGTATGAAGTTTTCATTAATTATGTGGTATTTGTGTCTCTGATTCATTTAATTACTGCCATGTAGTTTTAATTGTCTTCTGACTTTATGCCATACAGGCTATTCTATCTTCTGTCACTCTCTGTTGAGGATGATCAACGTTGAATACATTTCAGTGCACTCTTCTTTCCATTCTGTCATGGTATTGGAATAATAAGTTTAATATATTAGCTTGCTGCATATATTTTCTATTATGTATTTGTAGCATTATTGAGATTGTTCCTCTAGTCTACACTTACTGCGATATTACATGTTACAACTGAATTGCATTTATTTGTAACACATGTTGAGAGAATTTTTTGCATTCACTATACACTTGTTATGATTATGATGAAATTAGAAATAAAATGAATTATGTACTGTATGTGTAGGTCATAAGAAAATAGTATTCATCTTAACAGACACTTACATTCAGTGCAGACATCATTTTTTCTTTTGTGTCTTCTATAAAACTGGAGAATTACTATTCTCTTTTATGAAACTGCCTAAATTGCACACTAGACAAGAAAACAGTTGGTGAGTATTGCTGTTAGCCTAATATGAAATATAAATCTATTATGCAACAGGAGCATATTAAACCTTAAAGCTTATCGGTGATTATTCTGTTCAAACATGCAGTGGCTTTTTAACACACAAATTAGCTAACAAGTGACCACAATAAACGCTCTCGGTACGTTTAATGTTTTCTGATGCGCAGAAGTCTTGAACTTTTTTCCCTATTATAATGTAGGAAAGTATTCTCACAGTCAGAACCCAAGGGCTAATCTGACAGGGAATACAGTTCATGCATTAGCACAGGGCCCCACATTTCCAGAGATGGAAAAAATGAATTTGAAAAACTGTTTTTATTCTCACTACAAAATTAAACTGCAGTATCTTAATTGATGATTTAGTGACTCATTGTCTAAGATTATGTACAAGATGGAGACAGCGTTATGACATGGATAACATTTGAATTTTGTTGACTGAGTAAAAAACAAATTTAAAAATTACTGAAATAAATCCATTTTGCATACTGATAATGGATGGCAGAGTGAATAGTGTACCCTTGTGTGTGTGTGTATGTGTGTGTGTGTGTATGTGTGTGTACGTGTGTGTGTGTGTGTGTACATGTGTGTGTGTGTGTGTGTGTTTTTCAAAAGTTTACCTGAAACGTACTTCTATAACCAGAAAGGAAATCACTTCTAGAAAGGGTTACGGTATTTTGGAAAATTGTACAGCGGTACTTGAAATGTGTACAGTATGTGTATTTTGGAGTTGGGAATCACATCCCAGAGGAGCTAAAGCCTCAGTGGGCATTTCTATGGGGTGGAAAAATTAAATAAATCAGCCTTCTATACATTGAATGTGTAAGAACTAGAAGACCTGTCATTACAACATAGTGACCAGGCTTCTTGAAGACCTCATGAGCCCATTTTCAGAATGCTACATTCTCCATTGCTTTCTACTACAAGTCATCTCCAGTTCTTCATATAGCTATTGCTCCCCATAACATCAGCCACATGATAACTATCTTGGATATGTCCAAAAACGTATTATTATTATTATTATTATTATTATTATTATTATTATTATTATTATTATTATTATTATTGCTACTCATTTAGTACTGTTGTCTATAGAAGTACTGAAGCAGGTTCTATTATTCAGTTGACTGTAAAGTTTCTGCCAGTTTTTATCCCTCTTTGTAGTTAAGTGAATTATTTATATGCTTAACATGGTAATATTTTATGTAAATGTAATTAGGAAACAAGAGTTTTTTAATGCATGTGTGCTGGATCAACTGAATATGATTGTTTAATCTTCAATATCATGCACAAAATAAACAGACACTATTAATATGCTAAATAATTGAAACAGCAGTTTATGTGTGTGCGTGCGTGCACATGCGCCCTCTTGCCTTTGGTCTGTGACTAGATGGTGAAACCTTTGTGTTTGTTACATGCTGCTTTCATTTGAGTGTCAGGAGGCCATTTGTTCTCTAGCTAATGACTGAATAGTGCAAGGTACAGTAGACTTGGCATAGAAAGTCAGATTTCAGCACTGTATGATCTGAATGACATTTAAATGTCTGTAAATAATTACTTTGTGTTTCCCACTTTCAGAGCTTGTTGGCTTTTTAAGGGTGGAGGGTATGGGGGATAGTCGCCATCACTCTTACCTGCTTCATCATTTTTTATGTAGTTAAATTCCCATTATGGACTGTGTATGTTAAGCGTAAAGGGAAATATTTAATTCTACTATGTCCTGCATCAGTAGGTTCCACAGCAAGTAAACTAAAGTGCAATTCCTAAAATTGTTCATCCACAGACAGTGCCAAAGGATGTGGAACTAATTAGATAAATGATTTACTCTAGGTTATCTAAACCAGTTACAGTTTCAGTGGCTAGAAGGATGTTCATGACCCTAACACTTTGTTTAAGATAAAGGAAGCATCTCTTTTACTTTCTGGTATAGTTCTCATTTTTAATTTGTTTCATTCAGAGAAAATATGATGTGCATACTCTGAACAGAAAATACCACAGGCAGCAAGATTCACTAGTACTATGTATTGTATGTATATGTATATATACTACATCATATAAAATTGATGTTAATTAAAAGACAAAGATTCTAGAGCTAGCTCATACTGGTATAGTGGCGTTTCAGGAATGGTCATATCTTTGGGTATTGAAGCTGTAAATGGAAAGTTACAGTACTAAATTTCTGAACAGTTATCATATGTAATTAATATGATATATAAATTGAATATCACTAAATAAAAAGTCTTCTCATAGATGAATTTTATGAGATCTGTTTCTGATTGCTGCTGACCAGTATTATGTCTACGTACATTAGTGATCGTTAAACTACTGTAAGGCAAACTGATTGTATTCTCTTCCTCTCACAAGAATCCTATAATCACACATTATATTAAAGATGTGTGAAGAAGCAGCACTGAGAAGTATGGGAAAAGTCCCACAAACAATGCTGAGCCCCAAACTGAAACATAAACTAAGACAGAACAGTTTCAATTGCTTTTCCCACTTCTGCAGTACTCCATGATGTAAGTTGTAGATTAGTGCAAGAGTTATGCTTTTGCCATTCCTCAAGGAATCAGAAGAGAGATAAATAGGAAAATTAAGCTAATACTAAAATATCATATCATAACAGCAGTGTAATATTTGTCGTGTACCTACACCATAACCAAAATGAAGACAATCTTTAATTATCACTTTTTAAATTGAATATGTTCCTTACAACAGTTATGGCATTCTTGGCAACTACTTTCTGATGTGTTTCTGTGAGATACAGTTGATATCTTATTATGTTACCCATTAGTAAAATTCCTGGCTATAATAATATATGGTATTGCACAGTATATCAGAACCACACTGGTCTGCCTCATATGGCACTTCCAGGCCACTAAAACTGGAGGCATTGTACAAAAGAAATTGCTCTGATGGTTTGTGTGGAATGAACTGTATGCATTCTGTAGATTAGTATATCGCAACATGGTACAGTTTTGAATGCGGCAGACCAGGGAAGTAGACAGACTTACCATTTCACTTCAAGTCACCAAACTTCACCTTCGCTCATGTATTGAAATAAGGAAATTTGTGTCGGTACTGCCATGTTGTACATTTACATTATTGCATATCCTGACTTCTAGACCATTTTTGCCATTGATATTTTCTGTGCCTTTACTTCAAGTTATTATCGAAAGTGTACATTCTTTAGTTCACATTTGTGTTAAACCTTTTATTTAAATGTATTTCATTAATGTATTTATTAATTTGCATGGCCAGTTTTTCTTCTAGCCCCTTAACTGGTGGTTTTCACATGTTCTTGTCAAACCTGCAGCTTTTTGCATAGATGCTCTTCAGATGGTAAGAGGAGCATTCCTTGTAGGTGCATTAGCAAACCAGTAAAAATTGGCTGTTAGCTTTTTCGTGTCTGCCCCTGTCTCAGCCTGCGTGGAAAACCTTGGCTCCCAGTGGACAGATTTTTGTGCAACTTTATGTTAGGAGTGTTTAATAAAATTTGTTGTTTTTAGTTAAAAATTTGACAAAAATAGCAAATACTTTACCCGAAGACCCGTATAAATATGTAGTAATCATACTGAGTTCATTACAGCTTGGAAAAAGGTTAAAAAAGACATTGTGGAGAAAACTGAAACACATTTTATGCTGAATACTTTTTGTTTTTAATATCATACCATTTGTGAGACAGTTACTAGTAAAATGGCAGAGCCAGAAAGGTCGAAGAAATAGTCAACAGTCTGAATGTGACATGGTGCCACATAGGAATGATTTGCATGCCAGTCAATTAAGGCAGGTTGTGAATGTGCAGTATGCCTTGCAGTCATAAGAATGGAAAACAAATTATACAATGAATGATTTGTCATGATCTGTTGAGCCACACTGTACTTATACGAATAAGCATTATTTTCATTACATGAATGGCAATGCAGTGTGTAGACTTAAATGTGTTAAGAAAGAGTAATTTAGTTGGAATATTCTTTCTTTTCAATTTCAACTCAGTCTGAGTGGAGAATGCCATTAACTGCAATATAATTATTGCGTATTTTCAACAGTAAATATAATTCTTTGACATTTGTACATACATATGGAAATTAGTTACTTACCTTGGGGGATAGCACTGTTTCCAGTTCTTGTAAATTTCCTATTCTAATATGTACTGTGTGTATTCATAAGTGTTGTACTGCAATTATCATTGATAAAAATACAATGCTGTAAAATATGTGCATGTGTGTGTGTGTGTCTGTGTATGTACACACACACACACACACACACACACACACACACACACACACACACATACACACTTTAGTGCTTAAATATTGTATAATGCACATACTATGCAGTGATGTAGTTCATGTATAAGATAGACTATGTAGCTCTTATTTGTGACTTTAACAGTGTAGATAATGTTGACTCTATATTTCCTTCAGGAAAAGAATCAACATATATTTTGCTGCTTGTGGGTTGTATGTGATTAGTTTTGCCCATAAAATAGTTTCATTAGTTTTGCCCATAAAATAGTTTTTATTCCAATTTTTGTTTTAGTGTCATGAGCTGAAATTATTTTTAAATATGATGGTGGGGTCAGGCAATATAGGAAGAATTCAGGTAGAAGACGACAGGAAAAACAGAATTATTATTTAATATATTAAAAACTGATGTGTTTATTTATGCAGTGTTTTATATAAGTTGTAACAGCAAATCTGATAAGGCATTTGAGAAATATAAAACGCACTGATAATCTTATCTTTATTAATACTTACATCCTCTCATCTTTGGTAATCTGTATAAAGTGGAACATTAAACATGTCATATACTGTTCACATAAATTTGCACTGTTATAGCATAAGTAAGTGTATTGTTTAAATGCTTGTTTTTTTACTAACATTTTGACAAATTAAACCATAGCCCCATTTTTGAAAGTAATGATGCTGTTTGATCAAAGAATTTACTTCTATTAACAGTGAGATTATGTGTCCATTTGGGAATTGTATTTAATTTTTTGTGGTAGTTGTCACCATTTCTAAAATGCATTTAAAATGTCATTGGCATTGGCATAATCAAGCTTCTAGTTTAGAGTCAGAATGGACATTTTCAGATAGAGCAAACCTTGCAATATTTCTCTCCCATCCTTATACTGTGTTGAATGTTTGTCCCACCACAGACATTCTGTCTTTGTTGTACTCTGTCTCAGTACTGATTACTAAAAGTATTGTGTTTTTACAGCATTGTGGAAGTGGCCCTTAGAGAAATTCTTGTATAGCAGGCACTATCATGTGTGTGTGATGTTACAGTATTTATGGGAAAAAGTGTTTGTAGGTAGGGTGTAGAGAGTATGGTAAATGCATGTAGAAATTCTACACTCGTGCCATGTTACAGGTAAATGTTTCTGTCATCTTTAGTATGCTGTAAAAGAAAACACATTATCCATGAGCTAGTAAGAAAGGTCAGTTTGTGATTACCAAAGTACATAACAAAAGTTTCCTCATCTTTCAGCTAGGCACTGGACAGAGTTTTAAGACTTCAAGTATAAAAATATGTACTGATAAACTTTCATATGTTATTCCATTCTAATACAATTGAGATCATCATTCTTCATTATATTTTGTTGTGCATGATCATATAATTTATAAAATTAGTGACCATGTAATACATTGCAGTATCAAAGTGCCAAACATTTTAAGTTGTTTCTTCTGAAACTGTAACCAGAGGTTATACGCTAACTTCTGATTCAGCACATTACATTGTTACTCTTGATGCAGAAATGTGAAGATGGTATTCAAATTATATCATGTGAAGGAAGTTAGTTCTCTGTGTGTGTGCATGTCTGTGCATGTGCGTGCGTGCGTGCGTGCATGTGTTTGTGTTTGTGCGCGCGCGCATGCCAAGAGAATTTTATTTTTTACTTTTTTAAAAGGCAAACATTTTACTGAATACTCAGTCATAAAGGACATTATTTTTATTCACTGAACGAACTAAAGAACTGAACTTTAACTGAACCTTTGTACAATAACAAATGAGACATTAGGGTGTTTCTGGACACAGCCAGCACACTCTGTTTGTTCACTTATGCACTTTACAGTAGGGTAGTCATACTTTTTAAGCACATTTCCTATGTGAACTGTAATACACATGTTTTTACAGTTTTTAAAACTTGACAGGCAGATTTAAAAATGAACATCATTATTGAAAAAATTATATAAACCTTGATAGGTGTATATAGTATTGTGTCTTGAAGACAAAACATAAGGAACGGCACAGACTAGCTGCAAATGTGGATAGTAACTGACTTAGTATTTTTATTTTAGGCTTAACACTAGGTTTAACATGACATATAATTTTAAAAAATTTTGCATTAATACTGATATACTGGTAGAAGGTAACTTAGAATTCCAATACAGCAATTAGATTTTATGTGTTATGAAGTATATAATTCTTGTTAGATTTTTTAAATGTAGGTGTGTCATAAAATTTTCTCTAGTTTGTTCAAATATATTCTTTCAGACTATAAAAGAAGCAATAGAAATAACTGAATGGCTAAATACTGCTTAATTCACAGATGATAATCAAAAGCTAATAAGAAATGTATAAAGAAACTTTTCTTTAGTTTAAACATTTTTTACTTAGTAATAAACCAAGAAAGTAACTGACATTTTAAATTTGAAAATAACAAGTAACACATTTGAATGGTTGGTCTGAGATATGTTGGTCACAAGAAGAATGTGAAATCAAAATTTGAAGCCACAGCATGTGTTGAATTGCCCTTATGTATGTAAGATCCTGAACCTCGCAAACTTACCTACATGAAATATTTTGTTTAGTCCTTTATTGCTTTAAAATATCTCTTGTCAGAAAAAAAGCAATTTTGCTTGTGTACCTAGGTAAATTTTAAATGACCTGAGAGAGCTACTGTGTTAGAATAATACAAAATGAAAGTTGTTAGATTATTTAGAAAAGCAGTGATTGGCAATGTACATTTACCCGTAAGTCAGCAGCATGTGTATATATGGTCACATTATGAAATGAAATATGGGTTGCAGGAAGTATAAAGACATCATCTGTATGGAAGCACTTGGTGAGAGTGATGAATAAGTGTGTAATCTTCCACATTCACTGACACACTGAGAAATTATTGTTAATCTTAAGCATTACTAATGTTGATCTTGTCAATATACATGAAGTGGACAGAGATTCTTCGGAGGCATTGTAGACAATAACAGAAAGTTGAACAATTACAATACTGCTGGAGCATGACTGTCAGATGAATGTCTTATGCCAAGCAATGTCATAAAACATTGAATAATTGCTGATACATGTTTGAAGACATTTTGTTAATTAAAAGCAGAGAGGCAGTATAATTTATGGGATAGTTGACAAAAATGTATATATATTTATTTAATTATAAAATATTTAAATATGATATGTTATAATAGATATTATATGTTTATCATGAGGATTTAATAAATAAAGAAATACTGCATGGAAGTTATGCCCCGTCCTGTATCAAGACCACAAGTGTCAGCTTGTATTTCATTGTCAATACACACCCAAGTCTTTCCAAATACATTGCCCATATGCTACAGCCCAGTTATAATTTGACGTCTCCAGTCATCATATTTTGTTACACATAGAGTAAATATGGATAGTGTTAAAAAGGGATTAAGGATATTTTAAAAACAAGTTTCCTCATATTATGCCCCATACAACAATAAAACAATACAAAAAGAAAAAAATTTTATGTTGCTATTATTTGGAGTTTTGATAAATTGAAGTATTCTAATTAATGATGTAATTTACATTGACTGGAAAATAGAACTATTCTATGTAGTTAAACTGTGTTAAAACAAGCCTGGTTGCCAAGTTTTGCTATAAAACCTTTTAAGTTGTGATGCTGTTATTCTAGATTTGTAACTGGTTTTGTCCCCCATAGTTTTTGTTACCTTATGTAAGATATGCTACTGTGATGTAGTATGAAATGAAAACAAGAGAGCACTCTATTTCCCACCACATGTTACTAAATACTAAATACTGTAACAGCATGGGGCTCGTTCAATGACAAACCAACATAGTTTAGGTTCAAAATTTTCATACCTGTATGTACCATAATAACGTTTTGCATGCTTAGTTAGGAGGGACATATATAAAATTTTAAGTTTGCCTGGCATTATCCCTCATTCTGATACCCAAAACTGCTTGTAACTGTTGTCCTTTTAAAAATGGAGAGCTGTAATGCACCAGTGGGAGGAAATTCCCAAGGACAACAGGTTAACAGATTTGAGCAATGAGCATGAGAACAGCTTTTTTAAGGGTCATCAATGGGATTGTGTAGGTGGATATATGTGATAGTAATCTTATGAAGGGACTTTTTTTATGGCCCATGTTTGGGGTGTGCAAATGGGTCGATGTATACGGTGACATTGGTATGACACAGGTACAGTCTTTTATCCCTGGAGACTGTTCCAAGAGTTGCTTGGGGAATAGCTATCTTCTTTGTTTATGTTATTTGGGTGAAGACTGGCCAACTTGACATGGCTTTGACAATTGCAACGTTAGTGTTATAGGAATGTACCCTGAAAAATATTACCGGTTAATACAGATCCAACTAACAAAGGTAATATAGATAATGCCAAAGAGTTTCAATTTAGAATAAGTATAGTCAACAGCGCATGTGACCGTGGTCGCTAGTTTCGTTAATGACTCGTGCCTTGAATGGAAGGATAAAATGAGATTCATGGCTTTGTTACTTTAGTTGTTATGAATGGGGACACTGTGTAAATGCACCAGTGCCTTTCAATCTATGTCATGCTTGCGTGGTTTAAACCAAAGGGATCGTGTAATATCGATAACGGCAGACATCACTACCACAGTTCATTTCACAACAATATAGTTATCTGTGACTACAAGCACGTCGTATGAGGTAATCTGTGGAATAGGGATTTTGAACTCGAAGTGAGAGTAGTGAAACGTAACGTATGATTTTGATATTGAAGCTATAAAGGGTACAGCATAGAATCCTGGACTCTCGCACGTCGCTGCCCAACACGTGTGGCGCTGCGGGCGGGTGTCGTGTCGTCATCTATTGCGTCATTTCCATTATGTCGCACGACATTTTTATTTTATTCGCGTCCTCTGCTATCGATGTTCCATACAACCTCAAGGATTCAATTGTTGACTAAATACTGTCACTATACTACATCCTTATATTCTAATTTTATTTAAGAATTTGACATCTGTATTTTTATCAGATATGTATACAACTACTTTGACAATGTCCACATCCTTGGTACTTTACCTGAATACGGAAAATAAAGTGAATGAATGAATGTGTTCGATGTAGATACTCATCCGTGTTACGCAGCGAATTCTACCTACACGTGCCACTGATTATTGTAACCAACTGCTAGATAATCTCTGGTACTGCTAGACAAGATAACCGATATGTACACGTGACTGCCGTTTAAGTTGATTCATCTTGTACATGACTTATGTTTTCAATGCAGATTTCAGGTATGGATAACCAATATTTATTTGTCTTACATGAAAGTGGCACGGGAAGCTGTCTGTAATTATGTTATGGAAACTGGAATCACACTTAACGGAACATAACCTGAAAGCAGTGAATTTGATGTACTCGCCCTTTGAGTGTTAGTTTTTTTAGACTATACGGCGATGGGACTGGACGTCTGGTTTTTGTGGAAGTTGACTTCAGATGCGATATCATGTCCATGCACACATATAAAGAAGCTATTTGAATATCTGTAAAAACGGATTGCCATTCCGTGCTTCTGTCACACTGTGCTTGTTTTTTAAATGTATATACATTCTGCCACCATAGTGCCCTAGATTTTATCCCAGGTACAAGATAAACGAGTGTGCAATAAAGAATTGCCTCAAGATTCAGATCTACTGCACAATACTTACTCCAATATGGCGGCGAGCGAAATATTAATCCGCGACGGAGGTATATCGGTGCGTGTTATGAGTGACGTAACGGACGTGACGTAAAGCAGACGTCATGGAACCATGTGTTTGTGGCTACGAGGAAAGAAAGGAATGTGTATGAGGAATGAATGGAAAGGAGGGAGTGGAGATAGGTTATTAAAAAAGAAAAATTAACACGAAGCTCTAACCGAAGGATGATGAGTGTTGTAGGAATGAAGTAGCACGAGGAATGAATGGAAAGGTGGGAGTGGTGATAGGTTATAAAAAAAATAACCCAAAGCTCTAACCTAAGGATGATGAGTGTTGTAGGAATGAAGTAGCACGAGGAATGAATGGAAAGGTGGGAGTGGTGATAGGTTATTAAAAAAATAACCCAAAGCTCTAACCTAAGGATGATGAGTGTTGTAGGAATGAAGTAGCACGAGGAATGAATGGAAAGGTGGGAGTGGTGATAGGTTATTAAAAAAAATAACCCAAAGCTCTAACCCAAGGATGATGAGTGTTGTAGGAATGAAGTAGCACGAGGAATGAATGGAAAGGTGGGAGTGGTGATAGGTTATTAAAAAAAAATAACCCAAAGCTCTAACCTAAGGATGATGAGTATTGTAGGAATGAAGTAGCACGAGGAATGAATGGAAAGGAGCGAGTGACGATAGGTTATTAAAAAAAATAACACCAAGCTCTAACCTAACTATGATGAGTGTTGTAGGAATGAATTAGCATGAGGAAGTGAAAGAAAAGGAGGGATTGATGATAGGTTCCTAACCTTATAGACGCAGACTGATTGCATTTGACTCCAGCAACCCTCTTTTGACACCGCCAACGAAAACCGTCCAATTGAGAAGAATGTGCGGACCACGTCATATCGCGACCGCAGGTATTACACTGCATCTTACTCCGAAGCAGCCCAATATCTTTTAAGTACTGAATAGCCATTGATTCGTCACAGAAAAGATACATGAGGAAAAATCTGTTCGGCGCACCATCATCCCTCAGCATCCGACGTCCGAATGACAACCTTGGTACGTATTGGCACCTCCGCAATCGCTCTTCATATTCCGCTGTGATGTCGACGACCTTTTGCACCATTATTTTTAAGTAATTAGAACCA
>Ga0209755_10007577_pt1 | contig 11745 bp, 8 predicted proteins | sample TergutCo191P1_FD_187301 | JGI IMG/M metagenome (GOLD analysis project Ga0209755, IMG submission 187301) | Cornitermes sp. P1 segment gut microbial communities from Petit-Saut dam, French Guiana - Co191P1 (SPAdes) (version 2) | ecosystem: Host-associated > Arthropoda: Insects > Digestive system >...
CACATGGTTGCCCGAAACATGTTGAGCACTATTAGAAGAGAAATAAAGAATACAAAAAGTGACATCTAGTTGGTTTTTCTTATCCACACGCACAGACTTGTTTCAATCCGCTCATTGCCTTCTTTCCTGCTTAGGTAGATAAATTATTGAATGCCCCTCGTATGTTACCTCAGTGCAATCACCCATGCCTTGTTCCCATATTCATGTAAGTCAGATGGCTTCAGTGGGTCATTTGATATAATGTTGAATGACCAAGGGTTCACTGAATGCCCACATGGCTCATCTAAACAGTCTGTTAATTTTTCATCTGTATCAGACTCAAAGGGCAATAAACACTGGTTTGGTGAGGATGCATGCCCACTTTCAACGTCATCCAATAGATCACACTGTGTATTAAACGTGGGTGACACCCCACCTTCGCATGATAAAGTTGCAGTTATGTGTTCTCTTGTCAACATAAAGTTAAATTCAGGTAGATAAAGTGATGTCTTGTTCTGTGTGAGCAGAATTTTACACTGAGACAATGTGACAAAGATGTACCAGTTATGGTAATAAATAGTCATAAGCAAATGCAACACAGCCACAACACAGACTGCAGCTTGCCAAACAACATTCTGTGTTATGACTGTGCAGCTTACATGCAGAATCAAGTGGCTGAGAGGCACACACACCAAGCAGGTGTGATAAAATGACTGTCCATGTGCACCCAGAATGTGGGAGTTACAACAGAATGTTAGGTTATGATATCATTTAGGCTTGTAGGTGGTTACAAACTTTCCTGAGGAACCTGCTGCCTCCATCTTATACCTTGAGATGGAGGCAGTAGGTTCTTCTGAAACAGTGGTAAACACCCACTGTCTTGTAGCTCATCTGAATGTTACTGCTGGCTGCAATATAATGTGCATGTTAAGTGCACTGCAATGACTCTGATGCACACACACTTTCCTGCACAATGTGTCTAGTGTGGTACTGCTATCACCCTTGGGAAAAACCCTGTTACAGTATCAACTTTAACCTTCTACTGGTGCTGCTAAAATATAAGGAGAATAATAATGAAAGGACAAATAAATGGGGTGGGAAAGCTATAAAAACAGAGGCATGACAAAGAAAGGAAGAAATTGTTTGCCCTGTCATCTGTGATGGGTCATTGCTAGTATCTTACTCACTTCAAGTATTCTATGCTGTATGCAGAAGTTTAATGCTGCAAGTATGGAAATCCTGAAAAACAGCTCATCGTTTTTCCCACTAGATCTGCAGCTAAGTAATGCTACAGGCACCAAACATACTAATACACAGTAACAAAACCACTGTAATTAACAGAGAAACACAACTGGCACAAATTAATTAGACCTATTGCAATATAGTACATGAGTCAAGTCAAAACCTTAATCATGACAAACACTGAGAACCTACTGGGTGTATATGCAGGCACAGCAAGCCATCAGTATGAATCAGAAGAATGTACTGTGTGTGGTACATCTGACACAGTTATACTAAACCTTTCTGCACTAATTATGTGGTAACACTTTTTTATGGTTTTTATTTGGCTCACGTTCATAATCATATGCAGACAGCGAAAATAAAAGTGACACAGATCAGTCATAACATTTTTATTATCACAGGTCAAAACCTGGTCCCAGGATGTGAGGTATGTGAACAGTACTTTTACTTTATAGTTGCACAGTAGCCAGTCCAGTGAGAAGTAAATGAAAAATAAGAAAGAATGGTAGATAACACTCTTGATTCTGTCGTAACAACAGACTATGTCAGAAAGTTTCAAGCAATCACAGTGGCTTTACAAAAATGTAACAATACTCATAATAAACACACACACGTGATCACAGCTGCAAAGAATGTAACTTTACTAAATATCTACATTATTTTCCCAAATGGACACCTTAATACCAAATCCAGTACTCTTCTTTAAAGCGGCAAGCATAACGTCAGTGATTACCAAACACTCACTAGACTGTTCACTGGGAATGGTGTGCATTAGTAGAACGGGCCCCTGGTAAGCCACACTCCGCAGCTTATCTGACATTTCAATGCTGTACAGGAAGTTGGTACTGAAAGCACGCCTGCCGATCATCTGCAATAAGACCAATCATGTTAATACTGTACAAGTTCACATTTGACAATGAATCAAACAAAAAATATTAGAAGGGCTGGGAAAGGCCCTACAGTGTGCAACTAGATCACAACAAATTATCACCATGGAGTAGCAGCACATACTGTGTATGGTAGATCTGGCAGTGTGTCAAAAAATGACAAAACTGTACCGTACTTACATGCACTAAATTGGGTGGTAAAAAGTGAAGGTCTTCATCTGACCTGCCTTCATACATTTCGTTAAATTAAGTATAAATCTCCACACCTTTTCAAAGATGCTGATTAATGACAGTTCCTCACTGTAACATGTCAAAAGCAGCATGCCAAACTTGTGGGTTTCAGGTTCTGACAGAGGTGAAGACATACTGTAGTCCTTCTAGTCATGATAGTGTGTGCTGTGGTAGATAAGGTAAACCTCTTGTCCTTGGTGGGAACTAAGCCACGATGTCCTGTTTGTCCAGTTGACAGTCTCATTACTATACTAACTGTGCTATCCTGGGTATGGCTTGACATTTAAATGCTGTATTAAATGACACCTCATGATGTGTTACGCACCTGCATCCATAGACACGTGTTCCGTCCAAATACTTTACAGCACAGATAGAATAGGCCCCAGCCAGGAATGAAAAAAGCGTGCACAAGTGACTGGAGGGTAAAGTGACACACGGTGCGGGTGAACTTCACTCTGTAAAGAATGTTAAGAACAACATACTGGATATGAACAGTCAGTGGTACAGCTGGGTCTGCAGTGAGGATGGTATGACTAGTCACAGAGCAAATAAAGATAAATGTCACAATCCTGCTGGCCACGTGGTACTGGCAGACTGACTACCTACCTCCCTCCCTCCTACCTACCCACTAAACTAACTCACTAACTACATACAGCAGTTTTCCTTGAGAACTAACCAGTCCTTAGCGATTCAAGAAAACCCCCTGCATTCTATGAAACCCAAAGGTTCACTACTGCATTCACAAATGCCCGCCACTTGTCCTGATCCTCAGCCAGATGCTCCAGTCCATGCTTGTCCATCCTCTTTAATGTTATCTTCCTATCTATAACAAGGCCTTCCAAGTGGGTCCTTCCCTTCAGGTGTACCCACCAAAACCATATGCATTCTTCTCCTCCCACATGTGCCATATGCCCTGCTCATCTCAACCACCTTGATTGGATCACCTGACGAACATGATGAGCAGTGCAAATAATGAAGATGACACTGTAACTTGAGCAAAGGTCATCTTACAAACAGATCAGCTTTAATAACACTACTAATACTTTCAGTATTTTGTGTCACTAACTTTAAGACATTGGTATATATTATTTGCTATCAGTTTGTACAGAAGAGCAGTGTCTTAAACATCCGGAAGCACAATTTGCACTCTCTGTTGACAGTATTAGCAATCTACAGCAGCCTTTCATTATCTGGTAACTATCACTGGTCACTTCCTGCTGCCATGCTGTTCTGCATGTGGGCATCTGGCTCAGAGGGACATGTTTATATGCCAAATGAGCCAACAGGAAGTGGCAACCGACTACTGGCAGATAAAACAAGGACTGTATATAATACGAACGATGCTTTATGACAGCACGGTATGCAATTCAGCGTTTCACAATTTCATGGGCATTATGTCCTCCAAGATGCTGTATCCCTGTAAGCAGAATTTAGATCAGTCTCCTAGGATATGACATCTTGTGATTTGGTACACATGAATGCACCAACATTTCACAATCCACCTCCAACATGGGGACAGCAAAGTCCTCCAAAATGTTGGTACCCATGTACCCATTAATCTACATACCCTGCCCACTGATTCCAGTTGGCTCGTATCCAGCTACGAGCTTGGCCTGGTACAGGTATATAAGCCTGGCAGGTTGAGTGCCAGGTCATACCTCAGTATGCAGAGGATGGAGACTACTGATGTGGCTGTCAGCCTGACAGGACTGCCACAAAACCATCACAACTTACAGCAACAGTTTCTATTGTCTTCACACTCACTAACTTCTCCAAAATAAAAGGTTTGTTCAATACAATACAAAGTACTGAATTTCAATGAACCTACAGGTTTGCAATTTTGCCCTTGTAAGATCAACCATCTTGATACACTGCTCTAGCCTTTTGTGACTGGTTCCATCAAAGCATGACGAGACTGTGCGTCTGACAAGTCAGCTTCTCCCACTAGGTCAGGTGGGTTGCTTTTGTGCTACATAATGCTACAAATACTCTTTTGTATTATTATTATTATTATTACAGTAAACTGTTGAATATCCAAACTAACTGGGACCAAGGAAATTAGGTTTATCAAATTGTTCAGACAAACAAACATGTGTGAAATATTACCATCAAATACTGCAACTGACCTAGGAACTGGTTTGTAAATGACAACCAGAAAATACTTAAATAATGATGCATACTGAATTTATTTTGATCTTACTGAACTGCTTGACAAAACGTCAACAATAAGTCCACATTTATATATATATATAAAAAAACCACATTACTACATGGCAGATAAACTTGGAAAAGTTTATTTTTTAGAATAATTCATCTTGAATTTTCTTTGAACCATGTGAGATCAGTTTTTTTCCTGCCACTCTATCTCTCACACCTCAGCAGCACTGCACTCTGACTGTTGCTCACACCATCTCACTACAGCTTCTAATGCAGCACTCAGTGATATTTCAGTACAGTAACGAAAAGTTGGAGACATGGTAACTATTTTTTTTTATTGGCAGTAGTTCAGACAAAGGATGCTCTATTGTGTTGTCATCATCATCAGAGTAAAAGTTCTTGCGTTTTATGCTGAAATTATTTCTTATTTTTATTACTGGTATTTTACAAATTTTTGGAACCAAATACACCTCTTACATAGAAAATAAATTCAGATGTACGTAGCAGTTTTACTGGTCCATATTATCATGAATGTCAAGGCTATACTGCACCTACAGCAAACAACACAGGGCCAGCGCTACACTTACCCTTTTGGAACACAATAGCAGCTCCTAGATATCAGATCACAATGTGAAGATTTCAAGTGCTGTACCATCTCACTGACACTGTATGCTTGATCACAGCCATCAACCAGGCAGGTGAATGTGCGAAAGAGGCAAGTCTTTTCATGTGCAGCCTTATGAACCAGGTACATCACTTCTGCACAACCATTTGTGCGATATCTGCATGGCAGCAGCAGTTTCTCCAGTACTGCTTCCGCAACATAGTTGCGTGCTCCTGATCTGGGGCGCTTGCACAACGGGCACACCCTAACTTGTGTCCAGCAGTCATTACACACATGATGACCTCTTTCACACTGCAGGACAGGCGATGTAACAATCTCTAGACAAATTGGGCATTCCAGGGCACTCAAAATACCAGCCATATAACTGACATCTTCCGGGTGGCTATTAGTAGTCTGGACTTCCTGTAAGTGGAGAAGAGAGTTATGTTACATACATAATTTTGGCAAGAAACAGAAAAGTATGACAGTTGTGAAAAAAGAATTAATTCTATGCAGCAAGAATCCTTCTTCGAAAGCTAACAATTTTTGAGCTATTCAAGAAATTCGCCGCACTTTACGAAACCAGTTGGTTTTTATAGATTACTGTACATTTTTCAGGTTCCTTTACATTTTCATTACCGGTGTTTCAAACATTCCTGAAACAAAAGAATGTTTTCATACAACACACACTAAAGTTGTGTTAGTTTTATTGGCCCAATTAATCATTAATATCGAGCCTCTACCGTATGTGTAATATGCAATTTCAGATTCTTACAGTGCTGCTGATGGAGCTTTCTGTGATATGATGTCATGTCAACTGCTAAACTGACACCAATCTTGATGTCTCTGTCAAGACCTGTGTAGTCTACCCTTTTACAACTGGATCCCTGCTAATGGAGATAGCCAGCATTTCCAAATTATGAGAAGCTACTGAGACCCCGTCGATGGAGACGGCAAACATTTCTTAAACAACAGTAATTATTGGGATCCTACTGATGGTGACAGCACACACCCTCAGAACATCAGTACCTTTTGCTGATCGACATGGCATCACATCTCAGTAGAAGTGAATCATCAGGTACTTGTCAATTCCAACTTTCTATGCATATCTGTCATCAACAAGAGATACTTTAAACAATTCAAAACAGCATCTGCTGAAACAACACACACACACAACCAATTTAATACAATTTTCATATATAAAGAAACATTTTTTGTTCCTTCCACTTGCCTTTCCAACACCATACACTGCAATCTATTTGCCTTGTTCCAGAACCTAAAATCATACTTACATGGAATACAAAACAGCTAAAACTTACTTCATGTTTTGGACATTAGGTATTTTTCATATTGATATAAAATAATACAGCTTATGCCGCATGAAAACCATATATCAAAGAAAATAGTAGCTGAGGAACTGCCTGTGCTACAAGCAGTTCTTGTACTTGCTGGTCTCTATCCTATACAAACTAAATTTAACTGCACTTACTCTGTCAATCACGCCGGGCTTGCTCTCTGAAACAAAGAGACAGCCAATTATTAATATGAAACCAATGCATTTTAAAAATACTTTTACATGTCAAAAAAATAACAAACCAGAAAGCATGCACTGTCACAGCAGCAGTGTTGTCAGATTGAAAATGCTGTTATTAGCACAGGGAATCCCATAATTTCCTTCAATATTACATATAAAACCTGGACCATGCTGGGGCTCAGGTGGCTAGCTACCAGTCTCTCACTGCAGAGGCCTAGGTTCAATCCCAGGCCAGTCCACACAGCACATGTGGATAAAATGGCAGTGGGGTAGTTTTTCTATAAGCATTCTGGCTTCTCCTGTCAGTATCATCCATCAATGCTTCATGCTCATGTAGTCACATATCACATATGTTATATAGTCTTAGCAACTGACAGTGTCATTAAATAAACCGTTTTAAAAAGAATATACTTTCACCAATTTTCATTCACCCTCAAGGTTGAGTAACGATCTAATGACCACTGCAGAAGAAGGCAGAATGTTCTCTCAAAATATGAGGATATGATTACCCCACATTGCAGCACCATATCCCAACACAACTAACCCTTCCCTACACAGTTCTAAACCTTACAACATCAGATCATTAACAACAGCCTGCATTATAACTAGACAAAACATGGGTTAATCATAACTACTCCAAAAATTACATTTGGCAGGGCTCGTGACAAATGCGATGCTTCAAAATTCTTCCACAAAGAGCAAGCACACTTATCTTGTGCCCTGCAGTATCAGCTGACAGAAGCAACTGCAACATTGGCACCGCCCAGCTAGTGACCATGCATGATAACACTGACTTTTATTACCTCAGCTCCATACACCTTTGAGTTCTACATCTCATATACAGTGACAGGACAGATCACTGACACACTGCACACAGCATGACACTTTACTGGCATACACTATTCACCGGTTGGGTGACAAATGCATCCACTGTCAATGCAGACTGTATCACAAGCATTAACCTTGATAATGACATCACTGATAAAGCACTAAAACTTCACAAGATCAGGCCTTAGCTCTTTTGAGATGTTTTGCAGTGTCTGCTGGTAGCTGGTTACCAGTGTTTCAGGATGGCCTATCAATTCCATCGTCAAGTGTCAAGCAGTCCAAGAAGAATGCCAGGCTACATGTGAATCTGTTGTTATATATATGGGATGATGTGGGTTTTAATTGGTTCTTACAGAAGTACAGGAGCTGATCAGGCTGCAGGAGCATTAAGTTGCTACCAGGATATGGGGGACAAAAAATGAAAAAAGGTGCAAAAATTGAAGACACTACAGTAAAAGCTTTCAAATGAAGACACTACAGTAAAAGCCTTCATCTGAAGACACCACAGTAAAAGCCTTCATCTGAAGACACCACAGTAAAAGCCTTCATCTGAAGACACCACAGTAAAAGCCTTCAATTCCTGCACTTCTAGTCACTTTTTCTCCCCTCACATCTTGGTGACAACTTCACAATTCTGCAACCTGAATGGCTCTACCATTCACGGTGTTTACACCACCCTGTATACAGGAACAGATCTGAGTACTGCCTGGCATTCTTCTTGGACTGTCCAACCCTGACATGACGGTAAACAAGTAATGACATATGCTATGCACCATCCCAGAAGCATGAAGGCCTCAACCACACAATGGTGGAAGCCTAAAATCTCACTTTGCGAACATTTTGCAACAAGTCCTACAATTTTGTGTGTCAAAATAAACGTGATATAATCTTAAGAGTATATATGTGACATTCAACTCTAAAACTGGGAATTTCTTTGTCAATGGGCCTGTATTATAAAGAGTAAAGCAACATAACCAGCTGCAATCTAGAGCATAAAACGCTACAGCATTAATGAAGCAAATAACCTGTTTGTTTGCTGCAGTTATATTTGTGATACTGCAGTCGCAGTTCCTCAAATGACAGGTCTGCATAATCTATCATTGCTGTGATGTGCTGATGCCTCACAGGAACTGTTATGGTACACCGTTCCCGGACACTTGTATCAGTGCCTAGGACAGCCTCGAATGGCTTTTCTTGTGTGGGTGGTGCACTAATGTGCAGCCCTACAAAGAAAGAAGGAAACGCAGTTACAGTTGGTATGCACAGTGTCATCAGAATTTTTCACTGACTTCAATCCAACCAAGTTGCACTACTGCCCTGGGGTCGACTCAGCCTCTAACAGAAATGTGTACCAGGAATGTTACATGTACGGTGCATCATGTTCTGTAACATCACTTTTATTAACCAACTACTGTATGCTACAACTGTGTATACCAAAATCACACACTAGCATCTGCTCCAGTGCATTTTGGCATCTGATGCTGCCAAATTCAGGAAGTCAGTCTATTGCAGTTCTCTTCTCAACACATCTAGAGTGATTTCATACACAGTGTGCAGTAACTATTAGCACTTATTAACCATCTGTTGTTAAGATTGTAGTTTAAAATGGCAGATACACAACTTTAAAACACTGTTGAAGATCTTCAGTCATAGCCATCCATCTATCTGTGTGTGTTTGTGTGTGTGTGCACGCATGCGCGTCTAGTAAAATGATTAATACATGTAAAATTGCTTAGTATCACTCATGTTGAATCAGGTGCATGTGGAGAAAGTGGACACAATGGCATCTGTATCATACCATTGTGTGTGTGTGTGTGTGTGTGTGTGTGTGTGTGTGTGTGTGTGTGCGCGCGCGTGCGTGCGCGCGGAGGCCATATAAAATTCCAGATTGGGTGCAGTCTCAATATTGTGTTGCTATTATGTAGTTCTCAATATTGTGTTGCTATTATGTAGTGTAAGTGCTGGGTGTATTGGCATCAGATTATGCCAGAAACGGATCGAAGAAGAAACTGGTATGTGATTTGGTTTACATGGTGGTAATGCACAAAAGTTCGTTAATAAAAGTGATGTCACAGTACCAGGAATATTTCTTGGGAATTCAGGCGGCCAGTGCATAGGACTGACAACCTTAACACCTTCACGTGCTTACTGTCTTGAAATCTAGGAGTCTCAAACTCCTGGAACCCTCCGGGCCTAAACAGGCCTGTATGGGGATTGCTTGACATTTTGCACACACAGTGTGGCCATAAGGTGATGATCTGGTTTATGGGATTAGCTACTGTGTAATAATAAACCTTTGTCTTTCAGTATAGGTTATATTTCAGTTTTTGTCTGGTGAAGAACCTAGCAGACCTGGTGGAAAGGCCTACTCTGTACATCACAGTGCAAAGCGGGGTATCTGCTTTGTTTTACCTGCCAGCCTGCTATCACCAATGCTGTTCAAGTGACTCACTCCTAGCCATCAGCTTGAAACCAAAATATTACCTATACCACAGAGCTGGCTGCCATATTTTAATGCACACATAACAGAAATAGCACCAAGTAAATCCAACGCACAGTACACTGGACTGAGCATGTGCTACTGTAGCAATGCAATGATTGAAAGTTAAGGTAAATGCTAGAAGCAATAAAAGGAACGCAGAACTCTACAAATTCATCTGTACTTTTGGTGGAATTCAGTGTGGCACTCAAAAGGGCTGTGGGACCAGTGTTCACATTTATACCACTGACGCAATGGGACACTTGCCAGCTGATGTCAGGAAATATCAGTGTTGCGTCCAGGAACATATACTGGAGGGGAGGATTGGAACAATAGAGAGAGAGAGAGAGAGAATGTGTGTGTGTGTGTATGTATATACACACACACGTATGTCACATTTACATTCCTTTATAAATCACCAAAAAATTAAAAGCCAATACAAATACAAAACATGTTCAAGTGCAAGGCATTACACTTTAAGAAAGTACCGGTAAGGCAGGTCATATGCAAGTTAGAAAATCACAGAATACTGGTACTGCACTCAGAACTTTGTGTGTGAAAAAATGTATGACACTCAGCACAGAAATATATTGAAACATATTGTCATGAAGAACAGTCAGCTAGAACAACTGCAATAGCAAACACACTACTGGCACCCAGCTGTGAACAGCATATATTCTAAAATGTACATATGTAGTAACAGGCCTAAAAGAGTTAATGAGCATATATCAAGACCTGCAAGATATAAGGTTATCATAGCATGTTGCAGAAGACTCTTCCGAGACGACACACTGCGTCAAGCGCTAATATTTACTGTCATGTCTACGGCACTACAATATTTGAAACATTTCTAACTGTTTACCAGCCAACAAGTGGAACCTCCCAGAAGACCTGAATCTTCATGAGGGATCTCATATAATTTCCCCAACAACTTTTATTGCAAATTGTCAATAACTCCAAAAGTGAAAATCCTGAAAAACATACCATAACATTACAGACATACTGTATATGTAAGACAGCTGTGACCATGTTATCCTGCTTGAAAACTCCTACTAGCTACTTTGAAAAAAAAAATTTATGTTCTGAGTTAAAGAAAATTTTCAAAAACAAAAATATTGAGCACTAACTTACATGATTTATTCTGTGCAGAATCACTTGACCTTGATTGCATGTGTGAGAAGCGTTGTGACTTTTCATGTGAAATGAACTTGTTGAAACACACATTGCTAGAATTCGCAGGCATTCCAAAACTGAATCCAGCAGTTTGAGTACCAATATCAAAATTACTTGACACTGCTGGTGACTGTGGTGAAGTACCTCCAAAACTGAATACATTAGATGTTGCGCTTGATGATACTGGTGACTGCAATGCAGTTCCTACAAAACTGAATCCATTACTTGTACCACTTTTAAAAATACGTAACAATGTTGATGATTGGGATAAAGTTCCTCCATAACTGACTCTATTAGATGTTGTACCACTTTTCAAATAACTTGATGTTTTTGGTGATTCTGACGAAGTTCTTCCAAAATTGAATCCATTAGATGTACCACTTTTCAAATAACTTGATGTTGCTGGTGATTGTGATGAAGTTATTCCAAAATTGAATCCATTATATGTATCACTTTTCAAAGCACTTGATGTTGCTGGTGATTGTGATGCAGTTCTTCCAAAATTGAATCCATTAGATATACCACTTTTCAAAGCACTTGATGTTGCAGGTGATTGTGATGAAGTTCTTCCAAAATTGAATCCATTAGATGTTGTACCACTTTTCAAATCACTTGATGTTGCTGGTGATTG
>Ga0209755_10007578_pt1 | contig 11744 bp, 11 predicted proteins | sample TergutCo191P1_FD_187301 | JGI IMG/M metagenome (GOLD analysis project Ga0209755, IMG submission 187301) | Cornitermes sp. P1 segment gut microbial communities from Petit-Saut dam, French Guiana - Co191P1 (SPAdes) (version 2) | ecosystem: Host-associated > Arthropoda: Insects > Digestive system...
GACATTCCAACAAATATAAATGCTTCTGTACAATCCGAAAGTTCAATAAGAGTGAACTGGAGCTCTGTTGCAAGAGCGGCAAATTACAATGTTTATTACATAACAGAGAATGATGAAGAATTAATATTGGCTGGTAATGTTTCAGGTACTTCTTATACCCATAATAATTTAACTATTGATACTGTTTATTGGTATTATATCACGGCTGTCAATGAATACGGAGAAGGCAACTATTCATCATTTAAAGCAGTTGCAACCAGAGCGCCGCAAACTCCTGCCACTGTAATTGCTACAGTGACAGGATCAAACACGTTAACATTAAGATGGGCTTCTGTTACAGGAGCGTCAAGTTACAAAGTTTATTACAACACAACAGGAGCATCCGGTAGTAAATTATCGTGGGCAAACAACTCAAATACTGGAACATCTTGCGGAGTTGTAGGTCTTACCGGAAATACAACATATTATTTCTTTGTTACCGCTGTTAATGCTTTAGGTGAAAGCGAATATTCGGCGCCGGGTTCTGCTAAAACTTTTAGCGGCGGCGCATTTAACGCAGGGTTAAAGGCTACAGTTTATGGAGGCGACGGAGTCAGTCTAAGCTGGAATAAGATTTCTAGCGCTAGTTTCTATAATGTTGTTTATGCGACCGGTTCTCCAGACAACCAAAAATATTACGCTTATAGTTATGGGTCTGTTAATTCATGGGTTTCGCCACCTGGCTGGATTAAACCAAATACAACATATTATTTCTGGATTACATATATATATAGTTTTAGTACGGAGTCCGGCTTATCAGAAATGGTAGTGTTAACGACCGGCTCTCCTTCGCCGATACCGGCTACACCTTCTGGATTACCATCAACACCGCCGGCAGGTGGTGATGATGGGGAAAAAATGTGTCCTTTATGTAAATATACAGGTGACTGCTCTTATGGAGGGTTTAGTTTATATAATAACTGCGTCGATGGATATGATCATTATGGAAAAAAGTGTGGATTATGTAAAGGTACAGGTATATGTCAACGCTGTAAAGGGACAGGGAAAATATAATTGGATATTAAATTATTATGTTTATTTTTGTAATAATTGTCGCTATTTTTTTACTCCTAATATTTATAAAAATGAGAACAAGAAAGATTAAAATTTCTGTTTTGACTGGATATGTTCTAACCCTTATATTTATTTTATTTGCTTTTTTATTACTTCTTACATCACTCCAATGGGAAATTCTCTTGTCATTTTTAATAATTTCATATATATCAATAATTACTTTTTTAATATTATGGAATATAAGGGAAAGTAAAAAAAATTACTTATTGTTATGTGTTCCGGTATTATGTTTTTCGCTTGGTATCATAACAAACATATATTTTAATAAAATCAGAGAAATACCGACTGTCAGTGAAAAAGATCATTTTTTATTCAGGTACGAACCATTTGGAAATAATAATTTACTTGCAAAACTTACTGAAGAATCAGATTTTAAAATTTTAGATAATTTTCCCATTTTGGATGGAGCAACTGCTCTTGTACCGGTATATGCTTCATTTATTCAAGCAGTTTATTCTGAAAGAGATTTTAACAATGAATCTTTTTTTTACAGTGGAACGGACAGGGCTTTTAGAAATCTATTAGAAGGTAGAGTAGATATAATTTTTTGTGCAGAACCGTCAGATTCACAAATAGAACAATTTAATGAAATGGGTTTAAAATTAAAGTTAATCCCTATAGGCAGAGAGGCTTTTGTATTTTTTGTTAATTATGAAAATACTGTAAATGATATATCTATAGACAACATTCGTGGAATATATACTGGAAAAATTAGGAACTGGAAAATATTGAATGGAAGAAATGAAAAGATTATTGCTTTTCAAAGAGAAAAAAATTCAGGAAGTCAAACAATGTTTGAGAAAATAATGGGAATTCCATTGAAAAATCCACGAAGAGAAAATGTACAAGGTGATATGCTGGGAATAATTAATCAAGTTGCTGATTATAGAAATTTTTCAAATGCAATAGGTTATTCATTTTTATATTTTGCGACAGAAATGATTAAAAATGATCAAATAAAACTATTATCTATTAATGGAATTTATCCTTCAAGAGAAACAATACAGAATAATACTTATCCATTTTCCGGAAATTTTTATGCAATATATATTGATAAAGAAAATGAGAATATCGAATCTTTTATTAACTGGATGTTATCTGAGCAAGGTCAAACATTAATTTTTAAAACAGGATATGTTCCAATAGAAAACGTATATTAAAAAGTAATGAAAAAAATTAACATAATGGTAGTGTTAATTGAAAGGAGAAAGTATATGAAAAAGTTTGTTTTATTCTTTTTGTTAATATTTGTTTGTATTGCAGTCAATGTCTACGGACAATCGACGCAGCAATTTCTTCAAGCACAGGCTGCTTTTGAGCGCGGTATGGCAGCTTTTACTCAAAAGAATTTTGACAAAGCTATAGCAGAGTATACTGAAGCGCTTAGGTTATGGTCATTTGCAGATGGTACATATTACAACAGGGGTTTGGCGTATGCAAACAGGAAAAACCCTGGAGACCTTGAACGCGCAGTTGCAGACTATTCGCAGGCGATACGACTAGACTCTACTAATGCGTGGTTTTATATACAGCGTGCGCTTGTCTATGAAGAGTTAAATGATAACGTCCGTGCTATTGCGGATTATGAAATGACTTTACGGATTAACCCAAATTTTAATTTAGCAAGAGAAAGGTTAGCAATACTTCGTCCCAATGATCCTACATATGTACCGCCCAGAACAGTTGCTCCTCCGCAGCCTGGGTATGTTAACCCTGGTGTGACTCCGCCGAGTAATAATGCGCCAGTTGTCGTTCAATGCAGGAACTGTGGAGGAACTGGAAATTGCAGTATTTGTAGAGGTAATTATAGGCAGAGTTGTAGACAATGTGACGGAACAGGGAAAAGGACGTATGGGTATGGAGCTAATGCAAGGTTAGAAAGATGTACATATTGTAATGGTATGGGATATCAATTGTGTACGATGTATGGAAAAACTTGCAACAACGGTAAGTGTACGGCTTGCTCAGGCAGAGGTGTACTTTAATATTATATATATAGGAGAATAAAACAATGAAAACAAAGACAGTTTTGCAAATTACAGGTTTATTAATATTAATCATGTCAATTCTTTCTTGTGCAAGTACATGGATTTATAAAAATAATACAACAGGGATAATTGGTGATTTTGAAGGTTTTAGCCCCGATGGAAAGCAGTTAGTTACCAAAACTGGCAATAATTCCATAAAGTTATGGGATATAGAAACTGAAAGAGAAATTAGAACTTTTGAAAATAAAAGCATGCGTTTTAAAGGATTTAGCCCTGACGGAAAGTTAATAGTTACATCTGTTTATTCTGCATATTGGGGTAGAGATGATTCTTTGATTCTGTGGGATGTAGAGTCTGGAAGAGAAATCAGAATTATTAATGGTATAAATATGAATTTTGGAGGTTTCAGCCCGGATGGAAAGTTGTTGATAACTAACCATAAATTATCAATGCATTATAATGAGTATAGATTGTGGGATGTTACAAGCGGTGAAATACATAGATTATTTAACCTAGTGACTTATTATAATTTACAACAACCAATTCATTTTTTATCAGATAGTAAACAAATGTATTTATGTATGCATAATTTAATGAGATGGAATATAGATATTACTAATAATAACAATGCATTTGCTCTCTTTAACGGTAAAAATATTACAAATGATATAACATCCTTTGCTATACCAGCACTTAATTATATAAGCATTAGTCCTGATGAAAAATACTTTTTTTCACATTATTCGGGGTATGGGTTATATGGGACGGTGGATTTAACTCATTTTACTATTCAAGATTTTAAAACCGGTGAAAAACTATTTAATATATCAAATTTTCATTATGATCATACATCTGTTCATTTGAATTGGGAAACCAAACAACTGTATGCGTTAATCGGAACATTAAGAGGTAGTGATTGGAATTATTCAAATAAAAATTATTCATTATATCAATGGGATATAAGTTACGGTACTAATAATATTGTACCTTTTAATAGTTATAAAAAATCATTTTATATTGGTAAAGTAAGAAAAGATTCTGCATATCCATTAATAACTCCTGATGGTAAGTATATACTTATTACCGATCAAAATAATGTTATTACCTTAAGGGACATAGAAAATGGTAATGTAATAAAAACATTTACCGGACATACAAAAAGAATTACTTCATTGTATTTAGTCCCTAATAGCGAAAGATTTATAACCATTTCTAAAGATAAAACTATTAGAATATGGGATTTTTGAATAATAATTTTTACAAACCGCAATCGTCGCTAAACAAACGGTAATCGCTGCGGGCGCTATTCGCACCATCAAGGTTCGGTTGGCTAGGTCGGTCACCTACGGCTTTGTACGGTTTTCTCTATTTCCCTCTCTAAGTCCTTCCGACAGGCGCGAACAAAACCACAGCGAAATATTCATTATTTGACAGAACAAAGTTAAAACTTTATACTTACCGAATAATGATGATTTACCACGGCAGTAATGTCGCAGTTGAAACTCCGCGGTTAATACCCCCGACTCGCTTTTTGGATTTTGGTAGCGGGTTTTATACGACTATGAATCTGGAACAAGCGGAGAGTTTTGCGAGAAACGTGGTAAACCGTAATGAAGGACAAGGAATTCCAACCATAAGTTATTACGAAATTGATTATGATAAAATACTCAAAACGTTTGATGCTTTAATCTTCGATCATCCTGACGATAACTGGCTTGATTTTGTATATGCCAACAGATTAGATAAATACACAGGGAAACAATACGATGTAGTAATCGGACCCGTTGCTAATGATACCGTGTATAGGGTGCTTAGATTGTTTGAAAACGGTGATATTGATCGTGAGACAGTAATAAAAAGATTGAAAGCATCTAAATTGTTTAATCAGGTAACGTTCCGCACCGAAAAAGTTATCGCACAATTAAAATTTATTAAAAGCGAGATAGTAAAAAATGGATAATGATAGTTATATAAGTTTCATGGCGCTGCAGTCTCATCCTATTGTAGAAAGTCTTGCCGAGAAACAGGAAATATCAAAAAGAGAAGCTCTTGAATTATTTTATAACTCAAATTTTTATAGAATTTACGAACGTGAAAATACAAAATTATGGCATTTTAGCAATGTTATGCTTACCGATTTACTTAAACAGGAAATTACTACAGGGAAAATTGATTTTCCCGTAGAAGGGTAATTTATGAATACAAATGACTTGAAGCACACGGAGTTTGTGATTTACTGTATAGAAACATACAAAGGCATAAAAAATCTGGATGGTAATGCCGTATACCAAAAATTTAATAAGACTGGCGCTATTGATTACATCGATAATAATTACAATGCTCTGCATACTTTCAGCGATGAACATATTATTTGGAATATAGATGAATACTTAAAAAACCATGAAGTAAATTGTTAATTAAAAATCCGATCCTCCTTCAATAACGATTATCACCAGCTCAGGCGGGTTGTTGATTCGGGGTAGAAAGAATTTGACAGACAGCCCCCTGCTGATGATATGAGTCAGTTCGTCGTGCGTATAAAGTCCGCCTGAGTATTTTGGAAAGAAACCCTGATTAGGTGCGTATAATGCTCTCTTGCTTTTTAAAAATATAACTTGTCCTCCGTGTGCGTGCCCGGATAACACTAGATCAAACGAGTATTGTTTATATAATTCTATTAATTCAGGCCGGTGCGCCAGTAAAATTTTATATATGCGGACTCCGTCCAGTTCCCGAAAATTAGTTTCCATCATTTCATTTTGATTATAGTCAGGCGTTTCATATTTTTGTTTGTAAGGATCTTCTATACCGGCAAGAATAATTTCATTTTTATTAATTTCCAGTTTTATATAAGTATCCGATAAAATTATAACTCCAAACGACTCCAGCTCTTTTCTGATTTTTTCTATTTTTTTTGTAGAATATTCGTGGTTGCCTGTTACATAATAAACCGGCGCCAAGCCGGAAATGCCGGATAATAATAAACGGCTGCCTTTTAACGATGTGAATTCATCAATGATGTCGCCTGTTAATAGAATTAAATCCGGTTCTGCTTCTTTAACTAAATTAATTAATGTTTCCTGATTTTCACCGTGTATCGTATTGTGTAAATCTGATATTAATACAAGTTTTGCACTGCTCTGTTTTTCAAATAATGGTGTTTGTAAATTGTATGTTTGCGTAGATATGCTGGTACATGAAATGAATGATAATGAAAGTACGATTACTGACAGATATAACCGCTTCATATACGAAGCTTCACTACTATAATGGATCTTGCGGCATAAGCCCCGGCAAGTCCCACTCAGCCGGGATTTTTGCAGGCATCCCTTTTGAATCGACAAACACCCATGTAACTTTTGCCAGGATTATTAAATCTTCTCCGCGCCGGATTTCCTGCTCCAGCGTACCGCTGACGGCTCCCTTTTTTATCGGCTTTGTTTTTATTACAAGCTCATCATCGGTAAAAGCCGGTTTTTTATAATCAACTTCTATTTTGGAGATATAAGTCCCGAAACCTGCTTTAAACGCCTTGTCATAATCGAAACCAATATCTTTTAAAAATTCATAACGCGCGTATTCCAGATAGTTCAGGTAATTTGCGTTATTTACATGGTTGTAGCTGTCACATTCGTATGTGCGGACTGTCAATGTACATTGTGTTTCCATGAGGGTATATTACAAAATTTTTTATAATTATGTAAAGCAAGCTGTGCGCGAAATCCCCTGTCGGCTCCGGACGAGCGTGGATTGGTTGACACTCGCTCCGCGTGTTGCTGATAGAAAACCACGTCGAATGTCGCCGACAGGGGATTTCGTGCACAGCTTGGTATACGTTTTTATTGTAAATTTGGTAATATCAAGTATGTTTAATTATTGTCCGTCATGCGCGTCGAAAAAAATCGCTTTCGAAGAAGGCAAGGTGTTTCGATGCCCTGGGTGCGGGTTTGTTTATTATCACAACATAGCCGCCGCAACTGGGTGTATTATCAGCATACCGGAAAACGAAGGCGAGAGATTGCTTTTCCTTGTACGCGGCAAAGAACCGGCTGCCGGAAAGCTGGACCTTCCCGGCGGTTTTGTAGACATCGGCGAAGGTGTTGTAGACGGTTTGTACCGCGAATTACAGGAAGAAATCGGCTGGACGCCTCCCCAGACACCGCAGATGTTTGCTTCGTTCTCCAATGTCTATGAATATAAAGGCATTAAATATAACACCTGCGATATGTACTTCTCCGTAAGCGCTCCCGGCCTCAAGATTGAAGATCTGCATCTGGAAGAAGCTGAAGTCGCCTCCGCCATTCTCCTAAAACCTCATGAAATTGATTATGCCGAATTTGCCTTCCCATCTACCGTTAAAGCTGTTAAGGAATATTTGTCAAAATATTGTTAAATGCGTTTTACCCTTATTGACTAAATCGTGATTTATCTGCAAATTATACCCATGTATCGAAGTCAAGCTGCTACGAACATCACGATGCCCGGCGATTACCGCAAGGCAGCCGAACGCCTGTTTCCTAAGGACGGGTTTCTAAAGGGGCAGAAGCCGGATATTAAGGCTGCCGGTGAATTTTCCAAAGCGCTTGGGATTGGCATCGAATATCAGCGCCTTCTTGCGCTGGACAAAAAAAGCGGCGAGATGCGGACATTTTTAGAGCAGTTCCAAACCAACCTGGAATTATTAATCAGAAAGACATGGGTAGAGAAGTCCGATGAAAACCGTAAAGGCAGGCTTCAGGATGATGTTCCTGTTTTAATGGAAAAAATCGAACAGACAGATTATATAAAAGCTATAAATGAGTTTAGCGAAATTTTGGATGAGTTATCGCATCTTTTTTTCGGCGCCCAAAGTGAAAAAGAAGATTTTACCGAATACACTTTCCGCATCGATGCCCAGATGGGACTTTTTTGGTGGTATGCAGGCAAGCTTGAACATTTAATTGAATCGTTCAGCAAAGAAACAGAAAAAGGCGAGAAAGTTTTTTGGGCGATATTACTTCTTGGTCTCTGCTATCTAACAAATTTTTAGGGAGACTATATGACAGATACCAGCAGCTCGGATTTTATTAGTGATTTTATAAAAGAGGATTTAGCGAATAATCGTTTCAATTATGTTCACACTCGTTTTCCGCCTGAACCTAACGGCTGGCTGCACATCGGACACTGCAAGGCGTTTTATATCGACTTCAATATGGCGGAACGTTTCGGCGGCAAGTGCAACCTTCGCTTCGACGATACGAATCCTGAAAAAGAAGATATCTCTTATGTCGAAGCGATTAAGCGCGACATCAAATGGATGGGCTACGATTGGGAAGACCGTGAATTTTACGCCTCGGATTATTACGATTATTTATATGATCTCGCTGTAAAGATTATTAAAAAAGGAAATGCCTATGTTGACGATCTTAGCGATACCGAAATGAGCGAATACCGCGGTACCGCTGTCGCGGATAAAAATAATATTACGATCACCCCGCCGGGGAAGAACAGCCCTTTCAGAGATCGTTCCATCGAAGAAAATCTTGATCTCTTCGCGAAAATGCGCGCAGGCGAATTTGCGGACGGCGCAAAAACTCTTCGCGCAAAAATCGACATGACTCATCCCAACTTGATAATGCGCGATCCTGTAATGTACCGGATACGCCGCGAGCATCATTACCGCACAGGCGATGCGTGGTGCATTTATCCAATGTACGATTTCCAGCATCCGCTTTCCGACGCGAAAGAGGGTATTACCCATTCACTGTGTTCGCTTGAATATGAGATACACCGCCCGCTTTACGATTGGTTCATCCGCGAAGCAGAAGTCTTTCCCTCGCGCCAGATTGAATTTGCGCGTCTGAATTTAACCTACACCGTTATGAGCAAACGCTGGCTTTTAAAACTCGTGCAGGATAAAAAAGTTTCAGGCTGGGATGATCCGCGCATGCCCACAATCGCAGGGCTTCGCAGGAGAGGTTACACGCCCGAAGCAATCCGAAGTTTTGTTTCACAAATCGGCATCGCGAAAACAGACAGCATGGTAGACATCGCGTTTTTGGAATACTGCCTTCGCGAAGATTTAAATAAAAAGGCATTGCGCGTGATGGCAATTCTGCGCCCTCTCAAATTAATTATCGAAAACTACCCGCAATCTGAAACTGTAGAATTGGAAGCTGTAAACAATCCCGAAGATGAGAGCGCAGGAAAGCGCAAAGTTCCGTTTTCCCGCGAATTGTGGATAGAGCGCGAAGACTTTGAAGAAGTCCCTCCGCCGAAATATTTCCGCCTTTTCCCCGGCAATTCCGTGCGTTTGCGCTATGCTTACATCATCACCTGCACAGGTTTTGATAAAGACAGCGAAGGAAATATAACCGCAGTCCGCTGCACCTACGATCCCGAAACAAGGGGAGGCAACGCTCCCGACAACAAAAAAGTAAAAGGCACGATTCACTGGGTAAGCGCAGCGCATTCAGTTCCAATCGAAGCGCGAATCTATGACAATCTTTTCAATGTAGAGCGCCCCATGGAAATCGCCGCCCGTGCAGACGGCTCTGCAGGCGAGTTCACCGACAACCTCAACCCCAATTCGCTAGAAATAATCGAAAACGCATACGGCGAGCCTGCGACAGCAAATGCTGCTCCGGGACAGGTTTTCCAGTTTGAGCGTTTAGGTTACTTCGCCCGCGACCCCGATTCCGACAAAGACGCAAGACCTGTGTTTAATAAAACCGTGGGACTCCGCGATACTTGGGGAAAGATTATTAAGAAAAACTGATTTACAGTTTGCTCTCGCAAAGGCGCAAAGAACGCAGAGATCGCGAAGTTGTTGTTCGAGGGTGTGTCTTAATTAATAAATAAACGATTGCTTAGTTATCATCGAATTCTTGGGTTTAGGAGCGTAGTTCGAAGTATGCGCGTTTCTCTGCGATCTTCGCGCCCTCTGCGTCTCCGCGAAAAAAAGCCTGATCACTTTATGTAATCAGGCTTACAAACTTTAAATCCGTTTTAATAGCGCTTACTCAACCTTGAACTTCACAACCTCTGTCAGTAACAGCCCAATCTTTTCCTTATTCGTAACCGTCAATTCATTAACACGGTGTACGGCGATATTGATTTGATCTGCGCCTGTCGCCATTTCGTTCATGCCGCCCGTAATCTCTTGAGTGATAATTTCGAGGTTTTTGCCTTCTGTAATTACTTCTCTGGAGCCGTCGCGCATTTCGCCTGAGCCATGTTTCACGTCACGGGTAATGCCGTTCAGGTTTCCGATGGCTTCAAGAATTTGCTTGCTTCCCTGTCCCTGTTCTTCCATCGCGTTGCGGATGTTTTCTTCCTGATCCGATACCGTCTTAATATGCTTGTCGATCGTTTCAAATTTTTCAAGAACACTTTCTGTTGACTGGGTGATCTTGTCGATTGACTCTTTTATTTTCTTTAATACCGTGCTGATTGTCTTTGACTGCTCGGACGAACTTTCCGCGAGCTTTCTGATTTCGTCCGCGACGACCGCGAAACCCTTTCCGGCTTCGCCTGCGTGCGCGGCTTCGATAGCGGCGTTCATCGAAAGCAGGTTGGTCTGGCTCGCGATATTTTCCATAACCGAGTTGATTTCTAAAAGACCTTCAGATTCGCGCGCGATTTCCTGAATGTCCTGCGCTACATCCTGCAAGCCTGTGCGCCCTACTTCGGATGCGGATTCAAGCTGGTTCACATTTTCCATGTTCTTAACAAGCGTCTGGGTTACAGACTGAATATTTGCGAGCATCTGTTCGATAGCGGACGATGATTGTGCAACCGCGGCTGTCTGTTTTTCAACCTGCTCGTTCAGCTTGGTGATGTTGACTGTTATCTGTTCCATCGTAGCGTTTGTTTCTGAAACGCTGGCGCTCTGGTTAATCGCGCGTCCCTTGATGCTCTGAATGTTTGCGTTAATTTCGTTAACCGCAGCGGCAGTCTCGTTCATGTTAGACGAAAGTTCCGTGCCGATTTCCGACAGTTCCGCAGATTCAGTTTTGATTGTTCCGATAAGACCTTTAATATTGTCTAGGGTCACGTTAAGCGCTCTGGATATATTCCCGATTTCATCATTGGTCTTTGCTTCAAGAGTATGAGTAAAGTCGCCTTTACCGATGAATTCAAATACGCCTTCCATTGTTTTAAGAGGAGCCGTAATTGATTGCGCTATAACTAAAATAATAACTGTGATAATAACAAGAATAATAACGCTGAGTATTATTAAAACCATTGTCATGCGGTTTACAGAAGCCATTACAGTGCTTAACGGTATAATGGAAACGGCAGACCATGCCGTTCCGGTTTTTCCCAGTTCGAAGGGTTCAATTACAAGCATCATTTTTGAGCCTGTGTCACCTTGAACCACATGAATAAATTGTTTGCTGTTGGTTATCGCGTCCATCATGTCATCGAGAGCGTCGCCTACCATGTCTTTCTCTGTATCACGGGCGTTTTTCCCAAGCCTGTTTTTGTCAGGGTGACCGACGATATAACCTGTATTCGAAAATATGCTTGAGAAACCGTCTCCAAAAGGTTTAATTTTTTCTACCATTTCGTTTACTTGCGTCAAGTCAATGTCTATTCCAATAGCGCCTATTACTTGTTCCCCTCGGGTAATCGGAAATGTGGCGCTTGTAATCATTATCC
>Ga0209755_10007579_pt1 | contig 11744 bp, 7 predicted proteins | sample TergutCo191P1_FD_187301 | JGI IMG/M metagenome (GOLD analysis project Ga0209755, IMG submission 187301) | Cornitermes sp. P1 segment gut microbial communities from Petit-Saut dam, French Guiana - Co191P1 (SPAdes) (version 2) | ecosystem: Host-associated > Arthropoda: Insects > Digestive system >...
TTACTAAATGCCAAGAATAATTACTTCCTATTTATTGTTGCATGGGGTCCACCAGCTTTCCACATAATTGGGGCTCAGTCTCAACTATGTCAGTTACACAGGAGTCTGCTGTGTATGCTAAAGACAACGAAGAAAATATCTATGCCAGAACTGAAGTGACACCTACCCTCCTTGCAAGTTAATACAGAACTTACAACCTAACTATAAAACATCCAGTATTCATGACTCTTTTAACAAGAGTGATGTAAAATTTAACCAAAGGTATGGAAACAACGATGTCTGTTTAAAATAAGATGTGATACACTTACTTTTTCTGGTTTTAAGGAAGGATAATGACTGGAGCAGTGACCTCTTTCATTTCCAGAATTAGAAATAAAAACTGAAACAGCTTATCTCTATGCCCAAGACCTTGCTCTAGATATAACTGTCCACGGGTCAGCATACAATCTGCTGTGAACAGCAGTTTAAGTCCAACTGTCATGAGCAACATCTGACCCTATCATTTAAATAAATTTAATTCCATCCAAACTACCAAGCAAAATTCATATAAACATCAACACCCAACTGTGTTAACAGAACTATTACCATGAATTTAGTCTAAACTGGTGAAACCACAGTCTGAACAGAATGATATTTACTGTGTGGAATGAGAAGAGCCTTGCTACTGAACAGCAAAGGCATAACATGTCTTGGTCCTCAAAAATTGTTCTAAGGACTTTCAAAGTAACTTATCTCTACCATCCACAGATTTGCTGCAGAACTCTATAAAAGCCAGTTACTGGAAATTTTGTTTTTATCACATAAAGGAAATTTAATCTATAAATGTAAGAAGGTCACATATGAGTTAGATACTGAATTATAATATTAAGACAGAACAAAGGTTATAGTTTTTCTCTGCATTAATGTACAGTTATGAATAAGTCCAGGAAGTCTACGGCAGTGCAAACAGCAGAACATATAAGTATGGAGGATTAATATTTCTGCAAGATCAAAACAATGTAACAAAGAATGTAACACTGTCATTTTCAACTCAGGTGCAATGAAATGTCTATCCATGATTTCAGAAGGGGTAGGGAGGGGGGTGTGCATGGGAATGATATGCATGGTACAACAGCAGCTCTAGGTAAGCATTAAATCTTTAATACAAGAAAACAACAAGGTATACAAAAAATGAACAAAAGTTACTTTAAGAGGCAGAATAGGTGCATGTGGCAGTTTCTGATCCTGTATGTTTTCTATTTAGCTGCAGTTGCTTTTACAGTACTCCAAAAAATATGCTTGCCAACTTGCCATGTTAAGTTAACGGAATAGTGGCACACACATTTTTACTGTCTCAAATATGTTAAAAAGTGAATGTCACAGACTTTAAGTACCATTTTTGACACCACATTCTAACTTACTTCACTCACTTGCTAAAATCCCTTGTATACTATTCAGTCAGATTAACAAGCTGAGTATAAGGTCCAAAAAACAACCTTGTGAGCAAGACTGCTAAAAGGTCGTCATGTCATTATAATCTTTGGGCCATTGAAATATGAATACAAAACAAAAAAAGCATAAGAGGTTTGGACTTGAGTCATTTCATCAGTTTTCAGTCCCCGGATATTGATGTCAAATATCAAATGCTTAGGATTACATAACATAACCCACATTTTTACTAAAAAAATAACCATCACTTGAACTTTATTACAGGACAAGACAAATTTTCTTTTAATCTAAGTACCACTTCAAATTTTAGAAGCCTGACTTTTTCTGTTTGGTGGATTTACAGTGGAATGACTAATACACTCAAACCTTCCACCATTGCTGGTTCTGGTATTGTGTGCGTGTGTGCATGCGCGCATGCGTGTGTGTGTGAGCGCACACAAGCAAGCATATGTATAAAAAATCACAAGATATTTATATACATTATGCATATTTTTTACACTATCACTTTTTTACCTGTGAATCATATGAAATGAAAAAACCCAACTTCTTAATACAAACAAAAATAAGTTTTGCCAGAAAATGCCATACACCAGTAACTACCAACTTAGTGAATAACAAAGTCATAACTAATACCCATCACCAAGCATAGACCCTACTAACTACTAGGGTGTGTGATATAATTCACAGCACCAGCTTAACAGACGGGTGAGCTGCCTTCTGGATGTGTAGTGGCTAATGGAGAAAGATTAAAAATTCAGAATAAAAATACTGTGAGGGGAAGAGGTGGAGAACAGTCAACTTAGGGGATGGCCACAATAGTCTAGTTCAGAGACATGGATAAAATTACAGAAGAAATATCTGCAGTCTGTTGTTTATGAGAACAAGGCAAAGTCTTTTCCAAAAACATATGTAGATACATGAAATCAAGCACTCCACTGAATTTCTTCACTTATCTTTTATTTTGTCTTCCATGCCAACTACAACAAAGATGCTTAAGAGTTCCTGCACTTTTGTACTATGCCAAGCTGATACATCTCTTGCTGACGATGAGCAAACTGTTTAGTAACAAAGTCCTTTCTAAAGTGGGCTTTTCAAACAACAAAGAGAGTGATTTACAACAAATACGTGCTTCTGAAATTATTTAGGTGCTATGACAGCCTGGACTTGTGGAGCCCTGCTTTTATTAGACAGCAACCATGCACCATAATCTGTTGAAATGTATCCATGTGACACCTACAGCATTAAGTTTATTAAAAAAATGTGCTTTATATATAATGACTGGAACAAACACAGGCATAACATTACAACTTACCATGTGCCATTTAAATCAAAACATTCTGTACGTAAAACAGGAACAAGTAAACAGACACCAAGTAGGTGATAGGCCATATTCTTAACAATTACAATTACATTTATTAAGGGACATACAGATATATTAACAAGGTTAAAACTTTTTCTCACCTGAGGGCATATCTTGAATTTGGTCAGGTTAATTTAGTTTATTCTTGATTTCAAATTTAGTTTATGTTAATCTGATACTGGTAATGCAGTATGGCTGTCAATGTGAAAATAATTCAACCTTGTTTATTTAGCTGTGTTGTCTGTATTCCGCTTATCACCACATATACCAGATAATCACGAATGTTTGGTAGCATCCATAGTCGCCAACTATCAAACTCATTCATTTCTCTCATAATGTTTCAAATGAAAATCAACAATATACATAGTAGTAGTTCAAATGGCTTTAATCAACTTTCATTCCTCCCTCCAAAACAACGCGACTTTCAAACCATGATGCTGCACATATACTTGTCAAATTCAAACATACCTCAACAACAGTTTGGCGCTTACGCAGCATCATATCTCTGTACAACCTTCACATATATACTTCTGTATAAATTCCCAAAATATTATACCCCGATTTCAATTTCAAACAATCCCACTACACTACAAATGAGGCCAGTGTGCCAGTAAACCTATCGCTAGTACCGTCCGTACAAAACCATTAGTTAATGCAAAAGTGGTCTATATACGAGATACACTTATATTATAATTCCATCACATCTAAAAATGTTAGAAACTAATGAATTACTACATACACCTATTTATTTGATCACCTATCACCTAAAACAAATACGACGCACAATAACAGCATTTACTTTTACTGCTGCCATGTCAGTGCTGTAATCGACTGCCCAAACGGCGTCATGAAGCCATTGGGATGTACATAAAATAAACTGCTAGAACATCACACTACAAGAGAGAATTATCATAAATTCCCCATACAAAGTAGTTATTTTCACTATTAAAAATAACCCAAAATAATTTTGTAAACTAATTTGCATATTTTCTGTGGTCAAAACTGTCCCACAACAAAGATTTTGCTATTTACCGGTAATTTCCTTGCGGAGCTCTTCTTTAGAAATATCTGCCATCTTATACAGTGGGGACAAGGTTACCAACAACGTAACAACAATACGTAATCTATGAAAAATCTATGGTGTAATCTTAAAATGTTCATTTATGTGTAAAATATGTTTGTAAAATCATTAGTCATAATGTCAAATGCGTTCTTGCAAAACAAAATATTTTCGCGCAGGGTGAAGTAACGGTAGCTCTCCTACTTATTTCAAATGTGATTTCGCGCGTTTAACATGCTTTGTTCAAAGCAGAAACGAAGGTAGTAGTACATGGTTTCAGTTGGTCCAATTTTACATTTGAGTGGGATTAAAGTTTATGGCTATGTGGTGTGTATTATCCACACACACACAAACACAAACTTACATGTTCCGTTCCAGTTTTTTTTTTATAACAATAAGGCCATGTTGATTTTAAATATTTTCATTCCCGCTAAGAAATCAAAATTAACGCTGAAGTATACGAGCAAATACGTATGTACATTCATAAGGGAAAAGATATTCGTAATAAGCGCAAATTGCCATAAATGATTATGGAAAGTGTAACATTATATTTGTAATCTCCCTAAAATTATGTCATGTTTACATCAATTCCAACATAATCTTGACTACGTTAGTTAATTCCAGTCTGTCCAATTCATTAGTTCACGTACTGTTACGCATTATGTATCGGAGGTTTTTGACCGTGTGGTACTTATTTTTAATTTACGTATATAATGCTTGTAGTAAATTAAGAAAGAAATAATTATTAATATTATTGTAACTGTTAATGTCGGTCATTGCCCAGGTGACAGAACTCGTACTGCACTTCATGTGTGATATGCTTCGCGCTTTTATTCAGTCTGGGTACTGCTGAGGGCAAACTGTAACTGTTATACCGTGGTTGTCCTAGGGCGGTAGACATTCGCGAGAAACTTTTACCATGCAGCATGCGTGAAAATAGTGCAAGCATTCATGTTCCTTTAAAAGATTACGAAATTGGTATTTTTTCCGGACTTGTGGCGCATGGTTGCCTATTGTATTTCTCGGAGAACACATCGCGACTTGTTTTTACCAAATTCCGAGCTTGTGGTGTAAAAACTGATGCAAATAGAGATAATTGGCAGTAGTCACGTAGCTTTTGGACGTAGTAAATATCATGTAATTATTATGTACTAATATCGGCAGTTAACTTGATCCGTTAGTGCGGATGGGAACAGGGAAGCTGGTAGGGAGGAAAGCAAGGCAATCATTTTCGTTGCGTTTAAAAACCGTTGTCGTGTAACTGGCAAGACTTTTTAGTTTCATTTAGACAGCGAAATAGAATGTCAGGAAACTCGGTAAACATTGTACTCCCAACAGAGTATTTTGCAACAGGTGTAACGTTGCCTGGCCGTTCTGACGTGAACCAAGAACTGACCGTACGTATGTATGACTCGATCCACTGCTACTCGTTAGAGACGATTAACACCTCAGTACTCAGTGGTTAGTATATGTATCACTACGTCTGACACCAAAGAACTATGATACATGTAGCCGTTGATGGTATTCATTTGATTATGCATAACTGATAAGACAATAACTCTGTATCAAAAGTGTTGTGGTTGGTATATTTATATAAGTCACTAGGTTTAACACCAGAAACGATGTATTTTGTTCAAGCACCAAATTGTATGGTTGTCACACGCTGCCAAATTTCACTACACAGCATTTACTTTCTAATGGAAGATGTGTGTTCTTGTTTAGATACAAACCGCATCTTTATGTAAAATGTAGGTTTGTTTTAGTCTCCACAGGTGAAACAAACCATTATTTGTAGCACTTTTAGAGCATTGTCTTGAGCAAGGGGATTCAACATGTGGCATACCTCAGATTTTTGGTAATATTTTTAATCTAATCCACTAAGTAATAGGCTAGATGGGCAAACCAGCCTGCCACAGTTGCATTACTGCAGGAATATCCACATTTTTAATATCTAACAGGCCACACTTCACCACGTGTCCATGTCAAATGTCAAAAACACGTACAACACGGAAGCCTCTTTAAAATACATCATTGTACAAATGACTGAATGCAGCCACACAAGTATCTGATCATTTGGTCCAATAGTGGGGAGCAGGGGAAAACTTCGGATGCCCCTGATGTACTTGATGTAATATGACACAAAGATAATGAAAATAACCATGAAATAAATACCAATAAATTAATAGATCACACCTGTCTGTCCTTAGCTCTCAAACTACACAGAAATGATTTTCTTGAAATTTAGAACTAAGGGGCATAAGTTTAAGGGAAATTTCATTTGTGGCAACTGTTATCCACACATGAGACTGAAATGATATAGTTTATATAAAGCACAAATAGTGCCAAAAAAAATGTATGCTCACCGTGCCATGTAACTTACCCACCAGACAACCTCTCATATTTGATGTGAACATCATTCATTAGAGGGCACCTCAACCTTGAACTTATTAATTTTCTATCAATAAAGGTAACCCAGTAATCACACTGTTCACTCAAACAAACACACAATTTAACTCAACTCCACTCTTATTTCACAAGCTTGATGCCTTCATTAACAAATTTTTGACAGTCATGTTTTGCAGAATATGAAATTCCCAGTGTGGATAAGAAAAACCAACTAGATGTCACTTTTTGTATTCTTTATTTCTCTTCTAATAGTTGCTCAACATGTTTCGGGCAACCACGTGCCCATCATCGGGAGCTGACGACTGCGTGATGTTATAGCCTTGTGTTGGTATGTGCTGTTTCATGAACCCATCCATGGACGCACTACCTGCAAACCGGACTTGACAACCTTCCCGCAGCCACGGCACATACCAACACGAGGCTATAACATCATGCAGTCGTCAGCTCCTGATGATGGGCACGTGGTTGCCCAAAACATGTTGAGCAACTATTAGAAGAGAAATAAAGAATACAAAAAGTGACATCTAGTTGGTTTTTCTTATCCACACTGAATTACAATGCACGGTCAACCACACATCAGATGAAATTCCCACTTAAAACCACCACTAATACATGAACATGGGAAATATGAAGTACAGACTTTCATATTACACAGATCTAACTCTAAGAAAGAACTGTGCACAGTCAAACACTTCTACCCCAAGTGTATCTCAAGGGTAGTTCTCCTGATAAGGGTTACATACTGTTCATCACCAAAATCTGACACACCTATACAGCTTCATAGGTCTGGATCTGCAAAACCAGAAAGGGACTGAGGAAAACCACAAATATATGACTTAGGATATCCAGGCTTTGGGCCAAGATTTGACCCCAGGACCTAAGTACAAAGCAGGAAACCCATCCACTCAACAGCAATGTTCACTGTCGTGTAATAGTATAAAAATTTATGTATTGTATACATACTGTATGGTGCGTATTATTTCTATACAAAAGTATTCTGTAAAAATAAAATTATCTTAGTAAGAGTCATTTTGTTTTGTTCTTCTGGAAATAAAATATTACATTACTCTTTAAATAACCATCACTGAATGCAATGATTAGGTGGTGGCTGTGTACTTCTCATCTTGAAGGAACCACTCCCGTTTTTCTGTCACATGATGCTGCCAGTAGTCTGAAGCAAGAGTAAATTTGAGTTATGATATTTGATATTCCAAATAAAACACTATAAGTTTTATATGCTGCAAATTTAAAGTAAAGTATAATGTATTTAAAATGAACACAGACACAAAAATGTGACTATGATAATAATAATAATAATAAAATAATAATAAAAATAACATCAAGTAATTGTAGAAAGTAAACAGAAAATATAAAGCCTATAATGACTTCTGAAACCAAAAGTCAACAGAACAAGAACAGAGATTTACCAGTTTATTAGTTTACATTTGTCCTTTTAACTCTAAAGCACAGCAATTACTGTAAGTACCACCTGCTTTAATGCAAAATCTTGGCATTCCCACTCAGTGCATTCATGAATTTTGTATGATTAGCACAACTACAGTTAATCTTATGAACAACATTAATTCACACTGGAGTAGCATGTGCTAACAGCGAGGAACTGAATTTGTAGGTAATATTTGGATGAATTTTGTGTTTCAAAGGATCCAACTACAAAATGTCAAACTTTAAATAAACTCTGAACACACGTAAAAACACATCCTTTTGAGCTCATTTTATATGTTTAGACAACTAGGTAATTGGCTGCATTTTTAAGACATGCAGCATGATCTCTGTTTTTTCCCCCCCAACAGAATGCTATTTCATAATTTCATCTTTCTATGTTCAAATAATACATTTTACATAAACCATGCACTAAAGTTTCAATACAAACCCAGTTACTTAAGGTTCAGACTTGCATTTCTGATACACTAGTTACCCTTCTTGTCATCACTCACCAATGAGATCCTGAAGTGTACCATCTGATCCCCCATACTCCCTTGGCAAGAGTTCAGGTGCAACAACAGTATGCAGAGATGCCAGATTGCATCCATGCACATGTACCTGACACATGACACAAAAAAGTCATGGATAAATTTTATAACATGCTTTTAACCAAGTACAACTCACTACACTGTGACCAACAAGGGCCACATAAGCAATCAAGGGTCATCTGATTACAAACCAACAAACATCCTCTGCACCCAGACATTACAAAATTAAGCAGCCTTGGAATAAAAATGGGGCATTTCTAGAACAGCTGAATGACTAACACCTTCCCAAGAAGGGTCACAGTAACTTGGGTTGTATTGAATGGTGTAACAGTGTAAAGCCTCAGGATAGGTTAACTGTCCGACACAGAATTAAATTTGGGGTCTTTGCTCTTATAGGATGATACACAGCATATATTTGTAGTCGTTTCCTGACATTTCAAGACAGCCTATTTGTCCAAAAACATTGAAAAATAATTACAAACATAAGCTGTTTAACATCCCAGAAGACTTCAACTAACCACAGCAGCAGCCTGAGATCTCACATGGAATTAAATATTTTTAATAACACGATGAGCTTGTTATTTAATCTGTGTTATGTTCTGACCTCTGTAGTGCCATTTCTATTTCACATTGAAACATTGTTGGTGCTTCTTATACCACCACTTATAACAAAAGTTTCTATGCTGTGGACAATAATGCTCTAGCCTTAAAAGCAGCAGCTCATAACCTTTTTACAGATCATGCCTCCCCCATGATGCAACAGCCCCTAGTGGGCCAGGGCCTCCTCATTATCAAGGCTTCATGATTACACTCAGCTAGACACACCACACTCAGTAGGACTCCTCTGGACGAGTGATCAGCCAGACACAGAGATCTCTACCTGACAACACACAACACTCGCATCCGTGCCCCCAGCAGGAATCAGACCTACTATCCCAGCAAGCAAGTGGCTGCGGACCAATACTTTGAACCATGCAGCCACTGAGATCAGCTTTGACAGATCATACCATTATGAAAGTGAAAATGAGAATTTATTGTCCCTTAAGGTAAGTATGCAAACTGAATTTTAAGAATAGGAAATTGTTTTTACATATGAATTCAGATATTTATACTGCCACTTCAAGAGAGAAGAACACGTCTTCATTAGAAGCAGACCAATGAAAAGGCTACATGCTTAAAAAATAAATTACACTTGAAATATCAATACAAGATTATAATGTGAGAACACATCTTTGTAACAGATTTATTATGTGTTACTGTCACATGCAACCATGTATCTAGCACTTTCTGGTTATTTGCTAAGAGCAAGTACTTGATAATTGGTTATTATCTGACAGTAATATAGGAAATCAATTATATGCCTACACCATGGCAGTAGTATAATATCGTTATACAATTTAGTACTCACCCTCTGCCGCAGCTTCTCTGTCATGAATTGACGGAAAATGTTCAGCACCACACTGACATGTAGAGGTGCATTCACAAAATCTAAGCTCTTTGTACGCACAGGATAACAGTCCTGAATATATATATTAAAAAAAAAGTATTAGAAACATCAAACTCCTGACAAGCCTATCTTCTGATATAATTTCCAATGAAATACTAGCTGGTTTAAGTTCTTCAAATGTACTTTTTTTTTACTTTATAAATTATGCTTTATTTCCTCATTCAACTGAAATGGTTCTTGCAACTGTTATATCCTGCAACAATTCATACAATGTAATACAATGTCAATAAAAACTTTACTTTCCACACCTTTGGAGCACCTACTGACACAGGAATCATACAATGAAGCATGTTGTTTAATAATAAAAACAATATTAAAGTTTTAAGATAATTCATCTCCATTGTGCCTTTGAGTAATCAGAATTACTTAAATCCAATCAAAACAAAACAATTTATTCTATTATTCTAAACTACATGTTTTGGCCTAAAAGACCACCATTAGGTTGAACACAAGAATGAAGAAGTATATATACACAGTATATATGGAAACTGATAACTCAGTACCTGAGAATTTGTACTGTTATGTGGGTATACAAAGTAAGGGAAGAACAGCCTTGAGAAAAGAATTTGTACAACTATGTTTACAGAAAAACCGGAACAAGAATATCAATACAAAATAAATAAATAAATTGTTATGATCTGTTGACCGTGAATCTTTACATAATCTTGTAAATGAAACCAACTTGGTGCACATTTTATTCTTAGTATATTTCATCAATTTTATTTATAACCTCTACATGTTTTGACCTCTGACTGTCTGGTATGCAGGATGAATTCCATCCTGCATACCAGTCAGCTATTTAGAGTGGCAAGTGCCAGGTGTCACATAAATACAGTTGTTCCTCCTGATGATGGACATAGAGAGGTCCGAAAAAATGTACAGGTTATAAATAAAATTGAAGAAATACACTAAGAATAAAACCTGCACCAAGTTGGTTTCATTTACAAGATTAAATAAGTAATGTTAAAATGTTAAACGGTAACACTCCTAGAAGTGTAGGTAATTCTTCAACAGCCTGTATAAGTTCATAGTTGTTTCACATATTGAAGGTGGATTTTTCTTGAAGACATTGCCTTTTTAATTGGGACATTCTTGTTTTGATATTTTAGATGATCTGAAAATAGTATTTATTTATAGTATCTTAAAATGAGATATGGTGCATGAACTTAGGCTTTATAAGGAAACACAACTTTTCAAGGTAACTTTTTAAAAAAAAACTTACCTGTGTCAGAGATTATAATTATTTCCACAGCTTTTCACTGTTACTTAAATGATGATTCTTCCCCACAACTGATTCACTTGGATCTTGTACACTTACAAAATGATTATTATGAGACACACTTGTATAACGTGCTGTAGAGACTATGACATGTCTTATCTTGTCGGTGTCTGAAGGACTTCTATACGAGTGTTATGAAGGCAATGGGGAGGTAGAGTGTATTTGTTCTTTCTTATGGCTTTCACATTTGAGAATAGCTTTGAAAATTTTGTTGTGTTATATTGTAAATTTGCCATTTAATGGACTATTCTTCATCATTTCTTTGCATATACACAATTTTTCAGTGGTGTCCAAATGAGTCCCCTTTTAGTTAAAATGTAGGATTTGCACGATGTTCTCCGTTGTATTGAAAGAATGGCCATGTTCTATAAGCTGTTGTGTGATTTTTGTAGCAGATATTTTCCTAATACAGAGAAAATGCTCTTCAAATCTCTTAGTAAAACATCCACCAGTCTGGCCAACACACACCTTGCCACAATCATGACATGTAAGTTTCACTGGAATTTACAAATTTACTGTCACTACAGTAAACCTTCAGTATCTAAGGGCCACACATGTTATATTGCAGTTACAGAGCTGACTTCATAAAGACAATACAAACCTGCCATGCATGCACAGCCTTCTTCACTACATGAGGAGGTAACTGCATGGCATGACCAAGGGTAACTCCACTCAAGTCAAACACTGCTACTACCCCAAACACTGAGACAGTT
>Ga0209755_10007580_pt1 | contig 11744 bp, 13 predicted proteins | sample TergutCo191P1_FD_187301 | JGI IMG/M metagenome (GOLD analysis project Ga0209755, IMG submission 187301) | Cornitermes sp. P1 segment gut microbial communities from Petit-Saut dam, French Guiana - Co191P1 (SPAdes) (version 2) | ecosystem: Host-associated > Arthropoda: Insects > Digestive system...
TTCAGCCAGTCTTAAATCCGGTAACAGAGAAATAGTTAAATCCAATAAACCGCGTTTAATCATAAATCATCCCCTGTATTTGATCGCGCAATTCCAGCGCATTCTCTCTTATTGTTTTATCCTTTGTACGATCCGCAATCCGCTGATAAATTTCGCTTGCCCGCGTTAAGTCTTCAATCATGAAATACGATCTTGCAAGAATAAACATCGCTGAAGTATCGGAAGTAATAATTTGCAGATAACGCTCAAGCTGGACAATCGCGTCCTGCGGCCTGTCGAGTTCAAAAGAATATAATATCGCAAGGCCGTACATTGCTCTTGTATAGGTAATATCCAGCTCCAAAGCCCGTTTATACGAATTTTCGGCAAGAACATAGAAATGTTCCTTCTGTCTTTCAGCGTCCATCGAAAAGCCAACAATAGATTTCGCGACAGAACCCGCGGAAACCCCCGTTAAATAGAAAAGCACAGGATCTTCGCTGTTAAAATAAATAGCTCTTTCCAGAGCTTCCAGCGCGTCATTGTGCAGCTTTCTGTCTGCAAGACGCGTCGCAAGAATTTTATAGTATACCCCTGTCTGCGCGGCTTCTCTTACATGCCTTTCAATTTGATCTTCATATAACGCGATTGCCTGTCTTAAACTGTCTATTGTTTCAGGCGGGCCGCCGCGCGGACTTAATTCCGCCATGCGTTTGGCTAATTCCCTGCTTGGTCTTGTGCTTGTTCTGTTATAGATAAAAGCGATAACCGAACCGGCGATTAAAAGAACAAACAAAACAAATACTATTTCTTTGAATTTCTTCATATAAATCTCACTTACCCATATTTAACTTCAAAGACGGCATAAACCGTTTATGATTTTCCTTCAGCATTGATTTTTCTACATGCGTATAAATTTGCGTTGTAGAAAGATCGGCATGACCCAAAAGCGCCTGAACTGTTCTTAAATCAGCTCCGCCCGCCAAAAGAGACGTCGCGAAACTGTGGCGCAATGTGTGTAAATGCGTTGAAACGCCGGCAGCGGAAGCGTATTTTACATAATTCTTCCAGATTCCTTTTCTTGAAAGCCTCTTTCCCCTTCTTCCGATAAAAAGAGCGCTTGTTTTATTTATGCTGCCCGCAAGCTCGGCTCTCGCAAAATTTAAATAATGATTTAACTGCGCCTCAGCTTCCCTGCCAAATAGCACTATACGCTCTTTATCGCCCTTGCCTCTTACTTTCGCAAACCCGCTGTCAATATTAATATCAGCAATATTCAGCCGTACCGCTTCTGTTATGCGAAGTCCAGCCGAGTAAATAAGCTCAAAAATACATCTGTCGCGGCAGCCTAAAGGATTGCTGATGTCGATTGAGCTCAGGATATTTTCAATTGTTTCCCTGTCTAAAACATCAGGCAGCTTTTGTTTTCTTTTGGGACATTCAAGAATATCAGCCGGATTGTTATCTGTCATCTTTTCATTTGTAACAAATCTGAAAAACGATCTTAAAGCGGAGATTGCTTTCGCGGTTGAGCCTGAATCAATATGATCTTCAGCTGTGCGCATAACAAGGTAATCAACCAGAACTGAAGAATCCGCTCCCGCAACAGAAAGCTTCTTCCCTTCCAGATATTCCATAAAGCGCTTAATTTCCAGGCGGTAACACTCTTTTGTCAGCAAAGCGCGCCTTTCTATCGCAATAAGATGTGAACAATATCTTTTGATGATTTCCGTTTTATCCAACTTAAATCTCCTTAAGATTCGCTTCTCTTTTTTCCGCCGAAGGAAACTTCGTTGTCTGCTCCGCCTTATAATTTCTGATAGCGGTTGGAACTTCAAGATAGTCTTCACGCTGCGGCAAATAATCCAGTCTCTTTGTTTTCTCATATCTTTTAAGATACTCATCAATATCATAAGTTTCCGACTGTTCCGTTTTTTCAGGGGGTTTCTGTTTAGGTTCTTCCACGCGGACGCACTGAAAACCGGTAGCAATTACCGTTACCTGAATAGCATTGTCAAAACGGTTATCCATACGAATGCCGTGTATCAGGTGAACGTCAGGATCGCATTTTTCTTTGACTGTCTTAATGATATTATTGATCTCAACAAGCGTCATCGTTTCGGGGCCTGCGATATTGATCAGAACTCCCGTCGCTCCTTCAATGCTGTTGTCTTCAAGCAGCGGGTTATCAATCGCGTTATTAACGGCTTCCATCGCCCGATTTTCGCCGACAGCGTTTCCAATTCCCATTAACGCGTCGCCCTTTCCCTGCATTACAGTCTGCACATCCGCGAAGTCGGTATTCTGAAAACCTGTTTCAGTAATAATTTCAGATATGCCCTGCACAGCCTGACAGAGTATTTCATCGGCAAGAAGGAACGCCTGATCAAATGTCGTTGAATTATCAATTATTTTAAACAAATGCTGATTTCGAATAACGATCAATGTATCAACTTCCGCTCTTAATTTTTTTAAACCTTCTTCGGCAAGCGTCATTTTGTAACGGCCTTCAAACTCAAAGGGCATCGTAACCACGCCGACAGTCAAAGCGCCGGCTTGTTTTGCGATTTTCGCGATTACATGCGCGGAACCTGTTCCGGTGCCGCCTCCCATGCCTGCAGTAATAAAAACCATATCTGCGCCCGTTACTACTTCTTTAATCGCGTCCTGATCTTCAAGCGCCGCGTTTTCGCCCTTTTCAGGTTTTCCTCCGGCTCCGCGTCCGCCTGTCACTTTCGCTCCGATTTGAATTTTATTATCCGCTTTGCTTTTATTAAACAAATCCTGAATATCCGTGTTAATCGCAATAAAATCTACGCCGGATAATTTTGCATCGATCATTCTGTTTAAAGCATTTGCTCCGCCTCCGCCCGCGGAAATTACTTTAATGATCGCCGGAACCGCCTGCTGTGAACAATTTTTGTGAGAATTTTCCTTAACATTCGCTGTTACTTCTCTCTGTGGTTTAAATTGAATCACCTGTGGACGCTCACATACCGCTACTACATTCATTTTTTCCCTCCCCCTATTTATTAATTAATGATTTATCTGATTAAATAGATTTCAGACAATCAATAAAATTCATTTCTAAGCCATGTTTTTAATTTATTAATTAAATCCGGATTTTTTTTATCGCGCGAATCTGCCGCGCGAACAGAAGATACATTTCCGGATCTTTTTTCTCCTTCGAGAGCAAGTCCTATTACTGTCGCAAAAGAAGGCGTTCTGTAATCCTCGACAAGCCCCGCTAATTTTTGGACAGGTAAAGGAGTTCCAAGCCTTGCCGGCAATTTTAATATATGATTTGCAAGCTCAACAACGCCCACTAGCTGCGCTCCGCCTCCTGTTAATACAACTCCACCCGCGAGAGGCCGGGCAAGATTTAATGAATCAATATGTTGTTTAACGATATTGAAAATTTCTTCCATTCTGGGTTTTATTATCGAGAATATTTTAGAACGGGGAATCGTCATCGGAGCTCTTCCGCCGACACCGGGGATAATAACAGATTCATCGCCGTCCATCATCTCCTCCCAGCAGCATCCCGCGTCAATTTTTATTTTTTCGGCGTTTTCAATCGAAATACCTTTCATAATTGATATATCGCTTGTTACCTGCATACCTCCGGCCGGAACCGTAAATGTCGAAAAAGGAGTGCCTTCGGTAAAAACAAGCACGTCAGTTGTTCCGCCGCCAAGATCGAGTAACACAACGCCGAGTTCCATTTCTTCCTGCGTCAGCACGGCGTTAGAAGCGGCAAGACTCTGCAGAATAATCTCGTTAACCGTGTAACTTGCCCTGTTTACGCAGTTAATCAAATTATGCGCGCCTGTTACAGAGCAGGTGATTATATGAACGTCAGATTCAAGGCGAACTCCGATCATATCAAGAGGATTTCTAATTCCTTTCTGATCGTCAACTTTATAACTCTGCGGAATAACTTCGAGGATTTGCCTGTCTGTTGGTATCATTACGGCTTTTGCCGCTTCTATTACGCGGTCAATATCGTCCTGCGATATTTCTCTGTCTTTGGAATTCCGTTTCTTGCCGATAACGCCGACAACTCCGCGCGAGTTAATGCTATTAATGTGATTTCCGCCGATTCCGACCCAGCATTCTTTTATATCATACCCGCTCCTTAGCTCAAGATCTTCAATCGCGGAACTGATAGCGCGCACAGTAGCTTCGATATTTACAACAATGCCTTTTCTTAATCCTGTAGAAGGACGTACGCTCGAACCGATAATTCTCAAACATTTGCTCTCATTAATTTCACATATTTCACAGATAATTACGCGCACAAATGTCGAGCCAATGTCCAACGCGGCAATAATTTCGTTGCTCATATCAACCCCGATCCGGCATCGATTTTGAAATTTTGTTTCATTAAAGCAGCTCCTTTACGGTATACGATCCTATACCTGATCTAAAATCTATTTCCTTCGGTTTCTCATCGCTGTTATTAAAGACATTAAGCATAAGCAGCATATACCGAAGGACATCCTCTGTTAAACTATTCTCAACTCTTACTCTTATGGGACTGTGAACGGGAAAAAGCACTAAATCGTATCCGTCCCATGCTTTTCGTTCAATGCGAATTTCAGAAATTACAGACAACAATTCAGGCGCGTTAGACGCCATTACATTAATGCTGTCTATCAGCGGAAGCAGAGCGTCCGGTAGCCGCATATTAAGCATGGGCGATTCAATTCCGGAAATTACAGGGAGCGTAATATTTTCGTTAACCCTGCCCGTTTTAAAAAATATGCCGTACCTGTCAATATATACCGGAACTTGTCCTGAACTTGTATTGCCAAGCGATACAGCAACCGCCTTGCGCGGTGTAAGGAAAATTGACAATTTATCGGGGAAACGCTTCATTACTACCGCGGATTCAACAAGCAAATGACCTGAAAGCATTTTCTGAATATTTTTTGCGTTAGTTGACATATATGATGTATCTTCATTTATCCCCGCTATTGATAAAATTTCAGCGCGATCAAGCCCCGGTATCCCCTGAACTTCAATAATTGAAAACGGAATAAACGGGCTTATACCGAAAAGCCAGATTAATTGCGCGGCAAAAATGACAGCCGCTATAATTAAAAGTCTTTTTATGCCTTTTTCCAGCTTTTTAGCGGGTCTTTTTTCAGTCACTTCATCAAAATCGGCGTAATAATTACTCATATGCTTCCTCCCTCGATTGCGTTTTCTTCACTTTCTTTTCTTGCCGCATTGCAGATAAGACCTGCGCAGATTAAAGTTGTTAAAAGAGACGAGCCTCCGGCTGAAAAGAAAGGAAGCGGAATTCCCGTAGCGGGAAGAGCTCCTGATACAACGGCGACATTTAATAAGACCTGCGATATAATCATTGTCGTTAAAGCCGCAGCCAAAAGTTTATAAAAAATACTTTTACTCCTCCATGCCGTTCTGTAACCCAGAAAAGCAAAAATGGAGAACATTGCGAAGAATAATAAAATTCCCAAAAAGCCCGTTTCTTCAACATAAGCGCTGAAAATAAAATCGGAATGAATTTCCGGAATACCGGCAATTTTACGCGTTCCTTCTCCGACTCCGACGCCCCAGAAACCGCTTGAAACAACCGCGTCTCTTGAAGCGTTCACCTGAAGCCCCGCGTCTCTGGGATCCCAATCCGGTCTTAAATAACTTACAAGACGCTTAACTCTGTGAATTTCCGTAAAAACCAGAATTATTGATATCGGAATTGTCACTATAACGGCGGAAATAAAGTAACGAAGACGCATTCCGGCAAGAAAGAAAACGACAAGAGCGTTAAACACAATAAATACCGCTGTTGAAAAATTATTTTGTTTGTAAATCAACGCGAAGAAAATACCGGTTACAATAACAGGAGTAAGAACATTGGAAATATTTTCCATATTATTGCTTTTTTTATCCAGCAAATGCGCCAAATACAGCGGAAGAGCGAACTTGACAAACTCGGACGGCTGATAACTTCCTGAACCGATTTTTATCCAGCGTGACGCGCCGTTTCTTTCAATCCCGATACCGGGAAGAAAAGTCGCGATGCATAATACGGCGGCAATAACAACAAGAGCAAAACTGAATTTCCTGTATTTTTCAAGATCGATTATGGAAAGTATAAAAAACAGCGCAAGCCCCGCTCCGGCCATGCACAACTGTCTGACAATAAAATGATTTCCGTTCGAATATAAACGTGTAGCGGATGGATATGACGCTGAATACAGCGTTACAAGTCCAATTCCCAATAATAGAAAAACGCATAAAGAGAAGAGATGATAATTTTTTAATCTTCGCGATCTTTCAGCGTCAAATTGATACACGAACAACTCCCTATTGTATCTTTAAAGTTGAGAGAGCTATGATTGCGAACAGCCCTCCTAAAATCCAAAACCTGATGACTGTTTTCGTCTCAGGCCAGCCCATAAGTTCATAATGATGATGCAAAGGAGCCATTCTAAAAATTCTTTTTTTCTTCAATTTATAAACTACAACTTGTATAATAACTGACGCGATTTCCAGCACAAAAACTCCGCCGATGATCAGTATTAAAAGTTCTTTTTTTGTGATTAGCGAAATAACTGCAATTACGCCGCCGAGCGAGAGACTTCCGACGTCGCCCATAAAAACTTCCGCCGGATGAGCGTTAAACCAAAGAAATCCGACACAAGCTCCGACAGCGGCGAGACAGAATACCGTTAATTCCCCCGCGCCCGCTATATAAGGTATGCCTAAATACGTTGAATAATCAACGCGTCCCGTAATATAAGTTAAAACAGCAAGCGTCAAAAAAACAAAAATCAGAAGTCCCGCCAAAAGCCCGTCTAAACCGTCTGAAAAATTAACGGCGTTTGATTCTCCTACAATCAATAAAACCGCGAAAGGAATCCAAATCCAGCCCATATCCCAAACCGGATCCTTGAAGAACGGGATATAAAGAGCCGTAGTCGTTTTATCCCCTGAAAAATAAAGTATCAGCACAATTGTAATGGCGACAGTAAACTGTCCCGCAAGCTTTGCCCATGCGGGAAGTCCCTCGGAATTACGGCGTTTAACTTTTAAATAGTCATCAAGAAAACCAATCGCTCCGAACGCGAGAAAAGCGCCCATTGTAATCCAGATATTCTTATTCTGCAAGTCTCCCCAGAAAAGCATGGCAATTACAACAGAAAGAATGATAAATATTCCGCCCATTGTGGGAGTTCCGGATTTCGCAAGGTGAGTCTGAGGTCCGTCCGCGCGGATACTCTGGCCTACTTTAATTTTCTGCAAAAACTCAATTATCCTGCCGCCGAAAATAAAACAGATCAAAAGAGTAGTAAGAGCCGCGAACGCGCTTCTGAAGGTCAGGTATGAAAAAACCCTGAAAGGAGTAAAAATACCGTATAAGAACTCAAATAACTCATTAACCATTGCCATCCCCCGTCAATATTTTTTCTGTTAAACGTTCCAATGCGCAGCCGCGCGAACCTTTTAAAAGCACAAGATCGCCTTTTTGCAAAAAGCCTTCAAGAACAGCGGAAAGTTCTTCAATTTTTTTTGTATAAAAAACGGTTTTTCCACACAAAAAAGGCACAGCGGCTTCAATTTCACAGCCGAACAGGAATATGCCGTCCGCGCAGGATTCAGATAAAAGAGAGCCGAGCTGACAGTGGGCAGCGCGTGACATTTCACCTAACTCAAGCATATCGGCAATCACATACACTTTTCTGCCTGTCCATTCGACAGAATCGCAGAACTCGACGCTTTTCGCGGTCGATTCGGGGTTTGCGTTATAACAATCCTGAATAACTGTAACGTTCCCTTTTAAAATTTCCAGCCTGCCGAAAAGGGGCTTTACCGATTCAAGACCCTTTTTAATAGCGCTGCCGCTGACAGGAATTTCCTTCGCGATAGCAATCGCCGCCAGCGCGTCTTCAAGGCAGTGTTTACCGGGAAGAGCGAAATGTATTTTTTCTCCTGCCCAGATAATTTCAGTTCCCTCAAGGCCAAGACTGCGCGTTCCTTCAAGCTCTTGAAAACTTTCCGCGCCGTAATATTTTACATTTCCTGTAACGTTAAGCGCAAGTTCAGACGCGTACTGATCATCAGAGGGGACAAGTGCGATATTATCATTAGTTAAATATTTAAAAATAGATTTTTTTTCGTTTAAGATTTTTTCTTTACTGCCGAAATATTCGATATGAGCGGAACCTATGTTTGTAATAAGAGCGATGTTTGGTTTAAGAATGTTTGCTATCTCCGCGATTTCGTCCTTTCTGTTCATGCCAAGCTCAAAAACGCCTACTTCGTGGCAGTCTCTTACTTCAAAAACCGAAAGAGGAAGCCCTGTATCGGAATTTAAATTTCCTTTATTCATTACAGTATTTTTTTCACATGAAATAATCGCCGCTGTTATTTCTTTAGTCGTTGTTTTCCCGGAAGAGCCTGTAATGCCGATTTTAACAAGATTTTTAAATTTTTCAAGATAAACCCTTGCGCTGTCCTGTAAACTTTTCAGCGTATTTTCTGTTACGATCAAATTCTTATTTCTTTTTTTAGCGATATTGACAAGATCAAATTTTTCAAGCTTGGCTTCTTCAACTACCGCGCAGCACGCGCCGGCGTCAAAAGCGTTGTCCACAAAACTATGCCCATCGCACTTTTCTCCGTTAAGAGCGAAGAAGAGACTGCCCTCTTTAACCGCGCGGGAATCAATTACAACAGAAGAAAAACCGTTTTCAGATGAGAAAGTGAGAAGACGGCAGCCTAAAAGGGCGGACAATTCGCCGAAGCTCATCAGGTTAGTATTCATGCCCCTTCCCCTCCGTTATTCTTACCTGAAGGAAATACTCAGGCGGTATCTTTATCAATTGAAGCTGATTCTTCGCAACATCTTCTATTCTTTCAGCAGACGAGTATTCGGCGATATCAGCGACAAGCTTTTTATTGCTTTCAATCCACGCTGTCTGCGATTGATCCAAACGCGATATATCCCTGGAAAGATCGTAATACCTGTTGGACTGCCAGACCAAAAGACCCAGAAAAATAGATATCGTAATTGTTAATAAATAAAGCAGAAAATATTTCTTAACCATTGTCGTCTCCGTCTAAAATCTTTTCAACCGCGCGTAAACGGGCGCTTCTTGACGGCGGATTCCGCTCAATCTCTTCTTTTGAGGGAGTAAATCCCTTTTTAGTCAGTACATTGACTGAGCGGCGCCCGCTACAGTTACATATCGGCGCTTGCGGCGGGCAAATACAGTTTTTATTCAATTCTCTGATAAAATTCTTCACTATTTTATCTTCCAATGAGTGAAAACTGATAACTGCGAGCCGTCCCCCCGGCTCGAGTACCCGAAACGCCGCCTCAAGGAGTGCATGGAGCTTCGACAATTCTCCGTTTACCGCGATACGCAGGGCCTGAAAAGTCCTTGTCGCGGGATGAATCGGTCCGTGCCGGTATCCTGCCGGCACGGCTCTATTTATCAAACCGGCCAGAGCCGATGTTGACGTAACCGCTGATTTCTGCCTTTCTTCTACAATCAAAGAAGCGATTCTGCGCGAATACCTTTCCTCTGAATTGTTGTAAATAAGGTCGGCAAGCTCTTTTTCAGGAAGACGCGCTAAAAGATCCGCGGCTGTTACAGGCCCGTTTGAATCGAGGCGCATATCAAGAAATTCATCTTTCTCAAAACTAAAACCCCTGCCGCTTGCTTTATAATGATATGAACTAACTCCCAAATCAAAAAGAATGAAATCAGGGCGCTTCAGTTCCGACGGGTATCCCGTAAAGAAGTCAAATGACCATCCGTTGAAAAAATAAATCCGATCCTTAAAGAGTTCAAGGCGTTTTTTCGCAATGTCAAGAATATTTGTGTCCGCGTCTATACAAACGTTTTTAAGGTGGGGAAACTTTGAAAGGAAAGCAAAGCTGTGTCCGCCTTCTCCGGTATTCGCGTCAATAAGAAGATCGCTGTTGTTACGCGGCGAGAGAAGTTCGAGACATTCATCTGTCATAACAGGGGTGTGCGCGAAATCTGCTGTCATTCAATTCCCCTTTCTTTTTTTATCATTTGAGTTAACTCTTCCGCCGCGGCGTCAAATTCATTTTCATTAAATTCATTATCTTCATCGCAATAATTCATGTAGCGGGTTTTATCCCATATCTCAATATATTCAAGCTGGCCTATAACTTTGCATTCTTTTGAAATGCCCGCGTATTCAAGAAGACTTTCTGAAATAAGAATTCTTCCGGCTTTATCAATCTCAATTGTTTGTGAAGGAGCAATATATTTACGCAAAGCGCGGCGTCCATTTTTTGAAAAAGGAACAGCGTATTTTCTGATTGGATTTGCAACTAACTCTTCCCATTTTGATGAAGTGTATAACCACAGACAATTATCGTCTCCTTTTGAAACAACAACAGATGCGCTGTCAATATCTTTGCGAAAATGCGCAGGCAGAGTGATGCGGTTTTTTTCATCGAGAATAACATTACACTCACCGGAGAACATCATTGTCCACTACACCCCACTTTTTCCCACTTTCTCCCACATAACTATTCTTTTGACTACAATATATCTAATAAATTTAATTAATCCATGAAATCAAAAAAAAAATTATCTTTTTTTTACTTTTTTTTTCTGTTTTCCTATACATATATGTAGTAAAATAGTATAATTGCCCCATTTTCCCTTATGGTCTATAATTTACCCATGTTTATAAGTGAATTTTTTCTGGTTTTCCCCGAAGGCGACATTCAGGAAATCCAGGGACGCCTTCCCTTTAACGCCCTCGTCGACATGAACGGCAATGTCCTTAACCTGCCCCTTCCAACCAATAAAATGATAGTATTCAAGGTAAACGGCATAAAAACCGAAGAGAAAAAAGGCTCAAGCGAGACTTATCATTTCCTGGAATTGATGAGCGCAGACGAGCTGCTGGAGTATGTCAAGTAAATCAATAGGCACAAAAAATGAAAGCACCCTGCACCGTACTTTAAAGTACCAATACGCGGGACCGGGCGGAACGACCGAAGCCGCTGTCGGGGAATTTGTCGCCGACGGAATAAGCGCGTCAGGTGAATATATCGAAGTGCAGACAGGCAGTTTCGCTCCTTTGACAAAAAAAGTAAAAATGTTCGCTTCGCTCGGAAAAGTACGGATTATCCACCCTGCAGCCATTGTAAAACGAATTGAAACATACGATGAAAAAGGCGTCCTTCTCACTAAACGAAAAAGCCCGAAAAAAGGCTCAAAATGGGACATTTTCGACGCTCTCCTTCACGCCCCCGAACTGCCGCTGAACAAAAACGTAACAATAGAGCTTATCATGCTCGATATTACCGAAAAACGCGTAAAAGACGGCAAGGGCTCATGGCGGCGCAAGGGGATAAGCCTTAAAGACAGGGAAATGTCCGCTTTTCACGACAGAATCCTCTTTAAAAAGCCCAAAGACTACCTCTGCTTTATCCCCTTCAAAAAAGGGGAAGAGTTCACTGTCTCATCTATGGCACAGAAAGCGGGAATTACCGCCGATACCGCCAGAAAAGCCCTGTATGTGCTGACTAAAATGAAGGTTGTGAAGAGGATTGGAAAGAAGGGGAATGCGTGGGTGTATAAAAGTTAAGTCTTTTCAAAACTCTTTTATAAGATAAATACGGATTTATCGCTGGTATATACAAATTCATTTAACACGGATTTTCACGGATTGAATACGGATTACACGGATTATCTTAGAGAGGGTTCAAAGATATGATTTAATGCGAAGAAATTTATATA
>Ga0209755_10007581_pt1 | contig 11743 bp, 4 predicted proteins | sample TergutCo191P1_FD_187301 | JGI IMG/M metagenome (GOLD analysis project Ga0209755, IMG submission 187301) | Cornitermes sp. P1 segment gut microbial communities from Petit-Saut dam, French Guiana - Co191P1 (SPAdes) (version 2) | ecosystem: Host-associated > Arthropoda: Insects > Digestive system >...
CCAGCCGTAGGATCTGTAGTTACGCTAACCGTAAACACTTCGCCTTCACAAACCACCAAGTCATCCGATGTTGTAAGTACAAGTGTTTGCGCTACCGCACGAATCGTATCGAACGCAAAGCAACCGTCGGCAAGCGTAATGATCGCACGATACATCGTATTCTCTGTTGGTGTGTGGAACGATTCGCCTGTAGCGTTTTGTGCCAATACTGTGTCTCCTGGCAATACCGTCCAAACCCAACTTGCAACACCTGGTGCAGCTAAAGATGGAAGTGTCAACGTTTCGCCAAAACAAAGAACCGGTGCTCTATCGAATACAAACGTGTTAACGAAGCCTTCGCGAACAAATGTCAACGTGTCGACTCTTTCACAACCAAAATCATTCGTTGTCGTAACAACTAGGTCTAATCTACCGCCACCTGAACCAAGAGGACCAGTAATGGTAAACGTAAATGTGCTGTCTGTACGGCTCAACGGCAATGGATAGAATTCGAGCGAACGGATAATTCCACTATCCGAAACTTTGATGTTCGACGTAAGCGTGATTAAGGCTTCATGGCCGTAGCAAGACGTGAATACAGAAGTGAACGCTACCGCTTGTACCGGTGCACGAGATCTCACTTCTACGCTACCTGATGCTGTACAGCCGATTGAAGTTTCTGCAGTGAAGTTGTATCTACGGCTTGTTGTTCCGCTAAATAGTGTGTCTACAACCATACTATTGCTGCCCGAGAGTCCATCATTCGATGTCCAAGCAACCGCCGCAGGCAGATTCGTGGAAACTGTAAATTCAAAGCCCATGTTCAAACAAACCTCAATAATTGGCTCGTCGATGAACATATGCAACGTATCTACGCGCGTGTGAACCGTGTCGCGGTGAATACCGCCTTGATTATCAACAACTACAAGCGTGAAGCTCATCGGTGCTGTTGCAATATGATAATGTGTTGTATCGTTGAGTCTTCTTACTGAACCGCCGTCAATCGTTGTCCACGTGTAGCTAACCAAACCTTGGTTGTAAGTTGGTGTCGGTAGATGTACCGTATCGCCCAAACAAACAATTGAATCAACGAAGTGGAACGAATAAGCAAAGTCTAATAAGATGCTATCTCTTCCGATAAGTGCAAAACCATCCGAACGGCCACCTTCAAACGCCGTACGCACTTCAACCAATGCACTCATGCGCGAAACAAATCCTTGACCTTGACCACCTCGCGTGTATACCAATGCGACTTCAACGTCTCTTGCTACACCCGCAAAACCATCCGAACGACCACCAATAAATGCAGATTCCGGAAGAACAAACGACATGTTCGAAGCAAAACCTTGACCTTCGCCACCCACAAAATATGGAAGATCAACATCTCTATCGTGTGCCGCTTCAGCAAAACCATCCGAACGACCGCCTGCAAAGATATTCATATCCTCTTGCTCGATGCTCTGCGAAACAAAACCTTGACCTCGACCACCTCTAAAGATGAGTAGAACAACGTTGGTGTCTAATGCAAACTCCGCAAAACCATCCGAACGACCACCCGTAAAGATGCTCACCGTCGGCGGAACCATAGCATTCATCACAAAACCTTGACCTTCGCCACCTCTAAACAGATACATAAAGCGAACCGTATCCGTATCTTTTACGCCTTCAGCAAAACCATCCGAGATTCCGCCACTGAAATGAGGCGTGAGATCTTGCGCCATCGAACGAGAAACAAAACCTTGACCTCCACCGCCGTGGAACGCCGGAATAACCGTTGCTCTCATGCGCATCGAAACAAAACCTTGACCTTCACCGCCCGCAAACCACGGCATATCCATCGTTGTGTCTTTCGCCTCTGATGCAAAACCATCCGACTCGCCTCCTGTGAATTGAGTCATCGTAACTATCCTGCCGCTAGAAACAAAACCTTGACCAAAACCACCACGATGCAAGTAGTAGAACAATAAACTATCGTTGTCGGCAGTGGCTTCTGCAAAACCATCCGAACGACCACCCGCAAACATGTTGTGGTACTCTTGTTCGATCTCGTGAGAAATAAAGCCTTGACCAATGCCACCTCTAAAGTGGTACATAAAGAATATCGTATCGGTATCTTCTGCTTGTCCGGCGAAACCATCCGAGATGCCGCCCGTAAATACCGTTACGATGTTGCGTAAATTCATACGCGAAACAAATCCTTGTCCAAAACCACCCACAAAGTATGGCAATTCCGTAATCGTATCTGATGCTGCTTCTGCAAAACCATCCGAACGACCACCCATAAATATCGTACCCGTTGTTTCCTCTGTGATCTTCTGTCGAGAAACAAAACCTTGACCAAAACCACCTCTAAACAAAATCGTAAATTGTACCGTATCCGTATCCAAAATAGCTTCTGCAAAACCATCCGAACGACCACCCGTAAATACGCTAAGTTCGTATCTCAACATCCAACGTGAAACAAAACCTTGACCATAGCCGCCCGTAAAATATGGCAACTCAACTACAGAGTCTAATGCAATCTTGGCGAAACCATCCGAGACGCCTCCTGTAAATGGTGTTGTATCACGAATAATAATTGTGTCGATATCCATCGGAAGATCATCAGGACATGGCACAAAGAATTCATCGTTGATCGTATCTTTGAATGGATCAATAAAACATGCAGACGCAAAACCATCCGAACGACCACCCGTGAATGGCGTAATCGATGTCGTCTCTGTAGTTAGCATACGCGAAACAAAACCTTGACCTTCGCCTCCCGCAAAATATGGAGTCTCAACATTGGTATCTTTTGCACCCTCTGCAAAACCATCCGAACGGCCACCAACAAAAATGTTCGCCGTGCGTTCTGCCAAGAGACCTTGCGAAACAAAACCTTGACCTTCGCCACCTCTAAACAAATAGATGTACTGAACCGTATCCGTATCGTAAGCACCTTCCGCAAAACCATCTGAACGACCACCTGTAAACAAGGTTGAAATGATATCAAAACTACGTGATACAAAACCTTGGCCTTCGCCTCCCATAAAGTATGGCAAAACAGTAATCGTATCTACTGCATCTCCTGCAAAACCATCCGAAATACCGCCTGCAAAAATCGTTACCTCTTCTTGCCAGCTACGTAAACCGTGCATCACAAAACCTTGACCTTCGCCACCTCTAAAGTATGGCAAAACGGTAACCGTATCGTAAACACCTTCTGCAAAACCATCCGACTCACCACCCGTAAACATGCTAACCTCTGGATCTGGCATCGTGCTGAATGCAAAACCTTGACCTTGGCCTCCCGTAAACAAGTACATAAAGCGTACCGTGTCCGTATCGTAGGCATATCCTGCAAAACCATCTGACTCACCACCTTGGTACTGCGGTTGGTTATTGTAAGCTACGCCACGAGACGTGAAGCCTTGACCTGCACCTCCAAACGAAGAAATCGGAGGAAGAACCTCTGAAGCCATACCGCCCATCACAAAACCTTGACCTTCGCCTCCTGTAAACCATGGTGTCAGCGGAGCAGTGTCGCGAGCAACTCCCGCAAAACCATCCGATTCACCACCCGTAAACATCGTTGCCGAATCTTCGATAATCATAATTTGCGAAACAAAACCTTGACCTCTACCGCCCATAAAGTACGGTAAAAGTGTAATCGTGTCACGAGCGCCACCAGCAAAACCATCCGAACGACCACCCGTAGTGACATTCGAACCTTCCTGCCAATTAACCATCGTGTGCATCGCAAAACCTTGACCCTCGCTACCGCCTCTAAACAAGTACAAGGATTGAACCACTGGTGTAAGTGTATCTGCATGTGCAAAACCATCCGAACGACCGCCACTAAATACCGGCGTTGTTTCTGCACCCAAAGCATCTATCACACGTGAAACAAAACCTTGACCTTCGCCACCCATAAAATATGGCATCGCAACTATCGTGTCGCGAGAAGCTTCTGCAAAACCATCCGAACGACCACCTCTAAACATTGCCTCAACGGTACCCGCTTGTGTTGTGCTGTATGACGTAAAGCCGTAACCAGCACCACCTCTAAACAACATAACAAAGTGGTTGTCTCTGTGAATATCATCAACTTCCCCAGAAGCAAAACCGCTCGAACGACCACCTGATGTATGCCTTACTTCTTCAAGTTCGTCATCGAACGGTGCAAACATCGGTTCCGCAAAATGCTCAAACATTTCCACAACCGGAACATCGGTCGTTGTAGTCGCCATCGCCAATACGGACGCTTCGAGAGCCTCAGCGTCCGAACCTCCTCGGTGGCTGAGGTTCTCGAAGCCACCCGTACCACTAAACAGACCAAATTCCGAAGCCACCATCAATACCGATGATAGCATCAGAAACGCAAAAACCAACCTCCGTCCAAAGACAGAAATCAAGCCTTGTTTGATTCTATTATAATGGTCAGGCAATGACACAGTGTTGTTTTTTTAATTTTATTTTTTTTAATTTAATTAAAAAGGTCGGCACCCCCCGTAGAGTCGCGATTAATCGCGACTCTACGATTTGTACCTCTGTGTTTATTGCAGTCTCATAATTCTTACAGCACCGCCCAAAATCTGGTTAGGTGTCTGGTTAGTTGTACCTACTGATGGATGGCGAGGTTGTTGTGCTCTCCAGCAGCAGCAGTTACCTGGTGCTCCCGGTTGTTCAATACCTCCTGTAGCCATTGGGTTCCAACTCAATGGAGGTGCTGCAGTTCTACCTTGATGCGGTAGAAGTGCTGCAGGAACACCTGTTGCTGTAGGGCCAAATCTCGCTGTATTAATAAATCCTGATCCTCCCGATCCACCACGAGTATTACCACAACATTGGTTACCGCCGGCACCGCCGAACCAGCCACCACCACCGCCACCAGAGGAGCCACCCCAAGAAGCTTGATTACCTCTTGAACCATCGCCTCCTATTCCTGGGCCTCCTGATGTTGCTTGATGGAAAATTGTACCTTGTGCAGAGGCACACATGTTTTGCATGTTTCCACCTCTTCCTGCTTGACCGCCTTCAGAGCCACCTTGTGGTGCATTTGTACCTACACCGCCACCGCCTGGACCTCCTCGTCCACAGCAACAACCGTGACGATGACCGCCACCGCCACCAGCAACAATAATGATGCTATCTAGATGACGTACATTCGCTTGGTCTATAGTTCCTGATGCTAACGAAATGTGCGAAGCACCACCACCAGAACCACCGCCCTGATGTCTTGCACCTGTCATCGCGTGAGCACCACGGCCTCCACCGTTAAATCCTCCTGGAAGAATCAAGTCTCTTGGTGCACCACCTGAGTTAGTTCCAGAACCTCCTGGAACAACATATAGTGTGGTGGGTACTGTAAACCTAACAATCATCTGAGCGTAGCCACCCATACCCCAAGGTCCTGAAAAAGATGGTGCAGCGTTACCAGACTGTCCTCGTCCGCCTGTTCCACCCCAAGCCTCTAAACGATAAGTGCCTGGCTCCAAAGTTATGCTATGGATTTGACCCGTAGCTCCTGTAGTAGGTTGTTGTGTACTCCAAGCAGCAGTCGTAGTACCTACCCCAGGTCCAAACCACACCTCTCCATCATTCACACGATGAACGCCAGAAAAATGAGAGCGAACAACCGAGCCTGTAGCATCTCTAATAGACGCAAAGAACACATAGTTAGTAAGCGGAATAGGAACTGTTGGCCAATGAGTTGTATCCAAGAGTGTGAAGTCAGAAACAACCGTTCCAACATTGCCTGCTTGTCCTGAATTTGTTCCCGATAAAATATGCCATGAAATGTAAAACGGAGGCGTTCCACCTTCAGGCTGAACAACCAACGGAACTGTTCCGCTTGTCAAGCTTGTAATTGTAACAGGTGTCGTAGAAGGTTGTCGATCTACTGCCATTACAGAAAACGAGCCACTTTGATTGGTTGTGATTACCGTTCCGTCTTCATCTGTCATTCTTGCAAAAAAGAATCGTGGTCCATGAGCTTCGTTAAATGGAGGCAAAAATGTAAAACCTCTTCCATCTCCATTTACACCTTGTCCGCCTGTAGCTGGCGTTCCTCCCATTATTATATCACCTGGCGGAACCGCCTCTTCCGTCCAGTACCACTGAATCGTAAGAGCAGTACCTCCAATAGCGGCAACTCTAAGTCTGTGAGGTTCTGTAAACGCACCACCAACCGTTGCTCCTACATTGTTGAGTACAGCTCCTCTTCTCTCTATGCTCGGATGAACCAAAACAGCCAATTCGATAGGTACCGAACGACCACCACGAGCACCCGTCCACGGGTCTCTCGAACCGTGAGAATGGTTATTACCTCTTGCACCAACACCAAACGTTGCAGCTGCCCATGCAGGAATATTATTAGATGTACTTAGTCCTATACCGCGATAAATGGTACCTTGCGAACCAATATGAGTTGCCGCACCAGTATTGTTAGCTGTGGTAAACACTCTGGACGCAGCACTTGGCCAATCAGCCACATCAGCAAAACCGTCGCCAGTCAAGTTTCCATCACCATGTGTACCTCTAAATACACGACCTGCTTCAACATCAAAACGCACAAAACGCTCCGGTACATTGTCGGTCAGATTCATAACACCCCAAAACGAAGCACCTGCCTCCACACGTGACGTATTGTCGCGCGCAAAAGCACCTACACGAATTGGCCATCTCGACAACGATGTGGCGTTATGTGCTGCAATTGCAGCATCACTCGGTGTCGAACGCACTGCACCACCTGTTCCTGATACCTCAGTCGCACGGTTACGGTCGTCAAACGACAAAACCGCAGTTCCTATTGTAGCATTACCCCACGCAAATTCATTATCTATAACTTGCAACGTTCCTCTGGCGGCTTTTTCATATTCAAATTCCGTCAACGGTCGCAAACCTGCCCAATCCAAATAGGCCATTACATCGTGCCAGTTCAAACCAAACATCGGTAGGTTACCACCTTGTTGTTCGTGATCCCAATGTTGTGCACCCGTAGTTCCAGCATGCAAACCAAACACTGCCGGACGGTTACCTACGGCCGACTGACGAATCTGAATAAACATACGCGAGTTCGTCAACGGATCCTGCGTGATGGTGTGTCCACCTGCAACGATAGAAGCCGGACGGTTTGCAAACTGTGTACCCACTGCTGATGCAGGGTTAATAAAGCTACGCGCCATTTGTTGCTCAAGCGTCAACGAGTTCAAAAAGTCAACCCAAGCGTGTTGCGTAACCTCATGCTTCATAATATAAAATGGATTGTTTCCGAGCGGCCACTGTGGGTGCATCGCTGCACCTGACACAGGCTGTCCCGTTGTAAAATCCGTAAGTGGTGCGGCATTCGTCAAACCAGTTCTAAACTGACCGTGAGGAATAAACACCATTTCGATAGCAAATACACGTACAGAAAGTACAGTATTCTCATCAATACCTGTATGCTCAATATCCCAATGCAATTCTACGTTTTCAAAAACGTTCGAACCCACAGAAATATCGCTACGGCTAAGGAAAACCCCAACTGCAGCATCGTGTCTGTGAGGCACTGGCGACATCCCGTACTCCACATTGTGGCGTGTACTTCCTGCACCGTTACCATCTGTTCCCATTACGATATGGTCAACTTGATGTAAGTTTGCATGATGAAAACCATCATGGCCTAATTTGCGATACTTCATAAAAATCCATGCAGCATCGTGGTTTGGCGGAGAGTTAAGGTTCCACGAATTGTCCCAACCCAAACTGAATCGCACAATAATCGTATTGTCTTCGATTTCTCTCTCCACAATTTCTGGACCTCTCGAAAACTGGATGTTGGTCGCCCAAACAGCCGTTCCAGAGCATAACAATAGCACTACTGCTACCATCATCGTCATTTTTTTGTGTATTGTTTTCATTGTATTATAGTTTTATAGTTTTATAGTTTTGTAGTTTGATAGTTTTTGTTGTGAACCTTACGGGCCTGGATCAGGTGCTGGATCAGGAGGTGGAGGTGGAGGTGGAGGTGCTGCCGCAGGAGGCCCAATGCCTGCTGTTCTTACGCCTCTACCGCCTGTAAAATAACGGTGTCCCCAATTGTTTTGTGTAGCATCACGTTGCGACAAGGTCTGAAGACCACCGCCAACCCAGCCGTTGCCAACATTACCACCACGGTGCCCAATACCTTCAAAACCTCTATCGTCAGCATCACCGTACGGCCAAAACTGTACGTTAGCACTACCTTCGTAAGACAAACGTCCGTCGCCATGACGACCCGTAAACATTCGGCCTTGCTCCGTACTCATATTCACCACAGGCTCTGCCAAATTAGAACCCATTTCCATCACACCCCAAAACGTTGCACCCGCTTTAATACGGTCGCTGGTTGGTGTAGCAAATGCTCCGTTACGAGTAACCATCTGCACTTGTATTTCCATTTGAGCCGCTGTAACCGCATTCGCTGTTCCTGGCACCGTATTGTTATGGTTTACACCTGCAGGTTGTGTAACTGCCTCAGTTGGTTGACCTCTGTTTACAATATGTGCTGCTGCTGTTGCTCCCACTTGGAAGGTAGCACCCCATGGAAATTCGCCTGGAATTGGTTGAAGTGGTCCGCGACTCGCCTTCTCAAATTCAAGTTCGGTCATCGGACGCAAACCTGCCCAGTCCAAAAACGCCAACACATCTGCCGGTCCCATCGCCAAAGCAACACCGTGTCCGTCGTTCTCTTCGTCAAACGTTGCTGCACCACCTGTCATGTTCATACCAAACTCAATCACACCCGGTGTGCGAACGCGAATACCGCTTCGGTGGGTTTGGAAAGCCGTTAGTGCTACTCCTGTCAAATCTGGAGGCGTCATTGCATGCGCATTCACACCCGCATCGCCACCCGCACGAATACGGCGCTGTTGTTGCGCTGTAGTCAATGTGTTCAAAAAGTCCATATAGGCGCTTTGCGTGATTTCATACTTCATAATCCAAAACGCACGGTAGCCTTTAGGGAATGCTCCTGGAATCGCGTTTGAACCTGCATTTCCGAGGGTAAACGATTGTGCGTTTGCACCTAACGTTATAGATGGTGCAAAGATAACCGCGGAATCGCCAACTGCTGAAAGCCATCCTTGTACATCTGCAAGACCATCCGTTGTTGCTGGTCTCAGGCCAATACTGATTGGACCTTCGCCTCTTACCTCAAACGGAATGATGATATTGTTCAACTGATCTGCACGGGTAAAAACGCCTGGTCTGTTCGATCCATCACCCAAGAAAAAGCGACCTTCAGGAACAAAAACCATTTCCATGGCAAATACTCTCACGATCACCTCGCAGTCTGCTGTAATTTGGCGACCTGCTATTTGAGCATTGTCTGGATGGTCGAAATGCCAAACCAGCGTAATGTTACGCCAGTCGATGTCGCCATGTCCAGCTCCTGCACGGTGCAGGAAAACTCCCGTTGCACCTGTTGCAACGCCTTCTGTCCAGCCATACTCGTGTGTCATCGTAACGCCATTTTCAATGATACCTGTACCAGCTCCACCAACACCCGAACGTGGGTTGTGGTTTGCATCGAGGTACATGTGATGCCAGTGGTCCATACCGATACGGTACTTCACAAAGACCCATGCGCCGTCCCAGTTTCTTAATTGATCTGACCTCCACGAGAACTCCCATGTCAGGTCAAATATCACAGCCATCCTTCCCGGGCCGGCAGACGCAAGACGTGGCTCGGTTGGGATTTGGATATTACTTGCATTAGCATTAGTGTTTAGTAAAAACACCATCACTACCGCAAGAATAAATCCTACTAATTTTGATGTTTTAATCGTTTTCATAATTTTGATTTTTTAGATTATTAATTTTTCTTTTTTTTCTTTTCTGTTGAGCCGCTTGGCTCTTGTTTGTGGCGGGCTTATCCCCGCCCTCGGGTGTATTATGATAGAGTTTCCAAAAATGGGTTTGAAATTTATCGCATCAGTGTTTCCAATAGCAGTATTGCTCCTGTTTCACTCGTGATGCAACAAAAGCATAATGCCACCAGGGCGTTCGACGTCGATAAAGTAAGTAGAATTTCATATTCAGTGTTTCATAAATGCCTCGTTAAGTTAGTTTTTAGTTTGTTTCTGCTTTTTATTTTTTTGTTTTTTGTTGATGTGTTTCTTTATTCGCGTGTCGCGTGTGTGTCACGCGCGTATATATTAAGCACGCGACAAAGTTACGACTTTTTTCTGAAAAAATCAAGTCTTTTCACAAAAAATTGTTAATAACATCTTTGTTTGTTTTCGTTACACTTAAAAAATCAACCAACTACACGTGCAATTTAAACACTGTTCAAATTTAACGCAAAGACAAAAAAAATGTAGAGACGCACAATCGTGCGTCTCTACTACACCATCAACACCTCCAAAAAATTTCCCTTGCTAACCTGTTCAAACGTAGCATCCGCATAAGCCTCCCTGAAAATTGCTGGAACCTTGATGTTTTTTGCCGTCCATTTACTCTCAAACGCACGAAGCATACCGTTTTCCTCTTCAATCAAATCTATCTCTTGTCCGCCATACGATCGCCAAAAATAAAATTGCACGATTTTTCGCTGATTCGACGCCAATTTGATGCGTTCAGTGATTACAAAATTTTCCCACAACAGACCCACATCTTGACGCAGCGAAACCGGACGAAAGTCGCCAATCAACGCGTTGCGAATGCCATTGTCTGTAAAAAACCATTTGCCCGCTTTGGTCACCTCTTTGCGGTGATTGCGCGCAAACGCAGGAAGTCGATAAACAACAAAAGTTTTGGTGAGTAAATCCAAGTATTTTTCGACTGTATTTCTGCTCAACGACAACTGCCTGGCCAACTCGTCGTAAGACACCACACTTCCCACTTGAAATGCAATCAAGCGTAACAAATCCCGCATTTTGGACGAATTTTTAATGCCATCAATCGACAAAATATCCTTTAGCAAATACGACACCGCAATTTCGTGCAAATAGTTTTGTTTGTCTTGAAAATCCGAAATGAACGACAGTTCGGGATACATACCATAAACCAAGCGTTCATCAAGGCGCTGAACAGTGTCTAAACGGTTTTCGTGCTGCGAAAGTTCTTGCAACGAAAACGGATACAAATGAAAGGTTGATGCTCGACCAACCAAAGGCTCCCCCACTTGATTTTGCAAATCAAAAGACGATGAACCCGACGCCAACACGGCGGTTTCCTTAACTTGGTCGGTAATAAATTTTATGACGTTGCCAATATCAGGGATGTTTTGCGCCTCGTCAATAACCAACAAATCTATGCCCGCCAAAATCTGACGGTAATGATTTACGGTGCGCTCTTTGAACAAATCGTACGTAGAAAAATCTTCGCCACTGAGCAGTTTGGAGTTTCCCGCATAGGTTTTAACGATGTTTTCCATCAAAACGGTTTTTCCAACACGGCGTGCGCCATATAAAACCACGGCTTTCCCTGGTTTTATGGCTTTTTCAACAGCTTTTTCGAGATCTCTTGTAATCATAAATGTGATGTTTTGAACACCACAAAGATAGTAAAAATTTCAATCAATTCAAAATTTTTCCAGAAAAATCTTCAGCGTATTGAAGATTTTTCTCACTCCTCTATCGGCCCACCAAGACGAAACGGACGGCTCTCCGCAGACGCAAAACCACCTGTATCCGGCCTGTTTAGCGACAACGAAAACAACCGATTGGTCGCAAGATCCGACGGCATATCTACAAGCCAATTCCCGCCAGTTTGACGAAGCAAAAGCTGGCGACGTGTATTGTCAACACGGTAATTTACCGTG
>Ga0209755_10007582_pt1 | contig 11742 bp, 11 predicted proteins | sample TergutCo191P1_FD_187301 | JGI IMG/M metagenome (GOLD analysis project Ga0209755, IMG submission 187301) | Cornitermes sp. P1 segment gut microbial communities from Petit-Saut dam, French Guiana - Co191P1 (SPAdes) (version 2) | ecosystem: Host-associated > Arthropoda: Insects > Digestive system...
TTGGATAGCGAAGCTAAGATGAATTGAAATAGAAAATTGGGAAAATGTTTTTAACTACAGGCATTCAAGCCGTTCGACGGCCTCCGCCAGCGTTTCGTCGCACAGGTAGTCCTCGTGCATGTCGTGGATGATGTCGCGCCATATCATCTCGGCGTGGCGGGTGACGCTGAAAACGTGCAGCCGCTCTATGTTGCTGGCGGGAAAATCATCACCGCCGCCGTCCCGCCAGTCGTCCAGGGCGGTTTCCACCTCGTTCCAGCACTCGGCGATTATTCTGCGTGTTGCGTACTGGTTGAACAGGACGTGTCCGTTGGCCTGTATCGCTTCGGTGGCGTGGTCGGGTATCTCGCCTATGTCGGTTTCCATTGCCAGGTCGGGATTGCCGTTCAGAAAATCCAGGAGCAGGGCCTTTGCGTAATCGTTGATGCCTGCAATCCTCCCGTCCTCGTCCAGCTTCGCGCCGCATCGGGAGCAGTACGCGTCATGATAGCCGAAAGCCCATGTGCGGCATACGGGACATTCCGCGTAGAGTTGCGTGGTGGGGTGTTTCGCCGTTTGCGTGTGTTGCATGGCGATGCCCTAGAAGGTGGGGACGAGGCTTTCCGTGGATTCCCCGTTTTCGACCGACTCGGTTTCCCCCTCGGCGGGACGGTTCTTCCTGAACTCGGGCCGAAACTCCACATGTTCAACTATGATGACTATTTTCGACTGGGTCTTTCCCTCGTTGTCATTCCATCGGTCCTGTTTCAGGCGGCCCACTATCCGGACACCCCGCCCTTTCTTCCCGTGGTTGCTGCAGATGTCCGCGTGTTTCGCCCATGCCTCGACGTTGAAGAAGCTGACTTCCTTTTCCGTGCCGCTGTCCTGTTTGTAGAAACGGTTCGTCGCAATCGGGAAGGTGCAAAGGGGAGTTCCCTTGGGTGTCGTCCTGAATTGCGGTTCCCTGACAAGGTTTCCCTCGATTAAAATACTGTTGAGGTCGTTCATTTTTCGTCTCCTTATATTGAGATTGACCACCCGTAAAGATGGCAGGTATTAGATACCTAAAGGAGAATATATATTCGTAACCGGGGTTTGATACGGGTTCTAAATATCGTATTCATCCGTTTCCTTTCGGACTATTTGAATCCCTTGGGGTCTAATTCCCCGCCCCTCTGGGGCGGTTCATCTGGGGGTGCGGGGGATATGTTCCCCCGTATACGCAAAGCCCTCAAGTACAAATCTTCAATACTCCGCTGCTTGCGGCGGGGATTTTTTATTTCGATTTCATGCAAGATACTGGCAAATATAAAACCGAAAGTTTTTACTTGCCAGTTATGTATAGTTCTGTTCATGCAGTTTATACTTTTTTAAAGACGTTTAGTTAACAAGCTGATCATACCTCTTTCTGGCAACACTAAGAGGGGTTACTTTAGATATCTACAGATATTTCCATCATCATCTGTGATGAATGTAATTGATTCGGTATTCTTTCTTTCAGGAATGGGCGTTATCTCCCTTCCTCTCGCAGTATCCGTCTCTATCGTTGTATCGTTGGCATTGTTTCCATAGTACCGAATAATAATTTTGGTATTTTTTCGCAACATCATTTGGTTGTTGCTTAGATACTCAGAAAGTTTTCTTATCTTTTCCACTCTGGGCAAACTGTTCTCTGAAACACGTTCTTCTGGTATTTCCAGAGCCTCTTCAACCATAAGGTTAATGAGTAATTCTTTTGGATAATGGTGTGTCATAAATGCACTTAGAGATCCAAAGCGGGGAGGCCTTAATATATGTACGTTTTTTTACAATATAACGATAAATCATCATTCGTATTGATCTCAATCATCTATCTCCGTAAACTTAGGCCTTATCCAATTGTCTTTTAAAAATACGAAACCATCCTCTTTAAACAATATCCGCTCTTCATCCATCATATCGAATGGGCTATAGGAATATGCCCTTTCCCACTCCACAAAATAGGAATCGGGCAGCCCCCACATGAATACGTCATAATTTTGCTTGTTTTGTTTTAGTTTATGCATCAAATCAAGGTAATTCTGTTCCGCAATGAACCTCCACGCATCTCTTTTTTGATGTCTTGAGGCCTTCAGCAATTTCCCACTTTTTATTGCATCCGAATGTGCCAATGCATAGATTTTTGCAAAATAAGGGTTACCAATAGAGTTTACTATGATTTTGTTCAAGAAATATTTCTTGTATTTTTTCGCCAGATATGGGGTGAACCTTTCTATGATCTGTTGATAATTGCCATCTAGGTTACTGAAGTTCAGATAAGGGCTATTGCGGTTTTTCTTGAAGTAAAATTCGATACGCACTTTATATGGATTGTTCCTAATAAAACTGGCTGGGTATTCATTATTTTTTTTCAACAATTTTGTTTCTCTGTTATAAAGTTTGATGGTTGATTTTCTCCGCTTGTTATAATCATTTGAATAATATGTATCTCCGATTTTAAAGAGACAATCTGTTCTCTTTTTTAATTTGGTTTTCAATATTTCCCTAAATAATTTGTCGTTAGTATCCATAACTTTAGCTGATTCTGATAGCCAAATATTTTTAGGTTCGAAATCGAAGCAGAATTCAACATCAGAGATACCTGAAACGAATAAGAAAAGATTTTCCCTAATGAATGACTCGGGTATTATGTCAAACGATATTCCGTTGGCTCTATCAAAAATATTCAAAGTCTTTCTGGTTATCAACAATGAAATCGCTTTGGCAATAGTCTCTTTTATTGGCATGTGTGGAGAAATAAACTCGCCTGAAATATGCAGGAGATAATTTGGTATTGGAACACATACATTGTTTCGTAATTGGATGCTTCTTTTATTGGGAATTATACTTATTCTGTTTTTGGGGTCTGCAGGTTTTTTGTAGTCCAAAAAATCATACAAGTAAGGCCAAATCATCAGATTGATGCTGTCAATTCCAGCAAGACATTGTTCGCCTTCGAAAAAAAGCATCTTATCCCTTGTTTTCGGTTGAATTGTTAATTTGTATTTTTCGTTGTTCTTTTACCATGGCGATTAAATATTCATCTATTTCATTTTCAAAAAATCTCCTGCAAGAACCAATCTTGAAACTTGGGATTTTATTATTCTCAGCGTGTTTGTAAATGGTACTTTTTGACATTTGTAGTTTTTTTGCCACATTTTCGACAGTTAGAATGTTTTTCATTTTAAACCCCTTGTGATACATTTTGTTTTTTTGTCCTCTCATGTACCACAATAGAATGTTTCGTTTCTTTTAATTTTTAATATCATTTGATTATAAGCAGTAAATATTTAGAACTATCTTCAATGATACGCTCTGTTTTCATGTGTTATAAATAAACTGTTTTCAGGTTCTGATAATTAGAAAATGTTTTTTGCTGTTACGAGTCACTAAACGAGAATACTTTCCGTGCCAAGCTATCAGCAGCAAGGAAGAAGAAAGGAGGAGGAGAGAAAACAAGTCCCCTCAATCGTAATTTCTTCGAAATTAGGGCAACTATAGTTTCAATTCTCTACCTCTCTAGGGCATATGTGCCCATGTCTTTCATTATTCATTACTAGAATGGCTTTCTTTGGTTTTCCATTCAAAAAAATTGGGTCCGATACTATGTCTAAACTGGAGGCTACGTGAATTCTCTATTGCCATTGTCGTTGTCGCTGTAAATATAGCTCTAGAAAGGCAAAATTTCGTGATTTTCAATGATTTTGGGCGACGACGACGATGCGTAAGGCCAGACACTGGCCGAAAGGCGTGTTTATATGCATAAGATCCGACGGCAGAACCATTTTGAAATTGTTGTCAATAACCTTGTATGTCAAGAAAAGGGATTTAGGTAGCCGTATTTCGACAGGATTCTTCAAATATGGGGTTAGTCCAAGTTAAGCGCTCTTGTGATCGACTGTGAAATGTTAGATATATTATGGTACGAAATGTTATTATTTTTGCACTAATATTTTCTATATTTAGATATAACATTATGTATTACCCATGCGTCAATCCATGTCACATAAATATCATAAAATGAATGTTTTTCCTGTATCATAAAACCTTTATGATGCATTAAGCGAGTTCAAAAATTACAGATTAGGAATTAGGTATAAATTTGCTTATCAATATTTATGCCACCTTTCCACGTAGAACCATCCTTCATACTAATTAATTTTTCCTTGGAGTTTATGCTTTTCAAATGTTTCATTATATTTGCCTCATCGTTTTCCTTGCCCGTTACCTCTTTCAAGTTGTTAATTAAATCATCATATGAAATAGAATTCGCTTCCTCATTCATTAATATATCAATAAGCATGGCTTTAATGTTTCTTTTAAAAGTGTTTTTCTTGGATTTAGGCTGGTGTACTTCTGAATGAACGACGTTATGAATCACATTGAAATCATTCACAAAAGATCTCTTAATGGTAACAACATGCGGAGTATTGTGCCTAGCATTTTCCTCTATCAATTCTAAATCAGAAGAACCATCATCGAAATTTTTCTTAAGCTCCAATCGATAAATGTTATCAAAAACATATCTCAGTTCATGGGTAAGCGACATCGTTTCGGGGTCTTTGTTAGTATGGTGGATTAACAAGAATGTAACATGTCTCTCTGAAATAGGTTTCAATATACTTATCAATTGATCCCTGTTTAAGGAGCGACCATTTCCTTCCACTATTGAATGTAAACAGTCAAGGCAAATAAAATCATATTCATCATCCAGTGCTTCAACTATTATTTTTTTGAAAACGGCAACCTTATCTAAGGCATCAGACCTTTTCTTAATTATGCCCATGTCAACATAGTTTTGTCTCGTGTAAATCTTTATACGGCGGTAATTTGATAATGCAATGTCTTTCAATGTTTCCTCCTCGGCGTGTCTCTTTCTTTCTTTCAGCGCAATTTCGTATGTGCTATCAAAATCATCAAGTTTTATCAAATCATAATTTTTACCTGCCAAATTAGCCTCATATCGTAAATTTAAGTCTGGAGAAAAATCATCGAGTGTTATAAACAGAGGTTTTTTGACGTATTCGCTTTTGGCTACCTCTATTGAAAAAAATGTTTTTCCAGATTTTGCATCTGCATATAAAAGATTACTTTTTCCCTTATATATTGAAACATCTCCAAATAATGCAAGCGACGTTGGCTTATTTTCTTTTGGGCTGGAAATTTCCGATACTAATTCATCCCTAAGCGAGACAGTTGGTTTTATGGCATGATTCTCTGCATTTAATTTATCGAGGGGGGACATTTGGTTGGTCAGATCGTTTGTCGTCATTTTCGATTTGAAAATGCTGGCTTGCATTGTTTGTTTTTCACGGCTCCCATTATTTTTCATTGAATTTAAAAACATTATTTTCATTTTAGCATCAGACCTCTCTTTATTTTTCATATTTGATAAAACGTTCTGCGAAACACCTTTTTCCAACATTACCTTCACCGCATTTAAATCTAATGGTTCTCCCAAGGAAATCTTGGATGGTCTAAAATGCATTTTTTCTATCGTTGCATATATTGAATCAAAATTTTCTCCTAAGCAATTACCATACAAATCCTTGTTAACTTTTGCAGATCCTAAGACCGTGTATTTCGTGCCGTCATAATTATCTTTTTCGTTTTCTGTTTCAAAATTAGACGTATTTTCAAATACAATTCTACCTGCACCAAAAACATTGGGTATTTTTTCTTGCTTCCCGTTTGTTTTAATTTTATAATGGCAAATTGGTTTGCCATCTTTACAAAAAATACTAATCAGCCTATTCTCAGTGGAGTATGTCGTCCTATAAAATATTACATCATTTTCCATGACTTTTTCAATTAGAATATTATTTTCAACATGATCGTCAATCGGAACATCATCTATACATTCTAAATCAAATGTTGCGGATTTCATGAATCGCTCTAATTTTTTGTACAACTTGCTATAAGCGATTAATAAATCGCTATCTTTGACTTCGGGAAGCGATTTGAGGAAAAAGAAAATATGCTTGCAAATTAATCCAAATGTATTTTCTAAGTCAATGACATCTGAATTGCTTGATGTTTTTTTTAGCAAATCAATAGCTTTCGCCATTGATTCAAGTTTTTTCTTAAATATTTTGTCTTTTGCCGATAAGGATGAATGGTTATCATCACTATGTTTCTTGGAAAATTTGTTAGGCATCTGTGTTGCTCTGCCCACTTTCGCGATTGGCTTCTCAATGGTCGATTTTTTATTACCCTTCTTCTCTGTAGATACATTCCTACCTATGGGCTTCTTATCTTTTGAAGATGAAGCTGGGCGCTTGGGGGGCGTAGTTTGTATAGGTGCCTTGCCAGATACCCGCTTTGTCTTTTCCGTTTTTGCTTCTGGCGTTTGTTTGGCTGTTTTCGTACTGATCTTCTGTTTAGTCATCACATTCCAGCTTCCTTCTGAATCTAATCTGTAAGGCAATAGGATGGAAGTGTCAACCTGCCGTCATATTACTTTCCTTACCTGCTATCCTCGGTAATCTATTCTGTAATTCTACAGCTCAGGCATCTTTTTGTCAAGCGAAACGTTGGGCAATATGTCGGCACCCAGTAGAAATGATCCCGAAATGTTGGGCAATATTGCAGAATGTACAGCATTGCTAATCGCTATTATCGATACGGGTGGTAGCATTGTGCGGCTGCTGTTACATTAATTGAGACCGCTTTTGCCCATAAAAAACTCAAGGGCAAATCATTTTCGCCATGAATGGAGCGGGCACTAAAGGTTTATCTTTGCAGATGTCATCAATGGCAGCTCTGACGTGCTCTTCATCCAAAGGCCAGGAACGGATTGTGGCATCCATGTCCATAGTTGACCTCGCTTCCAATCCTGTCATTGCGGCAATCAGCAACCCTCCTTTCAGGATAAATTTTTCTCGATATCCCGATCTTGACAACCTGTAGAGAAACCGTTCGAAAAAATAATTCTGTAATATGACCTGTGCGGAGATGCCCTTTGTCTTGGCGATATTTCTAACCTTCGCTTTCAGACTCATTGCGTTCATTTTTTTCATGAGGTTCCTCCAATAGTTATAACAGCACTTCCAAATATTGGTGCAGTATCTTTCCGACACCGAAGTTCTCGGCGTATTTATGCAGACGGTGCAAGTCCTTGTCTTTGCTCCGTGCGTAATTTTTCAGTGCTTCAATGACAATTTGGCTATCCATTTTATTTTTGCTACGGATTACGTCGCAAAGCGTTCGTTCCAAATCATAGGTGACTATGATTTGGCCCATGCCCGACATTTTTTCTGTTTTTCCCAAATCCATGAGTTCCTGTTTAATATAGTATACCTTGCATGATTTTTTCAGGGCATCGGATGCTTTATACGAGCTTGGCACAGTAACGGAATAACGTATGGGAGTGCGGTCGGTCATTCGATGCAGAAAAAGGGCGGTCTCGTGCGAATACACGATTTTCCTTGCCCTCTGCTGCATCCAGAAAAGCACATCGTCCAATCCTCCGGGACTGATATAGATCCCCCTTTCCGCCCGCTCCAATATCCCCGACTTCACAAAGCCAGCAAGTTGCTGACGGTGAATTCCGGCTTTCGTCGCCTGGGCGGTGGCAAACATACCATTTCCATGCAAAAGTAACCGTTCCAATTTAGCCATATCCGTCATGGGGTACCTCCAGCTAACACTTATATGATACGCAATATTAGTGCGTTTGTCAAGACGCTGAAAAATGAGACAGCACCTACTACCCAGCCACCTCCCGAGGTATAAACGGCAAAATCTTGCTCCGCACCGCCTTTCGCAACTGCTCCCCTCGTTCATCGGTCATGTGGTCGTAGAGGTCGGTCATTTTCTCATCGGAATGACCCGTCTGCATTCTGAGAACATCATCGGAAACCGTGCCACGTATAGTGGAGTTGAAGAAATGCCTGAAGCCGTGGAATGTGATGTTCCGTTCCCTTCTGACAATTTCACCCATGGCCAACAACATTTTCCTTGTCTCATCGGGGGTAAGATTTTCAAAATCCAACGGGTTTTCACGGTCGGCTCCCCTGACAATAAACACGTTGGCGTTTTTTCCGCAGAAAGCGGAAAGCCTTTTCAATTGCGGGGCTCTTAGCTGGATATTTTTTTCCTCGCTATAGTTGGCAGCCTCCACCCCTTTCTTGTTGCATGAATAGCGATAGCGGATACGCAGACTGTCTTGAGTGGTATCCAGATTGCTGGAACCTATGGCTATCATTTCATGGGAAGCCATATCGATTTTTGTCGCCAACGTCGAGGCCAAGCCCCGCCAGTCGTCATTGACGGATGTTTTGAGCCGCTCCCCCATGAGAGCGGCCAGGGTTTTGTCGAGGTGGGCTTCTATTGTCTCGTAACGCATTGGTTTGTCTGGTTTCGTGCCCCAAAAGACGAAGGAGTTCTGCCAAGGATTTTTCCGATGAAGTTCCGAAAGCAGATTGAGAATCGAGGCATCGGTGTAGATGAACCTTGGCTTTTCGTTCTTGGTTCCTTTGAGTCGTTGCTCATAAACGGAAAAACTATGCTTGACATAAATCACCTGGCGTTCCATATCGAGATCATCTATGCGCAGCCCGGTGATTTCGCTTATCCGCATCCCTGAAACGGATCCCAGAATCGCGGCGGTTTTGCTTCGTTCGTCGGGCCATTCGAGTTGGAAAAGCCGTTCCAATTCGGCGGGGGTCAATATGCCGCGCTCGCGAGGATCGTCGGCTAGGAGTTCGATTCTGTCGGCCGGGTTCCGCGGGATTATCTCCAGCCGAACCGCCTCTTTCAGGGCTTTTTTTATGAGCTTCATGGCGATGTTGATTGTTCTTCGGGCATATCCGTTTTCGGGATCGACGTCGCGACGGGGAATGGACTTCATGAATTGCTCAAGGGTATTTGTCGTAATATCGCTAAGCAGGGTGTCTTTGAAATAAGGTTCGATGAGCCGGTTTATTTTTGAACGGCAATCGCTGACGTACTTTCTCCCGATGGTCCTGCCCCGCTCAAGTCGCCCTTGGACATAATCGCCGTCCCAGTCCCAAAACCTATGGAGATAGTCAACAAATCGTTCGCCGGAGGACATCTGCATGTTGGTAACTTGGGTGTAAAAAAGCTTGATAATTTCCCCTGCGTCGCGGTTCTCGCCTTTTTTGACGATCTCGCAATCCTCAAGGTATTTTGCGATTGCTCCCATCAGCCTGTTTTTTGTGGCCTTGAGGTCTTTCTTCTGGGCCGCCGGCAATCCTTCGGCAAGCCATTTCTGCACCTGTCGGTGGGCGGCGGGCTTTGTCGTTTGCCCTGTGGAACGGCCGCTGGTGTAGGACTGGGTATCGTCGTCCCAAAAACGGACGTACCAGATGACTCGGGAACCCGTCTCCCGCTTGTAGAGGCTGTATGAATTTCGAGTAACTTCCTGCATTTTTCGACGCTCCTGCTTCAGTGCTACAGTGGGTGCTACACTAAAGTATGAACGCCTTGGTTAAGAAGGTCAACAATCCGCTAATTCCTTGTCCCACAAGGAATTAGCTATGACAGACGCGGGACTCGAACCCACCACCTTCAGCTCCGGAGGCTGACGCTCTATCCAGATGAGCTAGTCTGTCGCAGACGGACATTTGCCGTGGTACAAGCGGCTGGTTTTCACAGTACACCAAAGGGCCTATATCTGTCAATTGCGTTGGGCAAACCGTCGCCTTTACTCTCCCTCCCCCAAAAGCTATACTGGATTCACGAAAACACAGGCGGAGGCATCCCATGGAAAAGGTAAGGTTCGGCAAAACTGGATTGATGGTAAGCAAGGTTGCTTTCGGCGGCATACCAATCATGCGGCTTCCAAAGGCCGATGCCGCCCGTCTTGTTCGTGAAACGCTGGGGTTGGGGATAAATTTCATCGACACCGCCCACGTTTATGCGGACAGCGAGGAAAAAATCGGCGAGGCAATAAAAGGGGTAAAGCGGGAAAGCATTATCATCGCCTCGAAATCCCCGGCAAACGAGAAAAAGGCATTCAACGAGCACCTGGATTTAAGCCTGGCAAGGCTCGGCGTGGAATATATCGATGTTTACCAGCTTCACGGGCTAAGCTCTGCGGAAAAACGGGACGCGGTTTTTGCCCCAGGCGGCGCAATGGAGGGCTTGGAAGAAGCGGTAAGGGAAGGCAAGGTGCGGTTCCCTGCATTTTCCAGCCACAGCATTCCCATGGCGATCGAACTCATGAAAGGCGGCAGGTTTGCGGCGGTGCAGCTTCCCTTCAATTACATCGACTGCCTCGCCGGGGACGAGGCCATTCCCCTGGCAAAAAAGCTCGATATGGGTTTTATAGCAATGAAGCCAATGGGCGGTGGGCTTTTGGACAAGGCAGGGCTTTCCTTTCGCTACCTTGGGCAGTACGACGGAATAGTCCCAGACCCTGGCATCGAAAATATAGATGAGATACGCGAGATCATCGCCGTCGTGGAAAAGAACGAAGCCCTCAGCCCGGAAGACGAAAAGGAAATCGAAAGGCAGCGGGCCGAGTTCGGCCCTTCATGGTGCCACCGATGCGATTACTGCCAACCCTGCCCCCAGGGGATTCAGATCAGCCTGGCCTTGTGTCTGGAGAGCGTCTTCAAACGGATGACCCCGGAACGGGCGCTTTCGTTTGTCGGGTCTGCAATCGAAAAAGCCAGAACCTGCCTTGAGTGCGGCGATTGCGTAAAACGCTGCCCATACGATCTGGAGGTGCCTGCCCTGCTAAAGCAAAAGACAGCTTACTGGGACAGTATGCCGGGCAGGTGATCGTTTTCCGCACCCCTGCCTAAACCAGCTCGATAAAAGCCGCAAGGCTTCCCCTCGCCGCCCCGTCGCGCCTGTGGGAGAAAAACAGTTCCCCGTCAAGGTACGTACACCGGCAAGCAAGTTCGATGTTTTCCAAAGGGACGTTTGCGCAAAGCAGGCTTTGCTTGCAGGCTTCCAACAGCCTTACATGGAACTTGCCTCGCTTGCCCTCTACAGGGAAAACGCAATCGGCAAACTCTTTTTGGAACTGCATGGCAACGTCATTGTCAACCTCGAAACTTGCGGCGGAGATGCAGGGGCCAACGCCCACCAAAACGTCTTTGGGATCGCAGCCATAGTGTGCGGTCATTTCCCCGACGGTTTTCGCCGCCATGTTTTGCACGCAGCCACGCCAGCCGGCATGGGAATTGGCGACGACGCGCTTTACGGGATCGCAGAAAAGCAGGGGTACGCAGTCTGCGTAAAACGTTGCCAGCGCAATGTTTGGCTGGTTTGTCATCAAACCGTCCGTGTTATCGGGAACTTCACATACTTCGTCAACCCTATGGATATTCGTGCCGTGCCGTTGTTTTGCCGCCACGATTTTTTCTTTTGTTAGGCCGGCGGCCTTGCATATCCTGCGGTAATTTTCGTCAACCTTTGCGTCGTCGTCGCCCCTGCCATATCCCAGGTTCATGGATGCGAAGGGCCTGGCGCTGACGCCGCCTTTACGGGTGGAAAAACAATGCCGCACCATCCCCGTGTTTGCCAGGTTCCCAAAAACCAGGAATTCAACGCCATCATGCTCGGCCGTTTCCACTAACTTGAGCCCCCAAATTTATCCCACACCACAAAACAAAAAACCCCCGACAAAGCCAGGGGTTTCATGCTTGGCCAAATTACAAGCTCAGCCTTCCAAAAGCAGCAGCGTCTTGGGATCAAGCCGAGTCGCCGGGCCTTTGCCGGAAGGTTCGCTTCGATCCTTGGAAACGGAAAGCTCAACGTGATCCGGCTTCG
>Ga0209755_10007583_pt1 | contig 11742 bp, 11 predicted proteins | sample TergutCo191P1_FD_187301 | JGI IMG/M metagenome (GOLD analysis project Ga0209755, IMG submission 187301) | Cornitermes sp. P1 segment gut microbial communities from Petit-Saut dam, French Guiana - Co191P1 (SPAdes) (version 2) | ecosystem: Host-associated > Arthropoda: Insects > Digestive system...
CCAGCCATAATTTCTCCACTGTCTCACACTATACAACACAGATCATCTATTCAGCCATTTTGCGACAGGAATGCCAACTTAATTGCTAGTGTACCGAAAAAGCCGTGGTGCAAACCAATTTACCCTATTCTATATCTTGTTAATCGGATTTGAAACGCTGCATACTTTTCTTTTTCTAATTCTACAAAACCTGAGGAGTGCATGTTCCACGTTAGTCCTCCTGCACACAAAATTGTTACAACTCAAACTCGGTTTTTCGTACTGCTGCATCGTACATAGTTGTACGTATTTTGTGTAAGAATACAATTATGGAATTCATAATGCAGTTTTCCCCAGCGTGCACACACTTCCTTGCTCTTACGTCCAGATATTATCTGCTCAGCAACTGTTTTGGACCTCACTCGTTTTAAGCTCTTCCATATTTTGAGAGACTGCCACCCAAACATATTAGCAGGCAAAATTAAACATATTACACCTTAATTGTTACCCTTTTAGACAGACACATGAATCTGAATTAAACCTTTCCCATCCCATCTTTATGGGTTAACCAAAATTCAATATTTGTTATTGCCATTTGTAGCTTTTTTTCTTATTGAACTGTCTATATATATAGTGATAAGACATGAACATATGTTTTGTTGTTTTGCATTTATTTCAAGACCAACCTAATAACTAGAGTCCAATACACGTCTTCTTTTTCCTTTTCCTGGCAGTGTGGAAAGGACATATCACTGCAATTTGTTACAGATGACTTCAATATGATGCCTGATTTTGTCTTAAGCTGGGGACCATGGATTGCAATTTCCTACACTGTCGCCTGCCATGGAGTTCTACCACTAAAATTAACTTTATTCCAGCACTATTCCCATAAGACTGGTGCAGTTGTGCTGTCCCCACTCCCAATATACTGTTATAGTGGGTATCAAATGGTATGCAGTCATATCTTATGTTTAGGAATGATTCATAAATGTATATGACATTGTAATGGCACTCATATTTTACAGTATTTTGTATCTTTTGACAGTGATTTTTTTCCCGTGGTGTTAACTGGAGGGCAAAATATATCACACATATAATTCTAATATCAATGACTTCCAACAGCATATTTCATTACATTCACAGGACACTGCAATATGCAAACATCAAACTGATACAGTGGAACTACAGTTTACAAAGTATGTGGTTGGAATGTGAATACACATCCAACAATTTCAACTCATCAGGTCAAGAGGTTGGAGGTAAACAAATGCAAAATTCTGACACAAACTGCTTGGGAATCAAACTCAAAACCTGCGATGTGGGAAGCCAGTACATGCTCCTATGCCACCATTCCTATACTAAGAATAACAGCACTCTAGATACATACTGTAACAAATTGTATTTCTGTTGTTCATACAGATCCTTATTAAATGCATATTATTCACATCTGTAATGGTGACTTTATGTTACATGTAACTGCTCGACTACTTGGCAGAGTGCATAATCCACATTTTACTCACAAAAATTCAAAATTCTAATTTCTTTGATGTCTTCAATATGTCACTCTTGAAATCTTTGATTTAATAAACGCATGCACACAGAAAACGGGCTATATAATGTGTTGTGCAAGAATTACTGTATTTCTATCACACTAAGCGCATTCTGGTTATTACCATATATATATATATATATATATATATATACACACACCCTGCTTAGAGTCTTTAAAATTATCAACTGATCATGGAGATTGGGACATCTGATGCACTCCTTGCATATTAGGCTGGTATGTTATTCTCTGCAATTGCTGTACTTTTTACCATCAGCAGAGAAAATGCACTTCTTGATGAAATGAAACATAACATACTGTGACTTGATCACAGATGATTCTAAAAGCAAATATACAAAGATGATGGTAAGAGTAATTTAGAATGACTGATGATTCAATACTTCAATATTTTAAATTCAGGAATCACACAACAGAAATGCCCAACAGCTCAGCAACCTGTAATAATGGCATTCTTTACTCAACACCCATACAACAAATAAAAACACAAAAATTGCACAAATAAAAACTAAAAAACACAAAGTAACGAAATTACTAATAAATGACGGCATCATAAAAATGGACTTTCTAACACATGAAATAAAGCTCATTTTCCCACTTCACAATTCCCTTGACATACACTTAAATTCATTCACATCAAAAAACAAGTGTCTGATCTAGTCGAATGAAACCTCAGCTAACAAGTGTCAGCAAGTTATTTTGTACCTTGTGTTTATTTCTACATGAAATCATAGGCATGCTCATACATGCCTTCTCTGCGGGGGTTTCAGGCCACCTATGCAACCCCAAGAGGTCTCTTTTTTTTTTTTTTTTTTTTTTTTTGGAAGGGGAGGGACAGTGCCACAAAAACGGCTGTCTAGTTCGAATTTTGCATCAAACATATTTTGCATATAAATTCTTACACTCTTCCAAGTCATCAGTGAAGGACGACATGCAGGTGGCCACCAAATTTATTTTTCCATGCAGCCCAAAAGTCCTAAAGTGGCCCTACCTCTCTATTGTAAATGACACTGTTCAGATGGCATTATACCACCAGGCACTGTAGCTCCTACATGACAGCACAGTGCTAAATGGTTGCAGTCATGAGGAAATGGATTTTCTCAAGAACCAGGTAAATGCCAAATTTTCCCAGCAACTAGAGAAACTAAACTGAAAAATAACATCCCAGTCCAAGGAGTTGAGTGCCATTGCTTTGACCACATACGAGACATCTCACATTATGGAACATGGAGAATGTGAGACTCAATGTGCATTTTTACTGCTACCAGGCAGAAAAGATAATTTTGGAGCTGGAATTTTGATTGGAAGTTGCCACATATTAACCAATAAAGAAATTTATGCAAGGGTTAAAAAATCTTCTACAACAGAGACAATAAGGTTAGATTACACTGGTTTGGGCATGTACAGAGAATGGAAGAAAATTCCCAAGAGTATTATACATGAATTTGGGAACAAGATTGAGAGGTAGACCACAAAATAGATGGCAAGATGAAGTGAGGGAGGATGGAAGAATAGTTGGCAGAGAAGGGTGGCAAGAAAAATTAACAGAGAGGAATGGAAGAAGCTCCTCAGAACGACAAGGAATCGTTGCATTCTGCACATGCCAATGGAATGAACGAGTTGCCATACCATGCTTCGTAAGAACCTGAAGATGTACCACACTTGTCAATGCATCATCAATCATGAGGGACAGAATGTGCACACAATGATGCAGTAAATGCAATAACATGGACTTAAAAATCCACTTTCTCCCAAATACTGTCACATTTTCATACTTTTGTACAGCTGCTTTGTGGAATAACACAAGATGTTGAATATGTAGCACAAATGGAACAACACTGTGCGTAAGATTTATTGTTGCAATCGCAAAAATTGCATACTACTTCACAACCATTCCACAAAATAATAAAAAATACAAAGCAGCATTAATGAACAGGATCTGAAACAACTTGTGCACTTTGATTCCATACAATAAGTAGGTGGGATATTTAAAGTTGTTACATAAGCAGGGTAGATCACAATCCCTGAATTATAAGATAAAAAAAAATTTAAACAGATAAAATGGGTAACCTGAGGAAATCTGGCAAAATAAAGATGTTTTTTGTTCCCCACAGCATCCTTAGTGAAACCGTGCCCCACTTGCCCTCCTATTCAGCAAGTGTTGGGCAGGGGAACTCCTTCCCATTGGGGTAAAATGGCTCGTGTCTGAAGCTTCATCTCATGCTGAGATTACAAAAGCATATCTACGCCTCCACTCCACCATATGCCCTTGTAGCATGGATTTTAAACAAGCTCAGACACAACTCAACCTCTCTCATTGAAGATGATATGAAGCACAACATTAATTTTAGAAATCAAGTCTGTCATTCTTTGCTGCCAGGCGAATTGTAGAAGTTCTGCTGTTTTGCTGACATGGAGACAGAGTACCACAGTAATACCAGAATTCCAAAGCAGATAATGTAACACCATTTTCTGGGGAAAGGAATGTGGTCAATAAACTTAATTATCTTTAATAATTAAAGTTCCTACTGTACGTGACCTAAAAAAAAACAAAGGGTAAATGGGCATTAATACATACACATATCTGTGCTACTGATATCGCACTGGGAAGTGCACTACTAAATTACAGTTTGCTTTTACCCCACCATGGTAAAGCTTCACGGTCAGATCATTCAATGGGCAATACATATTCATCAGGCAGATAAAAAAAAGTGAGTACCCTGCATTACGTTTAACTTAAATTTGCCACAATTTGTATACAGCACAATGGTAAAAAATGGAAGATAAAAAAAGCTCCCAAGACAAGTCAAAGTACAAATTTGAAAAAGATGACACCAATTCATGAAGCACAAGAACTCTGCTGCAGCAAACAAATCAGTTACATTCACTACAGTATAGAAATAGATCTGTATACTGTACCTTTTAACCCAAAGAAGATTTTCCCCTCTCTCAGGTTTGTGAATGTAACATGAACATTTTATTCAATCATGCAACCTTTTCTTCGCAAGTGGAAAATTATAAGGTCATGTGTTTGAGGCCCTCACATAAAGTAGCATCTACAATAATCAACATGGCCACAAAAAATATAATTTTAGGTTTCTACTTTGGTATATTTTCAATGCATAGTTTCATTCATGTTGTTCATAAGAATAGTATGGACATGCACACAAATTGAAATCAATAACTTACATTATGCCAAGCATGAAAGAAATCAGTAACCTGAACATATGCAATGTGATTTTATGTTTTCAAAAGTAGTAAAAATTAAGTGTGTGGTTTGTGAAGTTCTGACCCCACAGACATTTATAGATGTTAACCAATGTTTCAGAGAAATAGTGTCTCCATATTGACACCTGAAGTTGTAAGATAGCATGTGGAGGGGTTATATGTGAAGGCTGAAGAATCAGGCCAAAGGGAACAAGTATACTGGTCAATCAGAACCACGGTACAGGGCAGTAGGAATAGTCAAAGGCGAGGGAATAGTCAAAGTCAAGACATGCCTTTTGAGTTGACAGTTGGCTTCAAGAGCCAGTTCTATGACCAGATGGCAGGGCCAGGTGCACTCAAACTTCTGTAGCTGCCAATTTTTCCATGCACAGCCTTCAGGAAGGAGTTCTCTAGCCCCTCTGCACCACCTCACCATTAGTATAAGGAAAACATTTTCATAATTTGAATCCATGAACCAGTAAATTGGATCATTTCCTCAATTACCTAACCAGCATGTACCTTAATATCCCATTCCTTACAGAAACTGAGATGTTTGCCAACCCTGCATGGATATTAACACACTGTATACTCCCCCTAGCTTATGCAATACAGTACTTATCATTTGGCCCCTGGGGCCAATACACGAAGCCCTGCATGCAAATTTGCATGTACAATGCTGAAGATGTCACCGAGTTGTTGAATTCCCATTAACAGGTACTCACACTCAACAATCTTGCCAAATATGTAAGCAAAGTAAATTTTAAGCATGAATATCAGCCTGGAGAGGGGTCCATGATAGTTTCAAAATTGTCTAAGGGGCTTGGATGCACTAAAGCCAGCATAAAAGTGTTTCAGAACACTGATTCAGAGAAGCAAGCAAGCAGCAAGTAGGAGTAAGAGAGGTTTCCTTCTGACAGACTTTGTGCTTATCTCTTCATGTCATCTCCAGAGACTTGTGCATCACCAATTGCATTTCCGGACAGTTTACCTTCAGGTGAAGAGAAAATACGACCCCTTTAAATTGTCATATATTTATCACATTTCGTACAATTTGCGAATTTTTTGAAGTTTAGATGTTTCTTTGTCCCCTAGTAAAAACATACTGTCTGTAACTACCCTCCCCACATTTACACTGAGTTTATGGGAAAATCTTGTTGGCTTACATCATCTCAACTATCATCATCTTGATTAACACTGACAGTTTCAGAACCAGCCATGACAAAGCTTCAGATGACGACTATAAACGTAAGACCTGATGGTTCTTTTGACTGCCACCCACACAAACCTGCATTCAAATATGAAGTAGCACCAACATGAAGTGAGCAAACTGCTCTCCACCTCAGAATTCATAGACAAAACCATGTTCCACTAGTAGTCTCCAAACATAACTGTATTTTCTCCCTCCACATGAAAGGCCCCATATCCCTTCAGCTAGCTCTAAAAACATCAGTTGTACACAGCATCCCCTACAAGCGTGTAAGACAACATACATTAAACAAGAAACATATTCCACTGTGACCTAAGCCAACAAACACAACACGCATATAAATAATCAGTGAGGGAAAAAAAATCAGTGAAAACAGAACACAGTGAAAACTGTGGGCAGTGCATTCCAATACTGGACACCAATTTCCAGACCAGAAAACAATACAGATACATGAATTGGAACATCAGGGAAATTACAGATGGGAAGCTCCATCCTAATAATATGACAAGAGAAGACTGTCTCAACCTGAAAAAGTCATGGAAACCTCTCACTCAAAAAAGGCACAAGAAATATACTTCCACTTATTCAGCACTGTGTGCACTGGACCTGAAAAATGCCTTCCTGATCCATCTCCCATTGGTCCAAGGTGGCTCCCTCTCCCACTCTGATCAACAATCTTCAATGCTTCCTTTGGCCTGTTTCTTTCAACTTTTTTAAACCTCTGGGCAGTGTCCTTTTTTTCTATTACTACCTGACCTTGCTTTTGAAGCATTATGGATGCAAAGACATTTCTACAAGTAATAAGTAAATGGCAGACCATCATGTATGACTGGATGTTAGATCACAGAATTGTCAAGTGCAAAGTTTCAAATCGCAAGCATCCCTGCTGGCCAGGCAGCCACTACCATACAAATACAGGCATACCACTCATAGTATTAAATAACCCAAGCACATCCTAGTTTCACCAGTAAAAACCCTGAAGACAGAGGCAGGTAGGGCCTTTAAAATGCTTACAGCCATCTGTAACTACTGGGTTACAAAATCCAGAATGCTACAATACAGAAAGTAAAAATGCAGTCATCTACACCACTTCCTTTACTCAGCCAACAAGGCAATACTGACAGTACTAACAGTGTCTTCCTTATATCCAGGGTCTAAAAAATGGGAGGAACACTACTGATGAGCACAAAATATAAAACCCTTTCAAAACCAGTTTCCAGAAAAAAATCATATATTTCTGACAAGAAATGACTTACAAATGAACTATCGCCACACATGTATATCCCATTCACACACAATTTCCAACCACACATGTATTCAAACCCATGCACACTCCAGCAGGTACACAGCCACTCGTTACATATACAACTTGCGCACACTTAAGAAAACAAGCAGCATATTATATTCACACAATTTTTGGGTTTCAATCCAGCCATTTTGAGGTAATGGCTGAAACTTTTTTTTTTTTGTAATTATTGTTTTGTGCAATGCAATTTATCCTTCCACTGGCTGTTACCAAATGTAACCTTCACAGCAAGTCTTGTTCTGCACACTAACAGCAACAGCAGCACTAATCACATGAACAAGAGCAGTCATATACTAGTATCTGCAATGGTACAGGGGAAGAGAAAGTTCTTTTTTATTTTGGAGACTACACTACATTTTATATTATATATAACAATATTTATATTATGAATTGTGAACAAGTCACATGCACGGAAAAACTCTTGTCATTTTTTTTTACATTTCTTAAAAAACACGTTGGGTTTCTGCTTCTAAAGATTTTTAAAATCTTTCTTGCATTAAAAAAAACACCATCATTCCCCTAATGGCACTGTAACTGCTCTTCACACTCAACAGATTGCTGTTTTCATCACAGCAAACAGTAATGGTATTCTTCACTTCCTGATGCAAAACTCTGGTCTTTCTATTAAAGCAACAAACAATTTTTGATGCAGTGAGATGACCCTTGCACAAAACAGACACACTAAGGCAGACAGAAAAAAGGGGGAGGGGGGCACCAGAACAAACAAGGAAATGTGTGATGAAACAACCTGCATGACATAATCTGAGCTACAGTCTAAACCCAACTTTTCTTTATAAGAAAAGACACAACTGGAAAAAAAAAAATAGAATATGTGTAATGTAAACCAAGGTACAGCATACAGAATGCCCAAATCTCAGTTAAACAAAAATACTGTCTTGTAGTAGTGAGACATGCTAAGGTTTAAACCTATGAATGTTGGTATAAGTCAGCAGCAAATGTTGTGCAACAAACATTTCGCATCGCACATTAAACAATTTTAACGAATTTGGTACACAACAAAGAAATTTACACTGTATTTTAGTGCACACAGTATTAATAAGGTCACTAATTTTTGGGCCAAACTGTATCCTGTTTATTATTATGGTAACAATGGAAATATAATAACTTGCAATATAAAGACAGAATATGAGACTAACACAAATCACTTGTTTTCAAAATGTCTTCTCAAACTCATCATCAAAATTCAGTCCTGTAAGAAACTAAGTTTTGTTCATGCATGCTTTAAACATGCATTCATTAAGACAAAAATAACTAAGCTCTCATCACATTATTCTATATTTGGAATGCTATTTAAACAACATAAATTCATTAACACCTGGGGCACAGGATACAACATAATCAGGCTAATCAACTTCAAACTTGTGTTCTACAGTTTCAATAAAACCATCCCAAAGAATACTTAGTAACCCATATTGAAGTCTGCAAGAACCAGTTTCAGAAACACCAAAATTCCTCACAAACTTGAATGTGAGGTGTAACAAATGCAGATTTTCAAACCTTACCATTCCATAATATATAACAACACATGTCTGGAGTTGTAAGTTTTCACATCAAATAGGGTTTGTTTCAAGAGCGTGAAAAATGCAAGATTGTGTTTAATAGGCCAGTTCCCACTGTGAGGGGGCTAAAGCATAAAGTGCTTTGCAAAGTCAGCATTCCCCCCACAGCTTCATTACAGATGACTTGTTATTTCTATTTAGGACACATTCATTTCGACAACTCATCACACTCTAACACTTCACTTTGACTGAAGCAAATTACTCAGTATTTTAAGAAGATACTATGGTGTGACATGTCCACCATGGCCGAATACAGCCCACATTCCACAACAAACATACATAAAGGTTGGTGATGAAACATATATAAATTTAGATTATTCCAAAATTAAAGGTGCTGGAAAATTATACACAAGAGTAATAATGTTAATTACGAGAATTTACTCATGGAAGATGGCACACACACAGCAGGAGCTAGAAAATTAAAATGTAACGGGGTACCGTTAGAAGTTAGTATGAAAGGAAACAGAAGAGTGAGGAGCTCTGACAAATAAGGAATGGATACATGATGAGAAAGTTAATATTTCTGTAATTAAAAGAACATAAGTGTCCATAATAGGAGTGTGAAAATGTGCATTTCATACATAGCTTCAATCATTTATTGGCATATATTAGGTATATACTGTAAATATTAAGAATTTTGTAGAGATATAAATATCACTGGCCATCATAAACTGCAGTTTTACTGTACTCTTCATGGCCAGTAGAAGTATGATGATACCCGAGACCTTCCTGTACATGCACAACTGCAATCCAAATTCATGAGTTCCAAGTTGTTTTCTTTTCATTCAATGTGAAATAGTTACTTAATGTGACATGTTTAAGATTCATAAGAGCTGCAACTTAGTGGGGCAAAAATTCTCTTCCTGATTACAACACCACAGGACTGACCAGTGGTTAAAATCATGCTATCCCATATAATACACTCTAAACTGGGAGGGAAGCGCAATCAATGAATTCAATCATACTTGAAAGAAATGTGTGTCTGTATGTGTGCATGCATGTGTACATACACACATAAATACACAAAAACGTGCAAAAACACATGACGGTCTATTATTAAACTGATGGGAATAAAAACACTTCCGAATTCCTGACCTGCAATGACATGCTACTTATTGTGTGTGTGTTCCAATTTTCCTTCTTTAAGCTTTTATCAGATACGAATAATTCAAGAAAATAAGGTATAACAAAAGATAATGGCCACTAATGCACATTTAATGGAAAGGCAACTGTGACAATGTTGACACAACATACAAGTTAGAAAATATATCTTTCAACCGGCAATTGTGAGCAAGTTTTAGTTTAATTTCTGTGTTGTGTCACCCAAGTACTTACGTCAAAGAGGCATTCCGATGATCCTGTACATCACACATCATACAGCACCTTCAACTATCTAATCTGCAAACTTGTAAAGTTAAGCATGCCATGCACACACAAACCTATTAATAAACTGGAACTAGCGCAGAAAGCATAGTTTTGATTTCACTGATTGTACATTATGTATATTATAGATACAAAACTTCTATACAAATTGCAATTTGCCATGCAACTAGCTCTGGCTGCAGGATAATTGGCCCCTTAAAATCAAGCTATAGTCACACTCAGCCTTAAATAACAGTAGTACAAATTTTAACTATGCACAACACTGTCGTAAGACCTCTTCACATTCACCGCACATTAAAGACCCACTACAAGCAATTCGTAAGTGACCAGTGACTAGAACTGAACTTTGAGATGGCTTCCACAATTAGCAAAATTCCAACAGGAACCAACAAATCAACATTGTATCCATCAAATGGCAAATCTAAAAAAACCCGTAACTGATTAAGTGACATGGTTATTCTCTTCATGCCCCAACTTATCAACCAATGTATATTATAGCATCCACCAACCATGAAATCTGATGTGCCGATATGACTGAAAACCATCAAACTACTATAGCATATGTTTCATAAAAAAATTCACTACATCAACTGTCAACATCAGGACAAAGTGAGCGATGTCTTCCACTGGACTTGGTCACCTTCCTTTCAACATCAACCCTAAGGAAGACATTTTAAAAACCTCTTCTGTGAAGTATGGACCAAAATTCTGTTATCATGTTTAAGAGAAACTGTTCTTTAAGAATGGGATGCAAGGAAATATGTTGGTAATTCACCAGCAATTAGTACATATATTTAGGTCAGAGGAAAATCAGACATTCTTGTGTTAGAATAAATGCAAGTATGACAGAACAGGCATGAAACAAAAAATATCAGCCTTAATTTTTTGTTCTGCAATATAGAAATTAATGAAACAGCACAAGTGCCACAAATATGTGCTTTTCCATTTTGATTTTATCTTTAACAATGAACACTTTAACCAAAGACAAATTACTCTAATACACCTATTCTGATCTCACATAATTCTCTCAAACCGACAGATATGAAATCTTACCTCACTCTTTTAAGGGTTAAAAATATGACTTACAGGACGTAAGACATCCTCGCCCACTAACTTTGCACAGAACTCCAAACGTAACACTTCATTCTTACAAAGACTTCTCATCAGCTGTCTTGAAATTGGAAGTTACACAATTTTCTACACATTTCACACATCAACCTCTCTTCCTTTTTAGAGTTCCTTTCTCAAAACCAGTGCTCAAGTAGCACACAGGCAAATTAATAATATTAACATAATGTTTAACATTTTTTTGCCTGCTGAAGACTTTAAAGAATAGAAGGCTTCAACATCAGCTCAAATCCTCAAAAAGAAGTGAAGTTTGTTGCGCAAAAAAAAAAACAATGTTTTATGTTAAACTCAGAAAATCAATTAGTATCTTCACTGGTTCACACAAAGTCAAACATATGGAATAAGTACTGTACCATTCATTTTAAGCAACAAGTTTCACACAGAG
>Ga0209755_10007584_pt1 | contig 11742 bp, 9 predicted proteins | sample TergutCo191P1_FD_187301 | JGI IMG/M metagenome (GOLD analysis project Ga0209755, IMG submission 187301) | Cornitermes sp. P1 segment gut microbial communities from Petit-Saut dam, French Guiana - Co191P1 (SPAdes) (version 2) | ecosystem: Host-associated > Arthropoda: Insects > Digestive system >...
TTTCTTTATTGTTAGTTACCACCCTACCACCCTACTCCAGCCGAACCGCACCAATACACCAGCACACACCCAAACAGAGCAGTACACCCACGTACAGTCACCAGCTCCTGAGGATGAATGTAATAACATTCGAAACATGTTGAGCAATAAAAAACTTTCATAAAGTGACATCAAGTTGGTTCAATTTATTCAACTACCTGACTGAAATCTAAATTACTATTATTATAATCGTCCCTCACCGAGCTACTCCCTTCTTGAATGCTCTTCCTTTTTCCATCCGTGCTACATGGCCAATCTATCAGAACACTTACGATTTCGCCATAGTAACAATAGGATAAGTTCGGGTGCACAGTATCATAGAAGCACAAAAAGGAGACTCAGTTGTTAGGCCGTATTAGGTACAAGGAAAATTATCCTGGTACGATTTTTCGTAAGACTGGTCCGTCTCCAGTAATAGCCATGTTCCTGGGAAGGACCGTCCTTAAGAAAAATCATACCGGGAAAACTTTACTTCCATCTATATATGTAGTGAAACATGCTTATAAAGGAACCATAGGGGATCGATATTTTTCCGTTGCAGGAAGCTTGCGTTTTATACAGGTACTTGTTATATGGATCACTGGGATACGATCTCCTCGGGACTGTAAATATTTTCCGCTAAACTCGGGTTTCAGATGTGCCCAGGTTCTGTTTAAGAAAAGTTCGTATGTGTGTGTGTGTGTTTGTGTGCGTGTGTATGTGTATGTGTATAGGTTTATACACTCTCAAGCCTGAAGTGTTGTACTGAATTATATAAAGGCTCTACACTGCCATATTCATCCGCGAGAAGGTGGGTGAACAGGACCACCAGTTAGAGTGAATGGGACCGTTATAGCCGCATCTAATTCAAAAAAACTGATTCTAGTTCTGTAAATATTGGTTTCTAACTTCTACACCTGACCACTTCCTTACTTTCCCTTTACACAACTGTAACTTTTACAGCTCCTGCCAGCAAGGAATTTCTAATAACACCAAACAGCGCATTTAGTGTATTTCATCCATTCTCCAAATTATTATGAATCCCGGCAGTTGTACGCTGTACAACAGAATAAACAAGGTCTGTCTTCCTCTGAGTCTTTGGATGTCATCTTGTGAGGACGGCCAGAAAATCTACGTACGTTCGTTTTCCGGTACCTTTTTTTCGGACCTCATCAATGCATGGAACAGAAGTCAACACTGCAGCGTTTTAATTCCTTATTTGTTTCAGTTTAACGTCTTATATTACTGTAGGAAGTGTATCCTCTAAGGAGAAGTTGAACACAGATTAAGTATCGTATTGTTAAAATGGTTGTCTACAAAGAACTGATGGTTTTGAAGCCTCTAATGCTGACAGCTATGTTTCCACCTCGGACATAGTTGTGGTTTTGGACGGGTAAATATCCAAGTCTGACACAACATGCGGTTTCGGTGGAAATATTCCCCTTGATCCTAATCCAAGTTCTGCATTGACTATTTTGACCATAGTTTTTGTAAAAAAAAAAAATCTAAAATTGAACTTAGTCATCTTCCCATTAACACTGAAAAGCTATAATTGATACATTGCATTTACTGTGGCAATAACCACCAGGGGTCTGAAGATGTTCCTGTCTTACTGCTGCAATCTATGTTCCGTAGCCTTGGCAAAGATATTAGGCTGTTCTGATCACAAGTTCCCAAAACAGGAAGTGTTTTGTGTGAAGAATGACTGTCTAGAAATGGAACCATGGTCATGTATCTCGTGGCTTCAGTAGTTCTTTAACTGTTCGCGGAATAGATCAGACGTGGACACCAATGACCCTAGCGAAAATCCATTCTTCCATTCGTTGTGGAATTCTGAGCCTTTAAACATTACCACATGTGCGACACAAGGCTCGCTAGCAATGCAGGGCTCAACAATCCTTACCACTTTCCCTTTTTCATCACATTTCTGTTTCATATTCATTTTGAAGCCTGTCTTCGTAGGAACTTTAGACTCTAACATTTGTTCAAAACGCACCCCTTTTCATCAACATTGTATGTTAAATCTGGCTTGCAAGACCACCAGCATCATACGTGACTGAAGTTAGTTTTGAGAACTCATTAATGGATTCCCGTTTTGAGTCCTTCAGATCAGGGGAACTGAATGCCTCTTCGTTTAACTAAGCAACCGATCATTTCCTACTACCTTCTTATCGTGGTAGGCCCTGTTCTTTACTTTGTGCTGCTCTGCATGACCGCATACGGCTTTCACGACTACGTCCTGACAGTCCCAACACTGCTGCACAACGCCCAATAATTCCTGTTGCCGGGCCAATACGTTCGGCAAGGGTGAGTCCAGTCTGACCACCTCGTCGCTGAGTGAAATTGTCACCTACGGTCACAGTACGACGCAGGCATGATCTTAGTACTTCGAACAGTTCTACTACGTGCCTAAAGCTTCTGTTTTCGCGAGAAGCGTATGCAGCTTTATCCACACTGTCTGTCCCGCACGCTCCTCTGTTTTACATATGTACTTAGCCATCTTAAAACAAAGACAATAACGTCGCACGCAATTTAATTCATTGATTTGCTTAATGAAAATGGTAGCATACGTGTTTAAAAATATAGTTTATGATGCCAGACTTCTCTACACTTCCCAATACAGCTCTGTTCACCGGAATTTGTTTGGTGATATGCACAACGGTTTGTATCCCTGTTACTACTGATAATGAGTTCGGCGTTCAGAATACATCAGCATAATGACTGCAACAAACTTCAATTCAGACAACATTTTTCTTAAACACTATTGTTAAAACATACAAATGTTTAAAAACTTATTGCTCTTACCTGTCGTTACTCCAGCTTCGAAACAAATCAAAATTTATCACTACTTCCTCCGCTGTCCGCGCATTATTTTTCCGCTGTCACACTGCAGATGGCAGTAAAGTCACAAAACCACCAGTTAAGCTGCATGAGTCATACATAGCTGATCCTGTCCGCGCCCTTTTGTCCCCTTACCTGTCTCGCATACTCGAACTTAGCGTACTGGTGAAGCTGTACAAATAAAGACGCCTGGTGTTACGTAACATCCTAAATTTCGACTGATTTGATTCACAATATGAACATTTTTCTTGCTCGCTTTTTTTTCCCTCTCTCTTGGAATTAGTACCCCCTAAAAGTTAACACTGAATTACAACATGACAACAGGATACTAAGAAACATTCTGTTGGCATTGATGAATGACTGATTTACCCACTAGTTAAAAATGGTGGTCACGGGACAGACGACAAGTCACCATGAATAAGCTACCGAAACCGGCTTAGACGAAGTATCAACAGCGGCGAGCAGATGGCAGTACCACTACAACCTACAAAAATGATGTTTATTATAATTGGATTAAATTAACTGTCGAACACAACTATCTGGTGGTTAGATATATGTCATTTATTACTAGGATCAACTACATGTTTCGGCTCTTATGGCCATCTTCAGGTTGATAGATTTACAACAAACTAGTAAGCAGCTATACTTTGGCATGCGTTTTGTGTATGCTGGAGGGGGGTTGGGGTTGGATGGGGGTACGAAATTTCGTGTGTGTTGAGTAGGGAGGGTGATGTGGGTGCATAGGTACTTTTGTGCCGGCCTAAGTTTGTATAAGTTGCATCTAAAATATTGGATATTACATGTATATGTATACATTAATTTATAATTATAAATACACAGTGAGTAGCTCTGCCGGCTCTGGCCCACCAAGCCTCCTGTCTAGTGGGGATTGGGATTCTATACCGAGGGAGGGGGGTAAAGCAACCGGAGCGTAAAGCTGACCACTCACTTTTATTTAACGCCAAGGTGAAGAACAAGTGGAGCTATAACTTTACTCCCTCCATATGCCTTCATGACTAGTACAGGATCAAATTTGCCTTCTGTTCTGAAACCTTACTGTACACATCTCTTCCTGCATTTAACTTCACCATGTTTCTCCTCTTGTTTATTCCCACCACCATGACTGTAACTGGAAAACACGCTATAATGACAGCATCAGCACAAATTCAAAACACTGAATGTTGTGTCATTATTTCCTTTGTTAGATTGGAAGGAACATTGAAAGGGTCATAATTAACAGATTATGGCAATGACCTGATCCCACAGCAATGAACACTTTGCCCTGGATTTTTGTCAGGATAGCAAATTTCAGTACTTTGGCTGTATCAAATATTATTTCTATGCAATATATGGTTAAACCATATGGTGTATTGGCTGGCAACATTAATAATTTCAGAATCTGATCCACCAAGTCACCGTCATGTTCTTGAATATTTGCATGGTGGCAGCAATGTCACAGCATGCACAAGGTCTGTGTTAAGCACAGAAAAATAGAGAAGGCACACATTGTCCTGCGTCTACAGTACTGGTGGTTATTCATCCATAGGCCACAGGGTGGTGTGTATCCTGACCAGTGAAGTCTTTTACCAAATGCTTATAAAAGCCAAAAGTATGGCTGCTTACCCCTCACTTGACAGTTCAGTGAGAGAATTTAGTAAGTAACCAACTAGCACTGTGGAGCAGAGTCCTTCTTCAGAAGCTAATAGGTCATCAACAATTCAATAAATACCCCACAATGTAAGGAACTGAATAGTTCATTTCGGTATTCAGCCAGCCAATTGTCCATACCCCAAGCCAAATTATTCCAGCCCCTGCCATTACATCCTATTTCCTTTAGATCCATTTCAACACCATCTTCTCCTCTACATTCAGATCATTGATGTGGAAGCACAGTGGAGCTTCAGAAATGTCACTTAATCCAGATTCTTTCCAAAACATAAAACCACTGCAAACTGCATAAATCATGCACCTGGAGACAACACCATAAAATAAATTCATGGGAAAATTTCCCTCACACTAACAGCTGGAAATGCATAAATATGAGAATGTGCCCAAAATGCCCAACCAGATGGGTTGAGATTTCACATGACAATGATTATGCTGCAATTAATGGTAATAATTAAAATGAAGATGTGAAGATTATGATTATGATTAAGATTATAGGTAATGCTATGAGAATATATGTAAATAAATAGACACATAAGTATGAAATTTGTATTTATGTATACATATATATATATATATATATATATATATTATTACAATTTTACAATGATATATATTTCTCTTATTACTAAATAAAATCAAGCTATTAGGCACTTTATTACAAAAATGGGCCTAGCATTAGCTCACAGTTCGTATTTACAGTAATTATATAAATATTGCACAGTTCGGCCCATTTAAGTACATGCCATAAGGCAAATAATTGTGATCTACTATGAAGACTTCCCATAGTAGTGGTAACTTGGAAATTGTACAGTACAATGGTGTCAGATAATCATAACTTCAGCAAGTGTAAGATATCCTTGAAACTGTGAAGTACAAACAAACTGCACTGCGTGTTCAGATACTGTGCATGTGGCTTAACTCCTTCATCAGGAGTTTTGAGATAAATGGTTGAAAATGAACTACTGAACTTTGTACATCGAGTTAACCCTTTAAACGCCTAGTTAAATCCCATCTGCCTTCTGCTAGCACTATTTGGAGCTCACCATATTCTCCACATTAACAAGTAAAGGGTTAATTTTAAAGTACTATTACCATCATCCACATTCCCTGGGAGCAAAGTTGTTCTTCAAGATTAATATATGGAATATTTGAAGAGTTAATGGACCCACATTGAAATATTATTCCTTACAGTGTAACTAGCAACAAATGCAACAGTGCACATGTTCTACAGTAAAATGAGCAGAATAATGAAAATAAACTCTTTAACTGTGTAAATTTAAGTGCGTTATTTTTTAAATCTTACAGCCTAATATAATTATTGCATTTTAAAATTGCATCTAAATATAGTAACAGCATATTTGCCGAAGTAAAAAGGACATGGATGCTGTAAATTAGTCCAGCCGTTCACATATAGTTGCAGAGATGTCAAAAAGTCATAGTTACAGGTGCAGGTGAAGACAGCTGAAGTTAAAAGAAATGATGAATAAGTAAATATGACATTTAGCATTTTCATGCATGTGTTTGGGATGTGCAAAGGACAAACATTTGGAAACAGCAGGCAACACTACTTAGTCCGTAATATATTAAGACATCCCATTTCTGCCAGTAGGTTCAAATGGCACATCTTAAAAATTTCTCCTACTCTAACTGTGAAAGCAACGTGTATGTGGAGAAGACAGTGAACAGCATTACAGTTTTTGAAAGCATTTACTTTGAAGAAAATAATATCATAAAAGTAATGAGATTAGTATTATACATCAGGTTTTTTGAAATCAGAGATTATTTTCACATTCAGTTTCCATCCTACTTGAATTAAATTCCACTAAGTGTAATTACTATAGACTGTATCAAAGTACTTACACTTTATTGGTTGTGCATTGTGCTATTGTAAAAGTGCATTTGTATGCTCCATCTGGCAGAGTTAAAATGCAGTAACCAGCCCCACAATACCAGGGGATTTAAAATTTTCTATTCCCTGGTTGTAAAACAGAAAAAAGAAACATTTCTACACAAAATGCAGAGCAGTTACATGTAAAGAGAAGTATTAAAATAAAGTAAGTTGTCATGTCCTTTGCATTCTGTTACAGCAAGAAGTAAAGAAGGCTGGATCATATGTTATTTAAAGATCCTGTATCAATTGGATAACTCATCCAGATCTGATGATCATATCGATTATGTTAAGCTTTAAAGGATTAAGGAGAAAGCAGTATGATTTGAAGTCACTGCATTGGCCTGAGAGAAATTATGAAAACCACACAAAGCTACAGGCACAATAAACAGTATCAGTTTAAACTGGGCACCTCTTATATTTGAGTCAAATGAGTTATCACTTAAGACAATTTGCTCAGTATGAAACTAATAAGTTAAAAATTTCCAGGAGGACATAAATAAACTTAGGCCTGTGAGAAAGATTTATTATTTGGCTGATGTGCAGGACATTTTGCATGTATGAAACATTAAATTCAGACACAAGAGGAAGGCAGTTTTCTCTACTCTTTTAATTTATGTAAATTGAAACATGCAAGTTTTTAGGCTTTCACTGAGGTACTGTTGATGGCTTGCTCTTCTGGGACATGGCTCTTGAATGATGGGTGTCTAACATTTCAAGGCAGTGTAGTGCTCTCATCTTCAAGGGTCCAATATCCTATCAACCCTTAATGACAAAAGCTGTCTCAAAACGTTCAGTACCAATCACACAATGACACAACACCACATCCCAGAAGTATGAACACCTCAAACTTAATTCCGTTCTTACTGCAGTTTTGTTTGCTCTGTTAAAATGTATGAGATTTTCAAGTCAGGTGCCTAGCAACAACTGAGTTAGCATATTCACTGCACAAATCAATGGAGCATTCTTTCTCCTCTCTCCATTCACAGTGTGAATATACTCATTACAAGTGTATTTTGTAATGTACACACTCAATATCTGACACATATTGTTTTAAACAGGCATTTGCGATATCATACTTCACATTTTCATAGTGATAAATTTTTCCTGAACTGTCTGTTTGGTGTAGCACTGTGTATCTTGATCCTGAAAAGGAGGCAACCATTTCCTCCAGCATGCCAAAAAACTTTACCAATATGGTGCTCTATCCAGAATATTGCAAAGTAAAGTGTATATACATGCACAGTAATGATATTTTATGCAAAACACTGTGAAACTGTGCTCTCCATTCTCTGTGTATCATAACTTACACAATATACAGGCATTTATTTCAGACCAGCACAAGTAACTTTGTATCTCATTTGCTGTACTGCTTCCATCTTAACATAATGATTATTAAAGTTAGAAGGAGTATGCTTTACAAATAACAGTTGAGCCTACAAACAAAATAATTTCTTTGAGCAGGCACAATATGGTGTACAACTGACTTAATTTTTACATCTTGAAGATTTCATGGCAACAAAATTCAGTAAAATCTTCTTGGGTTAACAGCTGCATCAGGCGCTTCACATACACAACAATAGTCCCTTGGTCATTCAGACTACATTGGGGGAGCAACTGGGAATCCGGACCACTGAGGAAAAAATCTGTGGAATATGTTAACATACAAAATATACATTTGCCACTTCATCTTTTGAGAATAGTCCATCTGGCTTCTTGTCGTGAGACTTGCCAGGAGTCAATATTTCCTCTGAATGGATTATGAACACACAGCAGGGTAAGTTCAGTGGTGGGGTTGGTACCTTTAGCCTTTGGACAGGCATATTTTGGGAACGCATTTCCTCCAAGTAAAATAAAACTCCATAAGGCAAAAATATTGTACCAAACAGTAGATAGTGGTGGTGGTGGTGGTGGTGAGTATGGTGATGATGATAACAATGATAATGATGATAACATATTTTAGTAATAATTCTAATGAGAAATATTTGGCTATATTTGGCCCAAAATTGTCCAGACCACTCGGGGATCTGAATGATCAAGGGACCAATGTACCAATGTTGCAGATACCGAATCTGTCTCATCATCAGGATTCTGATCAGATCATATGGAAACTCTGATTATGGACATAGAGTTTGTATTTTGAAACATTTTGTGTTTGAACCATATGAAATAACCGGCAGGCCAATAAGATTTTATTCAGTTCTTTTTACGCAAGACTTATTATGCTTGGTCACCTGAGATGGAGAAGACACATCGTGTTTCATTATCAAATTCAGAGAGCTTAATTAATATTTGTTGTGTACCTTTCAACTTCATATGAACTGATACACACTGACGAATGTAGTGTAAATCTCACTAGCTGTCTGGAAGTTCATCACTATTAGCACCATAATTTGTACCATGTTAAAGTGTATGTTTAAATTACTCTTATGAAACAAGCAGCAAATTTAAACCAGAAGACACCTACACAGTTTATTGCAATAAAAATTAACTCTCCTTGTTAGTCGGCACAAGTTATTGTCTTGTCATAACTTCCAACTTATAAATTACATATTTTATTATGATGTGAGAAATTTATTTGTGAATATTACTATTTTCTTTGCTGCATAAAATATGTGTAAGACAGGAAGATTAATTTCAAAACCAGCAGTAAAACATCACCTTTAAATTCATGCTTTCCCTCAAAAAAGGTAAGGGTGTATGTTTACCACCAGTGCAGAATACTTAATGTTAAAATCTTACACCATATTCATGACCATGAACTACGTAGTAATTTTCCTAATAAAGTAATCACTATTCTAATAAAACTGAAGATTCTTAAGGACTGTCTACAGCTTGTTATATTATTACTTTACATGGACATCAGCACCGCAACTAATAAATAAATCTGAATTAGTTATAACCATTCTCAATTCAAATTTACTTTAGTGTCAACTTTCATTGTAAATCACCAACACCAGAATTTATTCAGAACCACAAAACATTACTTGATGTTAAACTGTACAAACAGATATAACCTTCTGATTTTGTTCTTTGTGTGTAACATTCCTAAATGCCTCCACTGTTGTAAGATGCTTAATGTCATGTACAACTGTTATCAAACTTTTGTTCATCATTTTAGCTAAAATGTAACATCTGAAAAATTAATGAGAAGAGAAGTGACAGAACCCATTGTGCTTTGTGACTATTGTCACCATCACAGGAGTTAAATCACATGTAAAAATGACAGTAGATACTGCATATTAAAGTTCCTCAGTGACAAATCATAAACACAGTTATCAGGGCATTAATAACGTGGGTTACTGTAGGAGAGGAAGAACAGAGTTTGTTATGATTTAAACACAAACAAATAAAACCAGGGTGATATTTACATTAAATGAAATATACTGGTTCATTTGAAATGAGGCACCAGTAAGAACTCACTGAAATAAGACCACTGAACAGAAGCAGAAATTTTAAGGTTTTGAACATGTTATCACTCTATCATCCAGTAAGAACGGCATGTTGAGTTGTGAATTTAAGTGGAGTTAAATTAAAAGACACTACAATATAAAAGTGACCTCTCACAAAATTCTGATATAAATTGAACTTAAATTTTTAATAATTTCCTGTTACAACAATCCTGAAGATATTGTTCTAATATGTATTTGTTACACTGATGAGAGTTCAGTCCCTTCCACACTTCATTAAGTTTGTTTAGTCTGAGAAAATACACATGGTCGGTTGCAGCTACACACAGAATCTGATCTGAATTGCACGTTTAGCTGTCCACCACAAATATCCATTAATTACATCTCTTCCAGAATTTGAACATGACCATTGGCCTTCATTCTCTGTAAGTTTCCATGTCATGGTCATGGTATTAAACTTGACTTTAATTAATTTTCTACTCCTTTATACAGCAAGCAGACAGAGAAAACTGTTAACATGAGGTCAGGGACACACTCAAACTTCCCTCCTCGCACTAAAACGTTATTTCTTGTCCACTGTCTGTATTGTTTGGAACCTTTTGACAGATGAGATTAATTATCACACCAAAATGTCATGTACTTGCATTTCATTTATACCAGGACCATTGATAGCACAGAGAAGGAAAACAGCCATTGTTCACATGCTCCATAATTTGCCATTATTTTCATTATACTTTATCATATAAAATTTTTATCATGGATCATAAAGAAAGAAAACTAAATGAGTCACATAGTTTTTACAAATGAAAGATGAGAGGCAAATATGAAGTTCAAAGTAACATTCTTAAAGTACTCTGCGATGAATAAAGTCACTAGACAAAATTCGTACACGTAAACACCAGCCTGCCAGTAAAAAGTGTCATATATCACATTTACACAGATCAAAAAAACATACGTCATTATGCATTTATGTAGGACACATATACACAGAAAGTATTGAATCAATCTGAGTCACAGCTCTTGATTTTCGGGCTCCAGAGTAAGTCCTGATATAATGTGTTTGCTTTAAAACAGTTCCAAACATCAGACCATATTTTTCTCAGCAGCCACCATTTGGGAATTTTCAGTATTACTTCAAACAAAGATAGATTCTACAATACTGAAAAATAGTCCTGAAATCAAACATGTGCAAAACAAATAAGGATGACTGTACATCCAAGACATTAAACATTTGCTCCTGAAATAATTATCTACTTTGACACAATAATTGGTTACCTTAGATTTCAACAACACTATTTGAAGCACAGAAAACCAATATAAAAATAAGAGAATTTTCCAACATCAATGGCGCCAAAATCATCAAAATCACAGATGTCACGTTTCAGAGAGCTTATAAAAGTGCTTTTATTCATTTGTCAGTGGACATATTACCGATCTTTCACTTGCTCTTCGAACCAAAGTTGAATTATGAGCCCCCATAAGAACCGCAGTTTTAGGCTGCTGTTGTACGTCTGGATCTAGATGCACCACATCCCCACATATGGAGTTGTGACGCTGTCGTCTTCTTGTTGAGACGTCATTACCTCGTCTCATGAGGCTTGTGTGTCGAATGTGACCTCCATTGATGGTACGCTCGTGGAGGGATTTCAGAGAATCTTCATAACTGCCACTGACAACATAATATTTTGTAAGTTCATATGTGTATGAATTTTATGAGATTTAAGGCTTTCTCATCTTGCATACTCACCACAATGGCTAAGCTATGGGAGTTGAAAGACTGGTCGAATTCCTAGTAGGACCAATAAGTTATTTTCTGCTTCAAAATAATAACACTGCTTCTGAGGCACATGCAGCCACATAGTAAGTGGGTAGATTAGGTTAAGGTTACTTACTTGTGGAGCTATAACTCCATTCTCC
>Ga0209755_10007585_pt1 | contig 11740 bp, 11 predicted proteins | sample TergutCo191P1_FD_187301 | JGI IMG/M metagenome (GOLD analysis project Ga0209755, IMG submission 187301) | Cornitermes sp. P1 segment gut microbial communities from Petit-Saut dam, French Guiana - Co191P1 (SPAdes) (version 2) | ecosystem: Host-associated > Arthropoda: Insects > Digestive system...
CCCCCCCCAGGTCTGTGAGAACCCCCCCCCGGTTCACACAGAACCGCTAACAAGAACCAATGAACTAAATTCATTTTATCAGTCAAGTCTTGTCACGTCAGACTCTTCAAATAAAAGTATAATTAATCTTTCAAACAAAGACATGACAAGACAGGACATGTCTAATAAACAAAATTTTAAATCTATACCACCCACAAACCAAAATACAAAAAACCAATCTGTAAGGAATTTGCAAAACAATAATATTACCGATGCAGAGAAACAAGCTGCCGCAGAATTAAAGCGAAAAGCAGATAACCAAATTGCTTTATTAAAGCATCGAATAGATTTTGAAAATATCACTGACCCTGAAAAATATGTAATATACGAAAGCTTTTTATTTTCTTTGAATAATGTTTTTGCAAATGATAATCCTTATTATGAATTTTCTAAGACTGAAAAAGTGGTTAGAGCTACTGTTGTAGAAAATTTAATGAAACTTTCAGAATCTCATCTTGACCACGCAAGAACTAAATTTACTCAAGCAGATAAAGTAACGAACAAGGAAAAGTATATAGTTAAGCTGTTGTATAATTCATTGGTCGAATTAGGTGCAACAGAGCTTAATGATTTCTACAATAATTACCAGTAGCTAAATCATAAAAAATTATTCCTACCTATTGCAGACTGTGTGAATGGTTTTATTTTGCATGGGCAAAAAGTGAAGCATAATTTTATTTAGCAGCTGTGCCGATGAAGGAGAGCGTTAGCCAAAGGACGGTTAAACGTTTATTTTTCATGAAATGAAAAATGGGCGTTTAAACGGACAGAGCTAAAAACCCTAAAAACCATATATGGACAAAGTGAATTTTTTAACAAAAATGTCAGGAAAAAAATATTGACAATGTAAAATTTTAGTGATATACTGTTTTCATACTAACTTCGGAAATAACAATAACTTCGGTCTTTGTCGGTCTTGCACCGAATTTGGCAGAATCTTTGCCTTTATCTATCTGGTATTTTTTAGATATCAGTAAAATCTATATTCTTTGTCTTTGACAAATAATCTAGACAGCCAACAAGCTGTTTTTTTTATTGTCAAAAGCAATTTTCATAAAAAATATATCTGGATTTTTTCACCAACCAGAAAACTAAATATTTTGTCTTTGGACAAATCATTTCACGACAGCCATATACAAAGCTGTTTTTTTATTGCCTGAAATCAATTGTTTTTTATGTAGAATGATTAATAATAATTTTCAAGGGGTACCCTTGCAAGTAAAAACTTACTCTACATGGGCAAATTTATTGCCATTGTAGAAACAAGTTTATTTTAGTTGTGGGTGAAATCGAAAAACGAGTTTACTTTAAACCCTCAGACCGGAGCGAGTCTATAACATGCGCCTGAAATACTTTAACTAAAATAATTGTGTGAGGTGAATTATGGCAAGGCATAGAATTGATAAGCAAGCCCGTGATATTTTAATAGGGCTTTGTTGTTATGGGCAAAGCAAATCAGAAGCCAAAAGACAAATAGAAGCCATCAGAGCAAAAGAGCATAACATAAGAGCTAAGGAAAAAGCAGAATTTGGTGAACCAAGAACATTACTAACACCAAAGGCACCGCCGGGAATATATTCATTCAGCACTTTCAATAATTATCTGTATCATTGCACTAGATTTGTAAATTGGGCAAAGCAAGAACACGGATGCAAGACTGTTGAACAAGCAAAGCCTTTTATCAAGGAATATATTCAAGAAACTATGTATTCTGATTATTCAGCCAGTACAATCAAAAGTATTCATGCCGCGGTAGCTAAATTGTATGGTTTAAGTACTGAATTAGGAGCAAAAGACAGTATTGCTATGAATACACCTGAACGAAAAAGGGAAGACATAACACGCAGTCGGGGTCAAGCCGAGCGAGATAAACATTTCAATCCTGAAAAACCTAAGAACAAAGAATTTGTAGAATTTTGCAAAGCAACAGGATTAAGGCGGAGTGAAGTATTAGCTATAACCGCAGGGCAAATTATTGCTTACAAAGATATACCACAGTTTAGGAAAGATGAAGGCAAAATAGCTAAAAGCCCAACGAACCAATATATTATTATTCATAAGAACCAAGGTAAAGGCGGCCGTGTCAGATATGTACCTATATTGACGAAATCAGCAGTTGATTTGATGAAAGGTAAACCAACTCATGAAAAAGTTTGGCCTATACCGCAAGGACAAAAATCTATTTTTACTAAAGCTGACATACACAGCTTTAGAAGAGATTATGCAACTACATTGTATAATCTGTATGCTAAACCTATAGACCAAATTTCTGAAAATCAAAAATATAAATGCAGAGGTAATTTAGCCGGAGTTGTTTACGACAAGGAGAGCATGAGAAACACAAGCGAAGCATTAGGGCATAGCCGCATTTGTGTTATTGCCGGACATTATCTTCATTAATATTTATGCAAGAAAAAATAAACTCTACCATTTAGTGATGAGCTTGCTTCAACAGAAATTTATTAAAATATAATTTAGCGATAACATAAGTTTTATTGCCATGAACTTTTTAAAATGTTTTTTTCAGATGCCAATTAAAATTTGTGGTTTAATTTTTTTGAGAAAATTAAATGTTGCAAACTACACAACATAAATTTTCTTCGGGGGGTATGGGGGGTATCCCCTCATCGAGCGTTCATTGATAGAAACACTTTTAAGTGTGGCTATCCATGAACATTGCTCGCAAAGGGGATAAAGTCGCCAAAAACGTCGAACGTATAATCTATTTTTTCAGATGCCAAATATATTTTTAATTCAATGTACATTTTAGAATTGAAAATTTTAATAACAAGATTTTATTTCAAAAAATTTTTAGCTGACCATCTTTCAAAATGATTTTTAAACTTTATCTTAAAAAAATTTTGTTCTAAAACTTTCATGTACTTTTTTGTTGCTCCTAAAAAAACTTTGCACTCAGTAAACAATAAAATTTAGCAAGTGCAATTTAAATTACAAATTTTATTTTGCTGTACAAAATATTTTGTTGATTGAATTTGCAAAACACAAAATCAAAGCTTAAAGTTATGTACAAAATTAATTTTGAAATCATTGCGTGTGTTTCAGTTGTTCTAAAAAAAATGTTTTGTACTTGCTTAACTTCTTATCACAATGATGAGAAGTTAGAAGATAAAGAAATTTTGCAAGTACAAAGTTTTGTTAGAGCAACTTCTTATCATGATGATAAGAAGTTGAATGCAAAATTATTTAGGGCAACTGAAAAGAACATGAAGTTTTTAAAAATAAATTTTTTATGAAGACAAATTTAAAAAGTCATTTCGATAAAGTGTAAATTTTTTTGTAACTAAAAAAGTACATGTCCGTTTTATGTTTCTGTTAAGTCTGTGTATTTACTTTAAACTAAAAGTCAAAAACCAAATGGTCAGTTTCAAAATAATAGATTTTATGTTCGACGTTTTTTGGGGAAATATCCCCTTTGCGAGCAATGTTTGTGGACCCCCACACTTAAAAGTGTAGTTGTCCACAAACGCTCGATGAGGGGAACACCCCCCATACCCCCCGAAGAAAATGTAAAATTGCAAACCTCGCAATTTTCATTTTCTGAAAAACAGACTGATGAGAATACTCAGTCTGTTCAATTGCATTTTGTATTTTTGTTTATGCAATTGTTAAATCCAAATGTTTTACATTTGGCTGCACTCGTAAGCGAAGCTTCCTCGAAAAGATAAGTACAAAACTTTTTTAGTTATGAGAGATTTTATGATTTGTCTTAGACCGATGCTTATATGTACAGCGAATAATTTATTTTTATTATTTAGCAAGATAAAAAAACAACAGGAGATTATCATATGATTTTATCCTTAGACAAAAAATACTGGTTTAATTTTTTTAAGCATTGTATAATTATATTTATAGTGACCGTTGTGGGCTGGTGGTGCGTCCGTAGAAGGGACGTGCAGATGCTAGAATTTGTTTTGGAAACTTTTTCGTTTCGTGACCTGTTTTCGTTCATAGTGACTTTATATAGTCTTCATGTATCGTTTCAGTTGGGAAAATTAAAGATACACCTAAAGAAAAAGAAAGGCAAAAACAAAAAACAGCCCCCCTGTGACTAGGTAGTGGCTGTTTTGATGTTTTAAAACTCATTCGGACGCAACCATGCTCACGGATGGTCGCTTGGCGGTAGTTAGTGCTACCGCCTTTTTTTTATTTTATCAAGAGTTGTCCAAGAATGCAAGACTTGCATGTAGTTCGGTTCGTGAACTACCCCCACTTAACGCACTGCGTTTGTTTGAAGTGGGGGCTTCTTCTTCGAGGTTGCCAGTGCAACCAGCATAAGGAAGCTATCTCCGTAATTCCTACGGTTCTTGTTTTATACCATGCTCAAACCTTGTCTTAGAATATTGATTGCAGCGTTTTCATCACGATTGATAATCTCACCGCACTCACATTCCCAAACTCGGTCTGATAATTCTAATTTAGTATTTATTGTTCCGCAATGTCGGCACAACTTACTGCTTGGAAACCATTTATCTATCTTAATAAGCATTTTTCCACGTTCAACAAGTTTATATTCAAGAAAACTTCTAAACATTCCAAATCCATTATCAAGTGTGGATTTACCAAGATTCAAGCATCGTGACATTGTTCTCATGTTAATATCTTCTACGCATATATAATCGTATAGATTCGCAAGATTCGTTGATTCGTTATGCATCCAATCTTTACGTTGATTTGAAATGCTTTCATGCAACCTCGCTACTTTAATTTTTTGCTTGTAATAATTATTACTTCTATACTTCATATTTGCTAGTTTGCGTTGTGCTTTACCGAGTTTGTCTAAGGCTTTTCGATAATATCTTGGGTAATTAGCTATTTTGTTTTGGTTATCAACATAAAAACCATTACTCGCATAATCTAATCCAAGAGCCTTTGATTTATCTAGCTGTTTGTTTGGCGGTTCAAATTCGTATTCTACAAGAATCGAAACATAATACTTGCCGGAAGGATTTTTTGTTACAGTTGCTGATTTAATTTTTTGGTATTCCGGGATTATTCTGTGCTGAACGCATTTGATTAATCCAATTTTCGGCAACTTAACGTTTTTACCAACTAACACTACAGTTCCTTTTTGGTTATTGGTTGTATATGATAGCTTGCTGTTTTTCTTTGACTTGAATTTCGGAAAACCAACTTTCTTATCTCGAAAAAAATTGTTATATGCTGTTTGTAAATTTAGCTGGGCATTAGCAAGAGCTAAGCTATCTACTTCTTTTAACCATTCAAATTCTTGTTTATATTGAGCCGGTGTATTATTTAGCTTTTCATTTGTTTGCTTATAATGTGCTATTTTATCCGCAAGCATACGATTATAAATAAATCGAACGCTTCCAAATGTCTTGGCAAGATGAATTTCTTGCTCTGCATTTGGATAGATTCTAAATTTGTATGCACGATTTACAATCATCTCTTTTCACCTTGCCTTTCTATATATTGCTTGATTGTATCTATTGGTGCTCCACCAGAAGTTAATCAATAAACTTGTAAAGTCAAGACCTTTGTGATTCATCCCCCACTTATAGAAGTGGGGGAATTCTCACAAATTTTTTGTTAAATAAAAAATATACCTTGAGGTTTCGAGAATGAAATGTTTTCTCGAAACAGAATAGCAAAAACTGTAATTGAATGATAACCTAAATACAGAAGTCCCGAGGGGGGCAAAAAACAATTTCAACTCTAGGAGGGTTATCATGAAAAAACTTACAACCATCATTATCTGCTTGTTATTTATTTTTACGACAAGCGCAGCAGTTAGCGGAGCGGATAACACAGACAAAGAGGCATCATGTGGTATAGAAACTCAATGCGAATATTTTTCTGCGTTCTATGATCATCCGGAAGGCGATAAGCCAAAAGATTAATTGCTAAAACAACCTACCCCGAATAAAATTAAAATTATATACAGGAGGGTAATAGGTTGATTACATATTTAGATTAGCTTTATTCCATGCTTTTCTGCGAATGTCACAGTTATTTCTAACCCTTTAGCGTAAGATTTACCCAAAGCTTTTTGTATATAGTACGATTGACGGATGCAGTCATGTGCCTCATCGGTACGTCCCAGGTTAATTAATCCGTATCCTTTGTTATACAAAAGCAAGTGTAGATATTCCATAACACTATATCTAATACAAGAATTAATTCCAATATCGCATAGCCGCACAGCTTCTTCGTCATCTTTTTCCATGCCTACATATTTCGATAAATTGTATAAAATTTTTGTGTATAAGACCGTAAATCCTCTTCGGTCATAAATCTTTTTTTCAATATAAGATATTAATCCGTAGTATATTTCAATTGCACTTGTGACATCACCTGACCTATGTTTAGCAATGGCATATGAATTGAGTACATTTATTTCTGTTTTCGTCAGTACACTTCTTTCTATTTTGGGAATTGAAAAATTTTTAATAAAAGAACCTATATCTTTCTCAAGCTTATCAGCTGCAGTCGCCGGGTCGATACTGCCTGTCTGTAGACCAACTAGGGTTCTTGCCATTGAAATAAATTTTAAATGTTCTTTTTCAAGACCTGGTAAAGCTTCAAGCTTATCAAGTATTTTGCTTGCATCATTATATTTACTTTCTCCATATAACTCATTGAAATTATGCTTAAGTTCATAACTGGTTTTGTCGGCATCCGTAAGGAATGAAGGATATACACCGGGCGAAAGACCCATTCTTTGCATCAAAGCTTCGAAGGTATTTCTTGATGGTACCTGTTCATCATTTTCAATTTTTGAAAGACTACTTGTAGCACATATTCCATAAGCTAGTTTTTCTTGGCTATAGCCTAGCTCTTCCCGATTCAGTCTAATGATGGTTCCAATTCCTATCATTTAAGCTTCCTCCCTATCAATGCTATATTTTGTATAATTTATTATAAGTGAATTTTATTTTAACGTCCACTAAAAACTTGAGGTTTCGAGAATGAAATGTTTTCTCGAAACAAAATGGTGAATTTTTTAAAGCTCCGTTATTATATAAACATAGCAACCGGCCCGCAAAAAAAATATCTCTGCACCGGTAATGAAAGGTGGAAATAGTTTTGCAAGATATACAAAAAGAAATAGAGGCTATCGAGCAGGAACTTCGAGACATAGTAGCAAGTGTCGAAATTATTGGAGAACTTGACTTTGACGGAACGTTAATTCTTAGCGAAAGAGAAACTCTTCCGGAGGCAGTAGAGCGGAAGGCAAAAATGGATAAGCTGTTGGAAAGAAAAAGGGAACTTGAAGAAAGTAGCGTAAGAAAACTCGCTATGAATAAAAAATTAGCCTAAAGGCAAACAAAGAGAGGAAAGATTTAAATGAAAAAGTACATCATGAAACACTGGGGAAAATTAGTGCTGGCGTTAGTCCTTATTGCCGTAGCTATGGCAATGCTTTCGGGTCTTGCAACATTTAAAGCACAATTGATTGACTTGATAATCGATGGTGAGCAAAGTAGATTTCTATCTCTTTTGCTCTATGGTGTAATCTTTGCCGTTGTGATGGGAGTAGCTTTTTTCACAAGTGCTATACTCGGAGAAAAATTCGGTGCAGCATTCAGCAAAGATATAAGGAAAGATGTCTATAACGGAATTATGCGGAGAAACCGCACAGACTTTGAAGACACCGATTCAGCGGAATACATTTCCGCCATGACAAACGATATGAATATCATTGAAGAAATGCTTGTAAATGGGCTTATGGGCGCAGTAGCAATTTTTGCAGCCGGATTAACCGCTCTTGTAATTATGTTAAGTTTTAGTCCGTTACTGACAGTTGTATCTATTGGCATTAACCTTGTAGGCATGATTATACCTGCGTTATTTGGAAAGCCAATGGAAAATCGCCAGAAAGAGCTTTCTGATAAAAACGCTGAATTTACTGTTCAACTTAAAGAAATATTAAAGGGTAGGAATATTATAACTTCGTTTAGAGCATTGCTGCACTTCAACAGCGTATTTGCAAATCGCAACAACAATTTAGCCGCATCTAAGTATCGTGTAGGAGTTTTATTAAAAGGCGCAGAGCACTTTCAACAGGTTTTGAGTTCAGTTGTATACTTTGGAATGCTACTTGCATCAGGTTTGTTGGTTATCAACGGCACAATTTCAATCGGTACGCTTGTTTTATTCAATGCGCTGCACGGTATGTCAACAGGTGCATTTATGGGGATATTCGCTCTAATTCCTGCCATCCGAAGTGTAAAGCCGGTATTTAATAAAGTAAATGCATTTATTACGTATGAAAATATTGAGTTTACGGGTACAGATATGCCAACTTTTAGCAACAAAGTTGAAGTAAGTAATTTAGGTTTTAAGTACAACGAAGATGTTCCATTAATAGATGATTTTTCACTTACTATTAATAAAAATGAAAAACTCGCTGTTATCGGTCCGAGCGGATGCGGAAAGAGTACGCTTACAAAGCTTTTGAGCGGCGATATTGCAAACTTTGAAGGGCAAATTATGTATGACGATAATTGTATACATCAGCTAGATATCGGAAAACTACGTGAGAAAGTAACAGTTATTCATCAAGATTCTCATTTATTTAATGACACCATACGCTTCAATATCTGCCTTGGTGAAACGTTTACGGATGAGCAAATGGAACGTGCGCTGACATTAAGCGGAGCTATTCACTTTATTAGCGATATACCCGAAGGGCTTGAATATCAATGTGGTGAAAACGGCGTAAACCTGTCAGGTGGTCAAAAACAGCGGCTTAGTATTGCAAGGGCATTAATCAGAGATACAAAATTTCTTGTACTGGACGAGGGTACGTCAGCAGTAGATTTAGAAACAGCAAACGAAATTGAAAGAAACCTGCTTGAAATGCCTGACCTGACTTTGGTTTCTATAACCCATAGGGTAAATGACGGTTCGCTTGAAGGTTATGACAGAGTTATTGATATGGGTAAAAGGAAATTAGAACTGACACATCATAATTTAAGTAAAAAGAAGGTGGCATAATGAAAAACGGAACATTACAATTAAAAGAAAGCTGCACGATTACAAGTGTTTGCGGTATTAAGATTATTGGAAACCCGGACAATGGTGCGATAATTGGTCTTGACCCGGAGGGCGAGGCATTCATACAAGACATTAAAAATAGCTCAAATATAAATCTAAACAAACTTAGCCAAAATCAATCTATGTTACTCCAGGCATTGCATGAGGGCGACTTCCTTTCCGGACAAGATGATGTAGTTGTTAAAAAAGGTATTACCAGTGCATATTTACACGTTACATCACGTTGTAATTTAACTTGTAGTGGTTGCTACTCATACGAGAATAAGAGAAATCATAAGCCTGATTTAGCAACCGAGGAAATTAAAAGTATCATCGACAATTTAGCTGATTCAGGATTAAGAACATTAACCATATCGGGCGGTGAACCGTTTTTACGCAATGATATGATTGAAATTCTCAGATATGCTAAAGAAGAACGAAATATTGAAAGAATAGGCTGTATCACCAACGGTACCTTGGATATTAACCAATATATCGAAGCATCAAAATATCTCACCAGATTGTCCATTTCCCTTGATTCAAGCAAAAAAGAAACAGCTTGCGTCAGACCAAAAGAAGTGTTTGATACGGTAGTAGAAAAAATAATAGAACTAAAAAAGCATGGCGTCGAAGTGGCTATTATATTTACTCTTCATAAAAATAATATGTCAAATGCATTAGAGATGACAGCATTAGCTACAGAACTTGGCGTACCATTTAGCTTTAGTCCGCTGACTGTTATTGAATTCGATAGAGAGAAAATAGATGCTGCATTTGATGATGATAGCTACGACACCTTATTCAATTCACTTGAATCAGAGCTTGAAGGATTACCCATTAACGATACCGCTTTATGCGATGAACTATCTTGTAGCCTTGCATGTGGTGCAGGCAAAACAGGCGTAAGCATATCTTCTGATGGCGGGATTTATCCCTGTCATATGTTTAACGGTATGGAGGACTTCAAGATAGGTAATGCTTTAACAGATTGTATTTATAACGTAGTTAATAGCGAGTCTAATGAACTTCTAACCATAACAGTTGACGATGTGGAGCAATGTAAAGATTGTGACGTTAGATACCTCTGCGGAGGCGGCTGCCGCTTTAGAGGGTATGCTCTGTACGGTAGTGTAAAAAAGTACGACAGATTTTGTAGTTCTTATCATAAAAATATAATTAAAACAATTAATAACATGCTTGGCGCATGAGATTAATATAAATTTAAATTTTTAAAAGAAAGGAGGCTTTTGATGTTATTTAAAAAAACAACACAAGGAATTGTAGTTGCTGATGCGTGCAAAAATATCAATATACCATTTATTGGTGAGCTATATATTGGATTGAGGTATTAATTCCAATATATTCAACATCATCAAATGTGTATTTAAATCTTAAAAGAAAGGAGAATTGCAAATGTTATTCAAAAACAAAGTTAAACCCACAGTAGAAGACTGTTTTACTATTAATTTATATGTCATTAAAATAGTTGTAGGCGGACCTAAGTAGCCGAAAGATAGTACACTAAACAACGGAAATAAGGTCAGGGGTAAATATCATAAATGAAATTTACCCCTGTTCATACCTATCTTGGGTTATAGTTAAAAACATCGTTAAGTGATTAATATAGGAAAGGAGGGGTATTATGTTATTTAAAGCTACAGCTAAATCACAGGGGGAAAAGTGTTGGAGATGTTGGTTTGTAATAATAGGCATGGTCTACTAAAATTTATTTTACAAAATATTCCAATAATAAGTAGAAAGGAGGCGAACCAATATGTTGTTTAAATCCACAGCTAAGTCACAGGGTGACAGGTGCGTTGTATTGGGTGGTATTAAATTAGGCTTTGCCGATTAACTTTTATTCTACAAAAACTATTAAGGGGCTGCCTTAGCGATTCAAATGCAGGGCGGCTTCTTTTATTTTTAAATGCAAAAGCCCCATCTTTTTTTAAGATGGGGCTTGCAATTTATAAAAATTAATGTAGAATGGCTGTAGCAAGAAAGTTTACCAGACTCTCTTGCGAACATTGGGGCTGTAATGCGCAACCTTCAACATTCACCATATGAACATCGAGGCAGTACCCTCAACGTTCACTATATACTTAGTATATAACAAAGCGTGAAAAATTTCAAGAGCTAAGTTTAGCACATGAAATGAGTTAGGGAAAACGAGGCCTCCAAAAAAATAAAGGAGGTTTTTTTATGCAAAAAACCAAAAGCAACACAGGCGATATAGTTCGCAGAAACAGAAAGAACCCATTTGCAATGTTCCCGGTCAGTGCATTTAAACTTGGACTGAACCCACATGAATATTGCCTCTACTTGTATTTCATTAATTGTGCAGACTGGTCAAGCGGAGAATGTTTTCCCGGATTGGAAACAGCTGCGGCCGTCATGGGCATGAGCCACTCATCAGCTAAAAGAGCAAAAGCAAGCCTTGAAAAACGAGGACTTATTTCGGTACAGCCTCGATACTTTCCGCATGGAGGTCAAACCTCAAACCTTTATACCGTTTATGAACCTGAAGATATTATAAAGGAAGAAACTCAAGAAATTACCCCCCAGGTCTGTGAGAACCCCCCCCCGGTTCACACAGAACCGCTAACAAGAACCAATGAACTAAATTCATTTTATCAGTCAAGTCTTGTCACGTCAGACTCTTCAAATAAAAGTATAATTAATC
>Ga0209755_10007586_pt1 | contig 11740 bp, 9 predicted proteins | sample TergutCo191P1_FD_187301 | JGI IMG/M metagenome (GOLD analysis project Ga0209755, IMG submission 187301) | Cornitermes sp. P1 segment gut microbial communities from Petit-Saut dam, French Guiana - Co191P1 (SPAdes) (version 2) | ecosystem: Host-associated > Arthropoda: Insects > Digestive system >...
TTGTACTAATGAACTCAATGCATCTATACTCTTGCGTAAATCTGTGGCTCCGCACGCCAGATACACCTGTTTACCCTCTCCTAACATGTTCTCAACAACTCCTTCAACAGCCCAGACAGCTTTTCTGCAGGATAATCTGCACCTGCCTCCAGTTCTAAGCCGCCCATGCGAATCTTCAGTATTGTGCCTTTTTCCGCCTCAGATGATTCTGTATCTTTTTTGGATATATCTACATTGAGTTCTACCCACGACGGCATAGGTGGCTTTATCTGTTTTGTCTTTAAACGTCTCTCTGCTCCTCGCATTGCATTCTCATTTACCTCGTGCCCTCGGCACCACTCAGACAGGCTCAACCCACTTGATTGTTGCTCGCGCAGCAACAATTCCCACTCTTTGATACTGCGTTGGTGCTGCACACGCTTTTGTTTCCCTCGCAGATGATTCCCCAATGTCTTTACGTTTATTCCCTTTTCACGGCAATATTCTGCTTGGCTTTTTCCGCTCTCCTCATATGCTTTCACTATCTCTGCCCATTCAGAGGCTGTCCGCTTCTGTGCCATTCCTTTTTAACCCTCCTGACTCTTTGGAACCTCCCTTTTCTCGCGCCCAGACCCTAGTTACACTCCTTTTGCTCGTCCGCTCCTGACTATACCCTATTTGTACTTCCTTGTATAGACGCTTCTTCTTTTTACGCTTACGAAACTGTAGCGAGTATAACGCAGAGTTAATAACGGTGGGCGTTGTTGTACATTGTAGTATGATGGGGACGGTCGCCCCTACACAATATATTCTTTTATCTTGCCAAGTAAACTTGGGCCTACTACTGTGTCTACTTCTATTGAGTCTTCCAGATATCTGGTGTCCTTTACCGTGCCGTCTCTGTGCAGGGTTTCTACCAGTCCTGCCTTGTCATACGGTAGTCTGAGGGTCACTTTTTTCTTTCTGTCGGAAAGTCGCTCCTGCATCAGTTTTAGGAGTTCTTCAGTCCCCTGCCCTGTTCTTGCTGAAATCATTACGATATCGTCTCCGCGCCGACGTGCATCAGCCTCGATGCGGTCACATTTGTTATACGCTTCGATGCGTGGGGTCTCTCCTGCGCCTAAAGTGACTATTAAATCATCAACAACCCTGACCTGCTCTTCCCATTCCGGGCTTGATGCATCTATAACATGAATAATCAGGTCGGCATATTTTAATTCTTCCAAAGTAGCTTTAAACGCACTTACGAGATGGTGTGGCAGCTTGCGTATAAAACCGACTGTATCGGAGATTAAAATCTCGCCGATGTCCTCTACTTCCAACCTGCGTGTTGTCGTGTCGAGCGTGTCAAATAACCTGTTTTCCGCCTGTATGCCCGCTCCTGTGAGGAAGTTTAGAAGAGTGGACTTCCCTGCGTTAGTGTAGCCAACCAGTGCTACCACGGACACATCGTTTTTCTCACGTAACCGCCTCTGAGTGTCGCGTGTACGGATAACCTCGTTCAGTTCCGCTCTGAGCTTGTCAATTTTACGCCGGATATGTCTGCGGTCGGTTTCGAGCTGAGTCTCACCCGGACCTCTCGTGCCAATGGGGGCACTTGACCCTGTTTGGCTGACAAGATGTGTCCACATGCCCGAAAGGCGTGGTAAAAGGTAGTTGTACTGTGCAAGCTCTACCTGGAGCCGCCCTTCACGAGTGCGTGCGCGGCCCGCAAAGATGTCCAGAATAAGCGAAGAACGGTCAAGCACCCGCATCTCAAACTCCTCTGTGAGCGCACGGGTCTGCGATGGTGAGAGCTCATTGTCAAACACAATAACATTGCAATCATTGGCTTTTGCGAGTTCTTTAACTTCCTCTACCTTGCCTTCACCTATGAAAGTGCGTGGCTTAGGTTTTTTCATGTTTTGAAGTACCCTGCCGAGACATGTGCCGCCTGCGGTCTCTAAAAGAGCTTCAAGCTCGTCAAGGCTCTCTTCGGTCGAGCGGTCATGCACGGGCATACTATCGGCGGCAAGCCCGACAATAATCCCCTTCTCCGGCTCATCTAAACCCCGTTTTTGCTCTATTTTATCAAATATATCCAAGTATGTATCTCCATTTCTTTTGCCAAAGTCAACAGGTTAAAGGTATTCATCCTAACTCGTCATTGCGGGCTTGACCCGCAATCCCCTCAGAAATGTGTATTATTCATGGGATTCCGCGTCAAGCGCGGAATGACGATAATATTTCGTTTTTCTTAGCCTGTTGACATTGTTTCTTTTCCAAGTGCATAAGCAAAAACAAAGCCCGCACCATAACAGCACGGGCTCTACGTTTACATAAAATTATTGAGCTTGACTCAGGCCAAATTTTCTGTTGAACTTGTCAACGCGACCACTGGTGTCTACCAGTTTTTGCTTGCCTGTATAAAAAGGATGGCAATTTGAGCAAATTTCTACTCTAATGTCCTTGCTCGTGCTCCCAGTCTCAATAACCTCACCACATGCACACTTTATAGTTGTCTGCTGATAGTTTGGATGTATACCGTCTTTCATCGTGTTCACCTCTTTCGTCTCCGTATCTCAACGTACAGGAGCGATTTTAACATAATTAGCAAGTAAATGCAAGGATTTTTTGCGAAATTTATTTTCTTGCTTGAATAGCAATATAAAGTATTGTAAAATACTCTCATGATTAGTGCAAAAGGCATCAGCAAGGCGTTTCGGAAAAACTTGATACTTAACAACATAGATCTTACCGCCCCGAGTGGTAAGGCTGCTGTTATCGTTGGCAAAAACGGTGCGGGTAAATCCACCCTGTTATCCATACTTGCAGGCTACTTGAAGCCTGATGCCGGGAGTGTTGATACGGGTGGTCGCACTGTGGCGTTTTGTCCTCATGGTGATGACTTGTTTGAAGAACTCACGGTGCGTGATAATATATTGTTTTGGCAACATGCTCGCGGTGCCGATTCTAATCAGAATACACTCAATCTCACTCAGCTACTTGAAGTAGATACATATCAGCAGAAACGAGTCGGGCACCTGTCGGCGGGTATGAAAAAGACTGTGGCACTCGTGTGCGCCCTTGCGGGTAACCCCACGGTGCTTATACTTGACGAGCCGTTTACAGGGCTTGATATTTTTTATAAGAATGCTCTGCTAAAAGCGTTTGAAGTGCTACTGGCACAGGATATTTGCATTGTTTACACCAGTCATGCCGCTGATGAAATTGTGGGAGTAAACAGCGATGTTTACACACTTTCGGGTGGTTGCTTAAGCTATGCCGGGACAAGTGAGAGCTTAAAAGAAAAAGGCAGTGACATGATGGAGCATCTGCTCAGTAAGTTGGCTTAGTGGGAAGCCCCTTATCCCCCGTCATTGCCAAGTTCAGCACCGCAATCCCTTATTTAGTGCATTATTCAGGGGATTCCGGGTCAAGCCCGGAATGACCATAGCGTAGCGGAAAGGGATAATCATATAGATGAAAGATATCCTAAATATTCTACGGCTCAATTTAAAAGTAATTTTGAGGCATAAAACATGCATTATTTTGTTGCTCGTTTTTATCGCCCTGTTAACTGTAACTGCTGCATTTGCCGCAGATTTTCTCATGTCCGATGGAGGCATCGGGCCTATTTCGATTGCAGTGGTTGACCTCGATGGGGATTTTGTGACGCGTATGATTGTTACCGCAGTCGTGGAGCAAATGGGAACCGGTGATTTGCTTTACTTTACCCTGCGCCACCCAAGTGAGGCGAATGTGGCGCTCGCAGACGGCAGTGTCGCCGCCATCATTACGCTTCCTGAAAATTTCGGTGCCGCAATGATTTCGGGCGAGAACATACCATTTTTGGTGCAGTACAATCAGAGCAGACCGTTTACGTCCGCGTTGGTGCAGACTGCGGCTGACTCATTTGCCGATATGCTCCGCTCTGCACAGATGGGCGTTTATACGGTGCTCAACTATGCACGTACTCAGGGAGTTTCGGGGGATGATTTTGACAGGCTTCTTATGGCTGTAAACATGAGATATATTGAGCTCGTGATAAACAGGGCGGACATGTTTAGTACTGAAACTCTCTACATTACAGGCGCTCTGCCGATTTGGCAGACATATTTTTTTGCCGCATATATAGTTCTCATGATGTGCGCCGCATTCACTCTGACAGACGCTATTCGCCGCAATTTCACACGAAATTTTATAATCAGACTCTCACTTCGCAATGTGCCGTTTCGGACACTCATTTTAGCCTGTGTACTATCATACTTCTTACTTCTTGCTCTATTAAATATCGGCTTATTTGCCTTATACGTTCCACTTGGGTTAATTGTTGAGTTGCCTGCTATCACTCTCGGTGCCTCACATTTGCTTGGCATTACTGTAATATTCGCTCTGATGGCTGCTTTTGCAACGCTGTTGACGTTTGCTTTTGACACTACACTCTCAGCGGGAATCTTCACTGCACTTTTTAGCATAATTTCACTTTTCCTCTCAGGCGGCATAATTCCCATGGCGTTTTTGTCTACGTCATTGCAAATAGCCTCAAATGCAGTACCTAACACTTGGGGCATTAGACTTCTGACAGCAGCGGAGCTGGGTGGAAACATCCTTATTCCCGCTCTCGGTTGCTTTGCTTTTGCGCTTTTATTCGCAAGTTTGTGCGCCGTCAAATGGAAAGCCACGCTTAAAGAATTGAGGTGTTACAAACGATGAGATTTTTCCTCACATCACTACGCCTCAATGTTAAAAAGCTTGCTCTTAGGCGAGCTGTGCTCGTTTCTTTAATTTTACTACCTATTTCACTGTCAGTAGGAGCTATTTTTCTTGTCGACTCAGATATATCCCCTGTGTCGGTCACGGCAGGGGTATATTTCGACAATGAAAATCTACTTGGAACGGAAGTATTTAACGCACTCACGGAGTCTGTGAGCGATACGCCTTTTATAAATTTTGTGCTATATGATAATTTAGATGCGCTGATATATGATGTGCGATTTGGCAGAATTGAGTGTGGTTATGTTATCACTCCGCAAATTGAAAATGCAGCAGATGCAGGCTTTGATGGCGTTGTAACGCTTATAACCTCAGATCGAAGCGTCCTATCCGATGGGCTCAATGAATTAGTCGCCGCCGCTCTGCTCAAAGTCAGCTCCGAAAGCATCGCAAGAACTTGGCTCTATGCAAATTTCGATGAAACCGCTGATATAGGTGAGTTTGTGGCGAGTGAGTTTGAGCGCTATCGGCAAAGCGATATTTTTATGACACCGCTCCACATTGCTCAGACAGGTCCTGAAGAAGATGTGGCATCGAGCTTATCTCAGATTGCCGCAAACAGGGTGATGCACGGGTTAATCGGTCTTTCGATAATTGTGCTCTTCCTATTTTACATCCCGGCACTTATTGACGAGCAAAATTCAGGATTACGGATATCGCTCTCTGCTTGCGGCAGAGGCTTTGCGTATGATACCTCTCTGTTTGCCGCTATGCTTGCTGTGAATCTTTTGATTGGCTTTGCAGGACTCACTGCAATGGTTTTCTTTTCGCCGCATCTCTTGTCCGATGCGCTCACAGAAATTATGGCGCTAAAGGTTTTTGCCGCAGTTAATGCGCTTCTGGTGATGTTAGCTGTCCGTTTGCTCAGAAGCAAAGCTCCTGTTCAGAGCTTGGGGCTATTTTTAGTTCTCGCCAACATATTTTTCGGCGGAGTGTTGCTTGACTTGTATGAAATAAGCCCTGAGTTGGCTAGGGTGCAACAGTTTTTTCCGTTGTTTTGGTATATTGATTCCATCATGGGATGTACGAGCTAGCAAACCTATCCGCACAAATTCCAAAGCGGCATCTGTGTGAGGGCTGTTGGCACGAATACCTATATATGTTCCGGACAGAGCTTGTCAAATTGGTAATTTGTTGAAATGTGAGAACATTTATGAAAAGTTAATACTCTGTGTATCGCTATCACTTTGCTTCGGCGGATATTTTTTCAAATTCGTGGTGGATTTTTTCAAATAAATCCGTTAGAAGCGGGTCAAAATGGGTTCCCCGTCCTTCTAAAATTATGTTGACCGCTTTTTCATGGGTGAACACATCTTTGTATGGTCTTGGTTTTACAAGAGCATCGTACACATCACCAATAGCCATCATCCGACCTAATAGCGGTATTTCCTCGCCGGAAAGCCCATAAGGATATCCACTTCCATCCCACTTTTCGTGATGGGTTACCGCAAATATTCTTGCATACTCCAAAAAATCTGAATCTGTTGTTTTTTCTTTAAGTGCAAAAATGACTTTTTCCCCAAAGGTGGTATGGATTTTCATAGCTTCAAATTCTTCGGCGGTAAGTTTACCCGGTTTGTTAAGAATGGCATCTTTTACAACGATTTTGCCCACATCATGCAGTTGGCAAGACAGTAAAACCAACTCCTCATCAAATTCGGATACTTCGCTTAAATACACACCATTTTCTTTCATAGCGGCTATTAATACTTTGATATATCTCTGTGTTCTGGTGATATGACCACCGGTAATTTCATCCCGGTGCTCCACCAGTTCCGCCATTGTGGATATGATGGCTTTTTTTAAATCCACAACCGCAAATGTTTTTTCTTCTATTTCCCGCAGCATTTTAATTATCGTTTGTGATAATAATCCAATCTCATCATTGCGGCTTGCACTATGGATAATATTGGCGTTAAGGTTTTCGAGTGTTATTTCGTTGATACTGGCTGTAAGAACCTCAATAGGTTTTACAAATCTGCGCGACAAAAAAATAAAAGCAAATATCATCGCCATTGCTAAGACGAAAATAGTTGCAAAAATAACAACAGAAAGCACCTGTCTGACAGGCACACCGGTGATTGCTGTGGGTATTACAGATATTAAAGTCCAGTCAGTCGAAGGCAAAGTAAACAATGCAAAATAGGACGGTATTCCATGCGGGTCTACATATTCGATAAAATACTCGCCACTGTCGAAACGTGCAAAAATTTCGGCGTAATGCGGTATTTCTGACATATTCCTCAGCACACTGGCTAATCCGTCTTCACGGGGGATATAATCGGGGTTTGGATGGATTACAAATCCCCCCTCGGGGGTCGTAAGCATCAAATAACCCTCTGTACGGGCTTCAAAATCATTGATTATTACTTCGAGCTGCTCCAATTCTATAGCCATAGTTATTGTGGCTTCTTGTCCTTGCCAGTTTCGGTTATGGCTAGATAGTGCTGTCCAAATCTCTCCGGTGGATGCGGATGTATATGGCGGTGTGGTTATAACCTCACCACTTCGTTCGGCTGCAAGTGCCCACCAATCCCGTTCTTGCGGAACAAACCAATAGGGTGGCTCCCAAAATCCACTATCGTAAAACCCTCCATCTTCCATCGTTACCCAAATCGCCTGTATAAACTCATGACGCTGTAAATAATGAACAACAATATCTTGATAATGCGATCTATCCACAAGTGGCAGTGTTTCAGAAAGATTTGCTATAATTTGAACAGCCTCCTCAAACCATGCATCAATTTGATGTGCTTTGTTCATGCGGTCAAGCATTGCGCTTTCTAAAGCATTGCTATATGCAATGTCCCGAACCATTGTATTGATAAACGAAAGCGCCACAAGTAAGCCGATAGCAGTAATCAGAATCATTCCTAAAATAAGTTTATAAGATAATTTAACCTGTTTTTTGTTATTCAAAAAACTCCACCTTCTATGACATTTCTCGCATATCTTTTGCTCTAGCAAATTTTTATCAATCAGTCTCTAATAGCAATATGATGCATTTTTCATGCCCGAATAACTCCTTGTAACAGGAGAAATTATATCATATTATCGGCATTATAGCAAGACGAACAGTGAAAGTTTTCTTTCGCCGTAAAAACGGTGCGGGTAAATCCACCCTGTTATCCATACTTGCAGGCTACTTAAAGCCTGATGCCGGGAGTGTTGATACGGGTGGTCACACTGTGGCGTTTTGCCCTCATGGTGACGACTTGTTTGAAGAGCTCACTGTGCGTGATAATATACTGTTTTGGTATGTAAGTGCGGTTGCTTCATGAATTTAGTAATTGCAATAGTTTATCAGGTATGCTATCATTTAGGAAAACTAAGGATTGGCGGATTTTCTCATGACAAAATTCAACAGAAATATAGTCGTTATTTTGCTCTTATTCCTCTCTATAGCTGCATTTATTGCATGCTCTCCCGACACCTACGATGAAGAAGTTGCTGAACCGGAACCCACAGTTGAGGCTTCTGACGATACCTCGGAGCAAGGCGAAGGGGATGATGTGGGCGAAACAGGTGTGATCTCCCCTGCTTTTTCAACTGACGCCACAAGTATTTCAGTTTATGAGCTGTCGCAAAAGCTTCGGGCTGATTTTCAAGACAGACAACGTGTCATCTTCTACGAGCCTCATTTCGGTGTACCAAGAGATTCCACATTTACATTTGAACTTGAATTTGAGATATCTTTAGAAGATGCTGAAAGGTATTTCGGGGTTTATATTGATTCGAATCTGACAGAAAGGCTTCCGGCATTCATTCATATTCATACACATGACGATCACCCGGATGAGCTTCCCGAAGGGCACAGTTGGGTGCATGTACTGCCGCCATGGTTTTCCACGCCCGGGAGCGTCTCAGGCATGATGTTCGCTGATCCCGAATCACTGGATTTGCAGATGCTCCCCGGTTCCGGAATGTTTCACCTCCGTGAGAAGGAGGACGACTGGGGCTTTTTTAGCCACTATTACATAGTTCAGCGTATTGATTTGGAGACCGGAGTACCTTTTGAGATGCCTTGGGCTGTACTTTTTACGCTTGAAAACCCGCTTAGTGCTCCTACAAGCGAGTTTTTTGTGACACCGGAAGGTCTTGCCGGATTTCATTGGGACCCTATTGAAGGAGCCGATTTTTATGTCATAGTTCGGTTTGACGCTTATTTTAATGAAGGGGTGACGGCACACACAACTTTTGATCCGGTAGCAATGGTGACGGAGCCATTTTGGGTGCATCCCGAATCTTATTACGGTTTTCAGCATAACTCAATGTTCGATCAGCGGTGGTGGAGGTTTAATTATACCGTTATTGCAGTCAATAGCGAAACACATTCTGCGATAGGTAATATCCACAACGGCATGGAAATAGGTGCGCGCATACCTATGGTCTGGGACTTCCATTATCACGATTTTGAAACTATGGGTCTTGAAGAGGGGTTTGCTTTCTTTTCTACACATATTGGACTACTGCCTTCGCACTTACCAATCCGCATGGCGAATGGCGAAGTTGTTTTTAGCAGGATTATTTACGACTTTGACAGCGCAGAATTAACGCAACTCGCTTTTGGCTTTTCAGGCATTACATCTCTTCAAAATGTATTCATTCCGTTTACTGTAGAAGGAACGCCGTTTTACGCAATTATGGTAGTGGATGCACCAAATGATACGTATCAGGAAGAGCTTGACACTATGCGTGATAAGCTTGAAAATCTGGCGGCAAGAGGGGGCGGCAAAACTTATGTAAGCCTCTCGCAATCGGTTATTGACATGATTTTGGAGCAAATTGAGATGCCGGATACCTCTGCATTGATCTATTTCCGAGAGGATGACCTCATATATGCAAACTCTGCACTCAGTGCTTTTTTGGCGCATAACATGCTCGCAGTAAACGAGGTTGTAGACCTTTCGATGTTTCCCGAGAGCGCCGATACGGAGTATTTGGTGGATGCCTTTTTTGAGGCGATTTATCAAAATCCTTTGATTATGCATGTTGACGGAATCAGTACTGTTCCCGGGTCTAATATAGCATTGATACATTACAGGAAACCTGCCGAGACTATCTTGACTCAGCAGGATGCGCTCCGCAGGATTATCCCTGAGATTGTATCGAGAATAATCACCGAGAACATGACTGATTTTGAGAAAAGTTTGGCAATAAACCACTTTCTTGTAGAGACGGCGGTGTACGATTGGGCCGCTCTCGAAAATGCGGAGCTACATAATTTTGCGTCTGTGGACCCGAGGTATTTTTATTCATTTACCGCATACGGCATCTTAATAAACCAAGTTGGAGTTTGCTCGGGTTATGCGGCGGCATATCATCTTTTGGCGCATGCAGCGGGTCTTCGCTCCATTGTGGTGACCGGATATTTGGAGGGCTTTCTCCCCCATGCATGGAATCGCGTTTATATAAACGGTCACTGGCACACCGTCGATGTCACAAACAATGCAAATGAGTTCATGCCCAACGCATTTCTCCACCTGTCAGACAGTATGGCGCGGGGTATGTTGGTGGAAGACAGCAATTTTGTGCTCGATAATTTTTTGATGTTTTACAGGTCTAACAGTAATAGTGATGAATATTTTATTGTTTCAGACAGATTCTTCCCGATTTACGATATTGCAGAGGAGTTGGTAACCGCTATTGCTACATCCGGCAGTGCTGTTCTGCGCACTGATTACAACCTTACTCATGTACAGTTCAGCAACCTTGTCATGGAGGTCATGGCAAGGTTGGGTGTAACAGAAATTCTTGCGGCGCACATGCTTGGGGTTATAAGTTTGAGCTTGTAGTATTCTATATACTAACGTCAATTGTTGATGCGGTTGCTAAATGACAACACCCAACATCATAGCATCCAACTCAGCAATGACAGTTGCCAACGCAATTATCGCCATATCTGCATTAAATAATTCCTCTAAGACTTCAAGTTCGTGTGTAAGTTTCTCAATATGGCTTATTTCACCCATCGCATAAAGTTCCGCTATCAAGTCAAGCCTCGCTGTAAGCATTGGGCGCATTGCTTGTGCTAAATCGTATTGCACTCTTGCATCCAAATATGTTATCCACCCTGCAGTTGCAGTAATTTCAAGCTGGCTTCTCATAAATCCCTGCTCAGTTGTCAAGATATGTATTTCAGATTGAATAATTTCGATTGTACCGAAACCTGCGCCGGCTTGGGTTAAATCCGCCAAAATTGCGTTACTTTCCGTTATTTGCCGGGTAATTAGACCATATGATACATTATTCCCGAGTAAGCCCACTATCAATGAGCTTAAATCCGCTGCTCTTGGATGTGACGAAGTGGGAAGTGTAAAATCATCTATGAATTCAAAGCAACTGTGTCCTCTTCTTCGGCTGACAATCTCCGCTCTTAGGGAGAATGATTCATCTGCGATTCTTTGTTGCTCTGTAACTGCATGCACTTGCGCATAAGATAGCTCCACACTTCCCTGTATGGTTTCGCCTAACATGAGCCGCACACGCTCAACTTCCAGTTGCCTTTGTGCGAGAACTATACTTTGGCTCAGTAATTCACTTTGCAGTCTTAAAGCAACTGCACTGTAATACTCTATCCGATACATAAGCCTTTCACTTATCTCGATTTGCCGCATATGATTGTAATTATTCTGAGTTGGGTCTACAGTAACTGTAAGCGAATTTTCTGAATTTTCATACTGAATGTACGAAGACTCAAGCTCTGTTTCCGTATATTCATAAATTTCTGCCGGATAATAATTTTCTTCACCATACCCTGCAAGCGTTGCTATTTGATTGACCGTTCCTATGACAAATGGTGCCAAAAGCGCAATCAACAAAACCAGTACAACTAAATATAGCACGTATTTTCTTGTGATTTTCACTACAATCACCCCACTAATCCCAAAAGTTGAGTCTTTCAAGCACCCAAAAAATTATCCTCTGTGTACGAGTTATCACCCTTGCATCGCAGACCATACCGACTAAAATCTCGGATTCCATGCCATCTCTATCGAAAAGTGAG
>Ga0209755_10007587_pt1 | contig 11739 bp, 5 predicted proteins | sample TergutCo191P1_FD_187301 | JGI IMG/M metagenome (GOLD analysis project Ga0209755, IMG submission 187301) | Cornitermes sp. P1 segment gut microbial communities from Petit-Saut dam, French Guiana - Co191P1 (SPAdes) (version 2) | ecosystem: Host-associated > Arthropoda: Insects > Digestive system >...
TGCTTCATTTAAAAGCAACGGATTTTCGTATAAATTACCGGCAAATAATTCCCATGAGTTGATTGCCTGTGTTATACCCAATCTCGCTTCAGCCAGCCAGCGTTGAGGGTTTATTTCCCTGTCTGCTCTGCTAAAGTGATTATCAAAAACTGATCTGTTAAACCCCTTAATTTCTCCGATTGACGGAGAAGAAAAAGGATTTGGCTGTGAAAAAACAATCGGCGGAAATAATCCGAATATAAAAATTAATGTAAGAAAAACGGTTAAAGTTTTATTTAAATATTTATTTATCATGTGTTACTCCAAAGAAAAGTTTTATATTCCGCACAAGCGGAATTATTTTTTGATTTGTTAGTTTAAAAGAGTTTTTAGAAAATGATAAAAGTGAAGGAATTACAGTTATTGAACAAATAAACGATCCTGTTATTCCAAGAGCGCCGACAAGGGACAATATTCTGATCAGAGTATTTGCGTTTTCGGTAAGAAATAAAAACGGAATTGCCCCCGCGACAGTTGTTCCTGTTGTAGCAAGAAGAGCAGGTATTTTTTGACGGATGGCAAGGTAGATCGTCAAAACAGTTTTTTCTCTTCCTGTTCGTAATAATGATCGTATGCTGTCAACGCAAAGAACAGCCGCGTTAACTGTCATGCCGCTGACGGCGATAAAAGCGCAGGCAATCGCGGAATTATACGCGCTGCCTGATAAAACAAGACAAATTGCGGGAATTGCAAGTGACGGTGGAATCGCCGACAAGACCAGCATCGGAACTATAAAAGATTCGTTTATAACTGCCAATATCATGTAACAAAAAATAATTGCCATAATAAGTGATAATACGGTTGCTGATAAATTATCACTTTGCCTGATGGCTTCAGGATCAAATTCGATTGAATAACCTGACGGTAAATCGATTTTTCCGAATACAGACGCCAGCTCCTTTTTTACGCGGCGCGGATCTATCGGCTTTGTAGAAATCGTTATTGACGCGTTTCTGCGCCGGTTATCCCTTCTTATGCTTGACGGCTCCGTATCTTCTCCGGTTTCCATAAGCGAATCTAACTGCAACGACGAATTAACGTCCTCGCTGCCTAAAGGTACAAGTATCCCCAACGCGCCTTCTCTTGATTGTCGCGTAACAATGTTTTGCGAGAAAAAATCCGCTGCTAGATGAGACACGCTTCCAATTCTGATTCTTACATCAGTTTCTCCGTTTGAATCGCCGTTCCTGCCATGCGCGTCGATTCTTTTATAAGCGACAGGTCCATACACTCCCAACCTCGCCATGTTGGCGGCTGCGGAAAAACTTAAATTTGATTTTGCAAAAATTTCCCTGTCAGGATAAAAAATAAGTTTTTTACTGCCCTGTTTAAAATTGAGCACTCTTTCCCCAATCAGCGGGTGATCCGCGCAAATGCGCGCAAGTTTTTCGGCAAGTTCCCTGCATTTTTTATCTTCGTCTCCGTAGATAAAAATTTCCCAATACCGATCCTTTTGTGAATTTTCATGGAAGAAAACAAACCCGCCTGGTATGTGAATTTGTTTTGCAAACTCTCTTACCTTTTGCGTTTTTAAAATTTTAGGATCAAAAGAAATAAGCAGCGAACCTGAGCCAATACGCGCGCCTGTCTCGACATTTTTGATTCCTGTTATCTTCGCAAGCTGCATGCTGTAAATTGAAAGAAGCCGATCAACTTCTTCCGCAAGCAAACCTCCTTCAAATTCAACCTGCGCGTAAACAGAATCTTCAGAGCCAGAACTTCCCGTGTCGATACCTTTTGCAAATAACATTAAAACGGCTGATATTGTTATTACAACGCTTAATGCCAAAATAAAAATCGGATAACGAACGCAAAATCTTACTGAAGCGGCAAGGACTCTGCGAAATTTGTTAAAAAGTTTTTTTCCGGCGTTATTTAAAATTTTTAATTTGATAAAGCTATTATTTGTTTTACGGGAATCTAAACCCCAAAGCAGCAATGGCGGCAAAAGCGTAAGACTTAAAATAAAAGCTGTGATTGTGACAACTGCTATTGCGTTTGCGATAATCCTTGCTCCGTCATCCTCAATTACAGTCAGCGGAATTAGAGCTGCCGCGGTTGTCGCAGCTCCTGCCAGCAGCGGTCCCGCGAGTGAAGACAACGCTGCCGAAGCTGAATTAAAACTGTTGCATTTACGCAATTTTTCCGAACAGAGAATAACAGCGTCAATCGCAGTGCCTATTCCGGCGGCAATCCCCGCAAGCAAAAGTTTGTCCATTGAAAAGCCGCCAACCATCAATATTGCGGCGGATATCATGCAAATCAACGGAACAGCAAGAGCGGAGAAAAAACCGGAAATTTTAACATTATTTTTGTTGCTTAATAAAAAACTGATTATCGCTACCATAATTGCGCCTGACAAAGCCGCGTTTAAAACTGATTTAAAAGCCGAAGTTTCTTCCGCTCCAATGTCAGATAACACGACAAATTCCAGCGGCAGATTTTGGTTTTCTTTCAGAGACGCTAATTCTCTTTTTATATCAGAAGACAGTTTGCGCAAATCCGCGCCATGCCGCCCCATGATGGCAATGCTTGCGGTTTTTTTTCCGTTTAAACGAGAAAGAATATCCGGTTCACGTTCCTGTTCGGTAATAAACGCAATTTCTGACAATTCGGTAAATTTTCCGCTGCCGAGCGGAATCAACGCTTTGTTAAGCAAACTGAAATGGCCGTATCGTCCGTCTACAGAAATGATAATTTCCCTGTTATGCTGCGTTATAGCTCCGCCTGAAAAAATTGAATCATTCATCGCGAGAACAGAAGATACCGCCGCAGGATCCAAACCAAGAAGGTTTAATTTTTCCTGATCTAAGATTATATAAATTTCTTTTATACCTACTCCGGAAACAAGAACTTCTCCGGTTCCTTCAAGGCTTTCAAGTCTTGGCTTTACGGTTTTTTCCAGCAAAAACATGGTATGCCTCTGCGCGGGAAACTTCGTTGCAAGATGCGCGGGAAACTCTGTTGCATGATGCGCCGTTAAAACATTTTCTTTTAATTTTTCAGAAAGAGAATCTTCCGAATCGTTTGTCATAACAGCGGCAGACCAAACAGGAACCATCGAATTATTTGAACTTAAAATCTCCGGCCTCTGCGCTGATGACGGCAGCGTTTCGTATACTCTCTGCGCCGCGTCACGCACCGCTTCATAACGGCCGTGTGTTCCTGATTTAAAACGGACAAAAACGCTTGATTGGCTGTTTTCGCTGGAACTGAGTACGGACATGACGCCGGGTATGGAAAAAAAGGCGTCTTCAAGAGGAATCGTTACGCTTCTTTCCATCTCCGCGGCATCGATGCCGTAATGCTTAAGCTTTACTACATAAGTACCTCCTAAATTTGGTTTTATTTTTTCTTGCGAGGTGATCATGACGAATAACGATACTGCGCAGATTCCCGCCAGTATGCACAAGGCGGCTTTTTTTCTTTTTAACCACGTTATTAAAAATTTCATTCCGTCGTCTCCTTGCGAAGTTTCCATTTGAAAAATCTGATAAGAACGGAAGGGATTGCAAACAAACTAAGCAAGGTTGACGCCGCAAGCCCTCCAAGCATCGCGGCTGCCATAGATTTTTGCGAATTTGCCAAAGGACTTAGAATCAACGGAAGCAGAGCGAATACAGTTGTCGCCATTGTGATTAATATCGCCTGCAATCTTTCTCGCGCTCCGCGTAAGACCGCGTGAGCCGGCTTTAATCCTGCGCGTATTTTTTGATCGCTTATTTCATAAAGAACAAGGCTGTTATTCACAACAAGGCCGAAAAGAGCCGTTAAACCAAGAACAGCGCCCGAATCGATTTTTGCCCCTGCGAGAAAAAGAGCGGGACCTGCGCCCGCAAGAGAGAGGGGAATTGTCATCATTAGAATCAATGGAAGTAAAAAAGATTCAAATTGAGCGCCCATCGTCATGTAGAGCAGAATTAGCACGAGTAAAACGTAAATTAAAAGTAAATTGCGGTAACGGCTAAAAACAGAATCGTCCGCGCGTTCCGTATTTTTTTTAATTGACGATGGAATTTCTTTTTCTGATGAAATATCGACATAAACGACATCGGCGCGATCAAGCCGCGCAAGCGACGCTTCCGCTTCCATCCGTTCTATCCTGCCAAGCGAGCCAAGAAAAACTGTCTTGCCCTGACTTGTTCTTAAAGGAATTTGTTCAAGCTGTTGAACGGGATCGTTGAACTCAATTTTATTCTGAGTTCCTCTTTCGCCCGTTACGCGCACATCAAGCGGCCTGCCTTCAATTTCAAGCCTTGTAACGACTACTCCCTCATTCAAAATGTACAGCGTTTCCGCAATCTGCGCCGACGATATTGAAAGAAAAGCGGCGGCTTCCCTGTTAGGGTACAGTCTCAGTTCGGGTCTTTGTCCGCGCGGTCTGAAATTAACAGCGATAGAATCGGCATCAAAGGCGTTTTCCGCGTTTTTAACGCGTTCTAAAAGTTCTTCCCTGTTCTTGCCTTTGATAACATAGGTATGCGCCGCGGATAACCCTAGCAAAACTTCCGTCCTGTCTTTGGGAAAATAAACCGAAAACGGAATTTGATCCTGTTGCTGTTCAAAAATCCGCGAACACGCGTCGCTGATTTCAACTAACGCATTTTCGGGTTTTACGCCTTTTCCCAGCGCACATCGCAGGATTAACTCTTCTCTTCTGTAGTCGACATCCGCGCGGCGGTTAATATCCCCTTCTTCCGCGCCCGCTCTACCATAGACGGTTTTTACAAACGGCAGCCCTGAAATAATATCCGAGGTGTTAGACGCAAATACACCTGTTGTTTCCAGTAATGTTCCAGGAGGAAATATAAATGAAACCCAAACTTCTTCGGCATCATCCGGATTTATAAAAACCATCGGCTGTAAAAAGATTGATAAAAAGCCCAATAAAACTACCAACACCGCGGCGATGAAAAATTTACCAGGACGGCGAAGCAGATTAGTAAGAAGAAGAGAATATTTTCTTTCAAGACTGCCGTTTCTAAAAACTGATATAAACCGATTTAAAATATTTTTTTTATTGATATTTTTTACTGCCGAAGAGTTAAAGAACAGACGATACAAAGAAGGAAGACAAAATTGCGCGTAAAACCATCCGGCTGTTACCGATGTTACAAGGGCGATTGCAATGTCGCCAAACAGACTTCCAAGCGCCCCTGGCAGCATTATAATCGGAACAAAGACAAGAGCCGTCGTTAATGTTGACGCAATGCTTGATCTCGCGATTGAAAACGCCTTGTTTCCGATTTCTTCCGGTTCAGGAAGCGATTTCCTTTTTCCAAACGCGCGATGAAGAAGATCAAGTACAATAACGCTTATATCGGAAACAAGGCCTATGCCCATCGCAAGACCGCCGAGGCTCATGCTATTAAGAGATTTTCCCGTAACGGAAAGCAGGCATATACCCGCCGCCGCCGAAAAAGGAATTGAAATTGACGCGAGAAGACTATACTTTAAACGGCGGATAAAAATTAAAAGCACTATTACTACCGCCGCGGCGCCAAACGCCGCCGATATTAACAAGTTTGTAATTCCGCTTATCAAAGAGGGAGTTGAATCTGTTACGAGCTCAATTTGCGCGTCACGCGAGAACATGGAAACCGCTTCGTTAAGCGCGTTTTTTATATCGCGGGAGAGCCGCAGCGGATCCGCTCCGGGTCTGCGGTATATTTCAAGCGCGGCTGCCTCTTTTCCGTTAAAGACAAAAATACTTTCCCTTCTTGCCGTAGAAGAAACAATTTCTCCCGCGTCTTCAACCCTGAAAGTTCCGGTTCCGACAGGGAGGATAATCTGCGAAAGAGAAGATGTAGAATCAGGTTTGCCGGATCCTATAACAACAAGCTCTTTGTTTCCTTCACGCGCGTTTCCAGCGGGAATATCCGCTGTTTCCTGCGCGATAATTTGCGTAAACTCGGAAGGAGCAATACCAATCGCGGCAAGGCGCGGCACATCAAGAGACAGCCTCTCTTCCGCGGTTTCTCCGCCGACAAGCGCGACAGAGCCTACCCCGTCGATTCTCCTAAGACGCGCTGTCATTTCGTATTCCGCGAGTTTACGCGCAAACTCCGCGTTTCCGTTACGCGAACTGACAGCGATTACCGCGTGCGCTTCGTTTCCAGCGCCGCCTGATGTCACCGCAGGTTTCCGAACGCCTTCCGGAAGTCCGGGATATACCGCGTCAATCGCCTCGCGCACTAGAACCGACGCGGACATTGGGTCTGTGCCCCAGCGAAAGTCAAGACTGATAAAAGAACGGCTGTCACGCGAAACGCTTCGTATTCTTTCAAGCCCCTTTATCGGCGAGATTCCGTCTTCCAGCGGAATGGTTACCATGCTTCTTATTTCGTTAGCCGTCATTCCAGGATAAATTGTTTCTACCGTAACTCTCGGTATAGAAAATTCCGGCAGTCTGTTAACTGGCAAACTAAACAGTGAAAATATTGCCGCTATAATCACCGCCGCCAAAATCATGATAACCGTTACATGACGGCGGACGAAAAGATTTATTATTCCTCTCATAACATTCCTACTTTATTAGGGGTATAGTAAAAGTTTCTTCACTTCGGTTGCCTAAATTATCTTTAAGACCTGATGAAATTAAAAAATTGATAATTCCGTAGTTAGTTGAATTAACAAGGTTTCCCGCGATTTCAATCCTTTGAAGCTTTTCCAGTCCCGGATGCGGTTCCGGAATAGTAAAATTATTTGTTTTAATATGACGCGGAGAAAAAGTTATCACATTATTAGAAGTGTCTATACGGAAATGTTCCATCACGGAAAAAATATCGATAGACGCTTCTTCTGCAGTGATAAAATATAGTTCAATCCATGTGCCGACACCTTCACCTGACGGATAATTTTCATCTTTAATTAAAATTGTCTGATAAGGCGAGTCAGCGTTAAAATAAACCGGGTTACAATTCGTTTCATTACGCGGCGACATCGGTATTCTAATCCCTTCAAGCTTTGGAGGTTTTGAAAATTTACCGTTGAAAAAAACCTTAAAAATATATTCGTCTTTTGTTTCATTTCTTAAAGCGTCCTGTATTCCTGTTTTTACCCTCAAAGTAAATCTGCTTTCGTATACAGGCATATTTTCAAATTTGAATTGAATTTCGGTTTCATAACCCGGAAAAGTTTCCATCACAAGGTTAGGGCCGTTTTCAGCGCTTAAGTAATTTTTTACTGATAAAGCGTCCACTTGCTTTGAAAAAACAAGAAGAAGCTTATCTTCTTTTTCCCAGCCGTTATTTTCAACAGGTAACTCCGCCGCGCTTGAAAAGCCTTTGTCAGGCGTTAATTTAATTATGTCTTTATTCTTTGTTATTCGATTGGCGCTTATTAAATAGGGCAATTCGCGATCTGTTCCGGTTGTGAATATGCTTTTAAAATCACTTCTGACGTTCGTCCCGTTGGCATCAGTTAAAGAAGAAGACAAAAATATCTCGTAACGGGTATTTTGCTTCCACTGTTCCGAAGGCGTGAATATTGCAAGCTTTCCAAAAGAAAGCGGCTTTCCAGAAGAAATAATTTCGCCGTCATCCTCAAGAATCCATAATCCCGGCATTGACGGGTTAAAAGAAATATTTTCGTATAATGATTTCAGCGGCACTGGTAAAGAGAACTCAAATTTAACTTGCGTTCTTAAATCGTCTATCTCTGTATACATTGACGGATAACACGAAATTAATTCAGGTCTTCCGGTATCCTGTCTTGTTGTAAAATCACGGTTAAACGCTTCGTCCATCGAAAGCCCTTCCGTATTACGAGTATCGGCGGAAAGGCTTATCGTGTAGTCGGTATTTTTTTCAAGAGGCGTAAGAGGTAAAAATTTTACGCTTTTATCTTTCCACTGAAAATTTCCTCTTATACGATTCCCGTTTCCGTTAAGCGAAAAATTTCTTTCTACGCTTGCCTTGTGCGGTTTGTGGGAAAATTTTAAAGTTACGGATATATTTTCAGGTTCCGGATGATATCCTCCTCCCGGAGCCCACGAAACTACTTCAAATAATGAAGTTCTTAATATGTCGCATGAATTAAATATAAATATGTTAATTAAAATTAAAAGGAATAATTTATATTTCATTTGACCGCCTCCAGATAAAGAACGATATCTTCCTTTAAATAAAATCCGTTTTCAGAAACAATCCCGTTCTTACCTCCCGGAATCGTGATTTTGTAGTAATGAGAAATTTCGTTATCTCCGCCTGCCAACCCTTCCCATTTCAAAGACAAACGATCGTCAGAAATCCAGTTAACGTATTGAAGCGCGACAGGAGAAAGCAACCTGGGAAAAAACGGAGACAATATTATTTTCTGGGGAGTATTTTGTTTTTCTTCCGTATTAAAAAGTAAAGAAAACCTTATAGAAACTGACAATTCGCCTTTAATCGGAGAAACAGTTATCGGAATAACATTATTTGTTTTAGAAATATTTTCTAAATCAGTTTCATTGTTTACGCTTAAAGAGAGAATATTTAAATAAGGAATATTAACAGAAAAATTGATTCTGACATCAGAGCCGATTTTCAAGCCTTCACTGTCTTTTGTGTCGCCAGAAATTATTAAAGTGTATGTAGTTTCAGGTTCAGGGTCTTTTGAAAAAATATAGACGATTGACTTTTCAGAAAGATATTCGCTTCTTCCGGCGAGAGATGGTTCAAAACGCAATGAGCGGAGAACGTTTTCATCCATCGGTTTGTTAAACGAAACGGCAATTCCCTGTCCTGTGTCCAGTCCTGTTTCGATTTCCGCGCCTGTCGGATACCAGCTGCCGTCTGAAAATAAAACGGGATAAATGCCTGTCACTTCCGGCAATGTATGATCTAAATCGGTTATAAAATAACCGGAATAAGCTTTCGCTAGCGGAACTCCGTCAACGCTTTTTGCTGAGTCTTTCAGATTCCATCGGTAATAAATCCACGGGGATAACGCTTTATCAGCTTTTATTTTAAGCGTTTTATCGTTATCTGACCATTCAAAAGTTTTATTTCCAATACCGTCAAGCGTTGCCGCGGATTCTACCGAAAATCTGTTCATAGATTCCGTAAAATGAAATTCATAAACAATATCTTTTGTGCCGACAGATTCTCCGTTCAAAGGACTGTGTCTTTCAAGTAAAGGCGGCTTTTTTTTGTTGATCGCGTAGAAAAAAATATTTTGTTCAATTCTTTCCTCCCTTCCGTCAGCGGATCGAATTGTTCCGGATAAATTTAAATTGTAACGTATTCCGGCAGTCCACCCGGATTCAGGCGTGAAATAAAGATTGTTACCCGACCATTTTTTATCTCCGTTAATTACTCCCAAATTGGAACTGATCTGCAAAATTCCTTCCGTGTCCCGTTTTTTCATTTCCGTATCAAATTTAATTATTACAGGGCTAAAATAGTCGGGTAAAACAGCGTTGTTTTTTTTCGGTTCTGTGCTAATTCCAATCGGTTTCAGATTGATAAAAGAACACGACGCTAAAGTAATTACGCATAACAATACAACAAGGAAATTATTCAACAAGCGCGACATGTGTTCCCTCCCTTAAATCGGTTTCCGGTCTTTGCACAATTAATTCCCCGCCTCTTAAGCCTGCTTTTATTTCACGTTCTTCTCCGTGAGAAAAACCAAGCGTGATTTTTCTTTCTGTCAGGGCGCTGCCGTTGATAACAAATACACTCCCTTCGTTATTTTTTTGATTAAAAATTGACGACTCAGGGATTAAAACAACGGTGTTAGGAGGTCCAAGACTTACCGTTACGCGCGCAAACATGCCAGGTTTTAATTTGCCGATATAATTTGAATTTTTTGTTTCCTTGAGCAATACCCTTACCAGAAAACTTAAACTTTGACTGTCAGCCTGTGGGTATATCAAATCAACAATTCCGTCTCTTGTTTCGCCCGTTCCGTCTATCAAAACGGAAGCCCGCATTCCTTTTTCGATTCGCAATGCGTCTTTTTCGCGCACCGGAATAATTGCGTATAACGACGTCGTGTCAATAAGGCTGATAATTTTATCCTGAGGCTTTACCCTCTCCCCTTCTTCAAGATAACGCGCGCCCACAACGCCGGATGCCGGGCTTAATAGAGTAAGCTCATTCAGCGCATGGTTTGCCGACGCGAGCTCCTTTTCGCTTGCGTTAAGCATCGCGTTAGCCGCTTCCAGCTCGGCTCTAAGGCTTGCGGTCATCAGCAAAACAAGAGCTTCCTGTCTTTCCGTTTCGTCTAACGGAATTTTTATTCCCGCTTTGACAAGGTCTTGATTTCGGCAGCCAATCTTTCTGATATGCAATTCTCTTTCCATCAGTTCAATCTGTTCCCATTCGGAATTAAGATTAAAACGACTTACAAGAATCGCTTCGGTATTAATGCCCCCGGCTTCAAAAAGCGTTTCCTGATTTTGGTGCTTACGATTATTTTCCTCCCATTTACGTTTAGCGAGGGAAAGCTCTATTTCGGCTTTTTCCAGCGCCAGAAGCTGCGCTTCCGCCTGAAAAGTTCCTTCAAGTAATTTTGAGCTTGTCAAATTGCGCGCAGCCAAGGCCTGCGAATAATTATTTTTCGCTCTTTCAACGGCGATATTAATTTGAGGGTTTTCAAGCTGTAAAATTATTTGCCCCTGCTTTATAAAATCTCCCTCGCGAAAATAGAGCTTTTTAATTACGGCTTCCTGCGGAGAAGTAATATCCACTTTAGTCAGGAATGACAAACTGCCGAAACCGCCGGCTTCATCAGGCTGCTCCTTCTCAATTACGGTAACTCCTCTTACGTTTCTCGCTTCTCCGCTGTTGTTCATTGAATGTCTGTCGCATGAATAAAATAACAATAATGTTATGTGAATAAACAATAATATTTTTGTTTTCATTAAATTCTCCTTTAAAATGATTTATTGATAAAGTTTGTAAATTCCGCCGGAAAATTTGCCGCGAAATTTGTGAGTTCTCCGGGTTTCAGATCGAGAAACCGTTCCAATTCACGTTCCGCTTCCAGCAGAAAAATAGCCGATTCCACTACCGCAATCTCGCGCTGAGTCTGATTAATTAAAACTTCCATCAAATCCAGCCGCGTTATCTGACCAAGGCTAAGCCTTATTTCTTCAATGCGGCTTCTTTCCGCGCCAAGATTCGCCGCTTCAACGGCTAAAGACCGTTTTTGCGCGGCAAGCGCGCATTTTTCAACAGCGTTAGACGAAACTCTGCCAGTACGTTCAAAAGCGTCGTTGTATTTTTCCTGTTCAAGAGCAAGCGCAAGTTTTGCCTGTCTTCTTCCAAATCTTGACGAAGGATCATTAATCGGAGTTAAACTGTTCTGAAGCGACGCGGTTTTGTCGTGCGGATGTTCCCCTCCGATTTGAAATCCGAAACGGTTTTGTATCCACGGACTTGCTAAATCGACGCTTATTCCGATAGACCAGTTAAAACGGGTTAGCGGATAATTTTGTCCGCTTAATCCGAAGTTGCCTGTCAGCCTTAAAGTAGGAATCCATGACAGAGTATGATAAGTTAACTCGGTTTTTTTGTTTGATATCGAATAACGGGCTTCGATTAGATCGGGATTTTGTTCTCTTGCAAGAGCGGCGGCGGCATTGGCGTTTGGGAGAATGCTTGCGCGTTTAATATCGACGCTTTCCGTTAATTCCGGCAGGGTTTCCAAACCAAGAAGTTCCGCAAATTGCCTCTCCATTTCGGATAAATCTAACTGAAGAGAATAAAT
>Ga0209755_10007588_pt1 | contig 11739 bp, 5 predicted proteins | sample TergutCo191P1_FD_187301 | JGI IMG/M metagenome (GOLD analysis project Ga0209755, IMG submission 187301) | Cornitermes sp. P1 segment gut microbial communities from Petit-Saut dam, French Guiana - Co191P1 (SPAdes) (version 2) | ecosystem: Host-associated > Arthropoda: Insects > Digestive system >...
CAACCAAAGAACCATCCAACCAATCAACCAACCAACCAATCATTCAACCATCAAAATAACCAACCAACCAACCAACCACCTAACCAACCAACCAACCTGATGAAACACTATACTTCTCTAGAAGCTAATACTCCTCAGCTAGTCACAAAACTCACTGCATTTTGTAGAACGCTAGAGTTCAATACTGTGTTCACAAATGCCAGCCAATTTTCCCTGCTCTAAGCCAGTTGAAGCTAGTCCACAGCCTCCCATTCTATTTCTCTGTTATCCATTTTAATATTATCCTTCCATATATGCGTTGGTCTTCCAAGTAGTCCCCTTCTTTTAGGTTTCCTTATCAAAATCGTGTGTTTCAAGTATGTTATCTACATACACTTTCAGGCACCAAAATGGGTGTGGGGGAGGATGGAGAAAACTCCCCATTTTTCATGCCCAATCCCGATGATGATGATGATGGTTCAAAATTTCATCTGAGTGATGAACTCCGTCTTCTGGCACAGACAGAATTGCGTGAGGATGACGCCACCCGTCAACATGCACTTCAACAAATGAGGGAATGGATACAGAAACATCCAGACATCAAATGCTGTCGTACAGGTATGAAGAGCAAGATGTAGGTTTTCGCTCTAACTGACAGTGGAGGTACAAAGAGAGGTACAAAGAGATGGCAAAACGGCTATCATACAAAAAGAGTTATAAAATGTATAAGCAATTAACAGATTTCATGCATATTTCTGAAAACCAAGACAGCACCATACATTAATTCATAATACACACTCATGAATCCAAGGATATATAATTATTTATATTTCATTATATTTGCACATATTTACCCTTGTAATTCATTTGTACATAACATTTACCTAATTTATATTTATAAAAGTGAACCGAAAAAAAGAGAACACTGCTAGGAAATGATGTCTGTTTAATTAGCTACCCACTGTCACCAAGTGGCACTGGCTGTCATAAATAAAATTCTAAGTTATAAAGATGAAATGTTTTATATGTTTTTGTAAAGTGTTTTGATAGAAGAGTAGAAAAAATGGAGTCTTTTAGACAAATATCAAGTGTCTTTAGAAAATGGGTGCAGAACATAAGGCAGTATCTCCTACACTACAATTGTTTCTGAAATGTGTTAACAGATGTATGAACAGACACTAAACAATGTTACTCTTAAAATGTTCACATATTGCACCTTCCTGCAGTATTGTATGTATTTTTCATGATTAACAGTTTTTTCTGATTTGTTACATAGGTGTTATTTAGCTGTCTGTCTTTACAGATTCAGTTTTTTTGCTACGTTTCCTGCGTACCAAAAAATTCAGTGTTCCACTGGCACAAGAAATGTTGGAACGCTATCTTGTTGTCCGACAGCTCTACCCTCAGTGGTTTCGAGGGTTAGATATTGATGACCCTGCTATTTCAGAACTCCTTGAAGGAGGATACATTGTGCCCCTTCCACAAAGAGATGACTTGGGTAGGCAGGTCATTCTTACATGTGCTGGTGAGTAATTAGACTTTACATGCTTCTTGTTAATATCCCAAAATTCCATTCCCATTTCCTCACCACCAGTGTTGGAGAGGAGGAAGTTGTTTCAATGAATAAGTGGTTGATAGAAGGGGTGTGTTGATGGATGGATTGATGGAAAGATGGGCAGAAGGATGAGCAGATGAATGTACAACAGATGTAGGGGAGGGTAGACAGAGAGAAGTAACAATATTTAACATAAATTATCTAGTTGTTAACAGGCAACTATAAATGAAAAAATACTAATTCCTGCATGTTGCATTTCCATTTGTGATAGAAGTATTTATAGTGTAAAAGTAACTAAAACATTCATGAACTAACACAAATTAAATAATAGACTGCTGGCTCCTCTGATGTAGACTGTAATACAGATGTGTTGCTGTGTGTTTATATCTGCACTGTGTTATTGCAGATTAAGTGGAGGCAGTTAAAATGGTTTGAAATACATTTAGTTTTAACATGTTGTGGCCGTTATCTTGTCAGTGGTTACTTTTAAAAAATCCCCTGCCCTTCCACAGGGCAGGAAATCAAAAGGAACCCTCAATATCCAAACTGAGAAATTATTTTCAAAATAATTAAGAGAACAAAGCATGATATTTTGTCTCTAACTTGAGGTATGAACTGAACTTTTTTGAGAGAGACACACATATTGTTTGCATTGTTTCCCCCATTTCAAGTTTGACTGGGAAGCAGTAGGTTGAGCAATAAACTGAGGTAAATCTTAAATGGAGAAAATTTAACACTAAGGTTACTAAACTGGAGAATGCTGGAATTGAGTATTAAGTTGGCAGAAACCATACTACTGTGCATGTATATAGTTATTTTCCCTTATGATAAATAGGTAAAGTATCATTGTATAAGACGCAGATAAAAAAATTTATCTGTCAAGATTAATGACACACTGTTGGGTCTTATGTTTACAGCACGCTTTGATCCCTACAAGTACACATCAGTGCACATGACCAGGTGCCACAGTTTGGTAGTGGAATGTCTCATGGATGATGAAGAGAATCAGATCCGAGGATATTCATATTGCAATGATGAGTCTGGACTCACCATGGGCCACATAAGTTTGTGGTCTCTGAGTGATATACGCAAGATCTTACAATGTATACAAGTATGTAAATTCATATATTGAATATCAGACACTTGATACTCTTACCACTCACCCATTGCTGTTTTATCCAGGGTACTTTGACTATAAACAATTGAAAATAATTAAATAATTCAGTTACAAAGTCCCCTAAACTTGAATCACAAAATAACTATATTCAAATAAAGTGAATAAAAATTGCATGAAGCTTGTGTTAGTAAAGTCTGACTGAAGATATTGTCACCACTTTTGTAACTGGCAATTTACAGACACTTTTGCCATCCTTTTATAAGAACAGACAAGAAGTAAATATTATTACTACATAACTAATTGTAATATGGATATAATGAGAGCATTTATACTGTTCTTATTGAAGTAATACACTTTGAGACTCATTTCATATCATACAACAGAACTGTACTATTGTCTGAGCGCACAACAATAACAACTTTTTATGTTTTTTACAGAATTCTACACCAATGCGTCATAAAGCAACACACTTCTTCAACGTTCCACACTATGCAAATAGAGTTTTTGAATTTTTTATTTCACTTCTCAATGAAAAACTCAAGGATCGAATCATGGTGAGTGACTAAAACACACTGATTAAAAAATTTAATCAAGTACATATCAAAACAGCACGTCAAAAAAACTGAATTGTAAGTAATAAAATTGAAAATTTTAATAAGAATTTTTGGATGAAATGGTCAGAGTTTTCAAAGTATTACATCAATGATCAGAATTTTTTAACATTCATTACGTTCAGTAAATTCAGAACATAAATTACACTACAAAAAATTGAAACATTTTTCAGTAATGTGGAGAAATATTCTGCTGACATACAGGGAGTCAAACAACATTGAACATGCTAACTAACAACAGTGTTATGTATTTTGTAATATTGAAAATTTATACAAGTATTTTCTTTTAAATTGCCATGTCCCTGCATGTATTTGCTGGGGGTGAATGTTATATGCTACTATTATAAGCATCACAGTGTTAGTACAATACCACATGTGAATTATCAGGCACCATAGACAGTCATATGACTAGGACTAAAAAGAATTATCAGAAAGCATATTTAAGAAACTGCAGGTATTTTAGACAATATGTACTGTATCATGGATTTAAAAATAAATTATTTTTGGTGATTTATAATGTTGCTAATAATACTACAGTACAAGTAATCTACAAACATTAAACCGTGTCAGGGGCTAGCCTTTACTTAATTTCCGTGCATAAAAAGTTGTAAAAATAAACATTTAAGTGACAGCATATTTACAGAAATATACAAAACATTCATATTACAGCTACATACAAGCATAGATGACCTGAAGGAGGCAGTGAATCCAAAAATTCTCCCTAAAGAATATGGGGGAGAAGTTCCTCTTACAGACATGATTGGTGAGTTTGTTTCTTCCTCTTTGAGATTGAATATTTACATTGTTACAACTATTTCCATCTATTAAGGATTTGACATGGAAATGCTAATGTCAACTTAATGACACCTTTGACTAGTACTAATATCCACATATTATTAAATAGGGGTGCATGGTGACACAGGTTCAATTCCCAGTGGTGTTGTTGGAATTTTCACTGACATATTCCTTCCAGCCACACTCTGGCCCTGTGGTCGGATCAGCCTCTAACAGAAATGAGTACCAGGAATATTTCCTGGGGTGTAAAGGCAGACCCTGTATACGGTTGACAACCTTACCACCTTCACGTGCCGATTATCTTGAGATCTGGGACCGTCAGGGACTGTACAGTGTTAGCTTTACCTATTATTAAAAATAACACAGTAAACTACAGTCCATCTTGAGAACCTACTGATTGCTCTTGTAGTGAAGAAACTCCCCACACTTTGTGGAACTTGAAGATATGATATAATGCTTATATAGGCTCACCACTGGACCCTGTTCTGAGTTATTTCAATACCATTCATACATTATTTGTTTATTATCCTATTTAATACTATTCTATTTCCAAAATGGTCTCATTCCTTCAGATTTTCTGACTAAAATCTTTTATGTAGTTCTAATTCCTTCCAAGTGTATATGATTCTTTCCCTGTTTCATTACCCATAATTTATGAGAACAAATTAAGAAGTCCCCAGTGCACAGTTTTATCCACCCTTCTATTACTCACACTGTTACCTAAATTCTCTCCTTTCCTATTTCTCCTCACACACCATCCATTTGTTTTCCTATATGATGAAAACCCCACATTTCATACCCCTATGAAACAGCAGGTAAAACTGTAGTTTTATAATAGTTAGGTTTGCACATATTAATTGTAATTGGAATAAGAAAAAACTACTTATCTCAACAATGGACCTATTTATAAAAGAGCAATAAAACTGACTAATAATTATGAGCTACATACAAAAATTTATTTTATCCAGCATTCTTCTGTTGATGTTAAATCCATATGTAGATGAAATTTCTGGGGATAATCAGTTTAGATTTGAACATAAATCACCTACTTGTCATACCTGCTTTTTTCATAAAATGCAGAATAAATATGATTAAAGTGGTGCAGTACTTCAGTTATTTTTAGGCTTCAAGAAAGCCCACAATATGGTCAGGAGGGAAGTTCTATATAACATTCTCACTGAGTTTGGTATACTGATAAACCTATTTTCATTGTTGATAATGGGTTGAAGTAAAACCTATAAAAATACTTGTCTGCATAAATAGTTTGTCATATGTGTTTATTATTCAGAATGGTCTTAAACAAAGAGATGCTTCAACAGCATTTCTTTTCCACTTTTCTTTAGAATGTGCCATGAGGAAGGTTCAAGATATGACAGAAATGGGATGGGATATATCAGCATATAATTGGTGCTAATGTTGTATAATCAGTAGGTGAACACCAACAATAAAAAGAAAAATTCAGAATGTCTAGTGGCTAGTAAATAGATTGATGCAGAAGTAAATATAGAGAAAATCAGTTATATGTTTATGTTTTGTCAGCAAAATGCAGGACAAAATCATGACATACAGAGAAATAATAAATCCTTCAAATGTGTGGCAAAGTTCAGGTGGTTCAGAATGGCACTAACATAACAAACCACATTCATAGGTCAAGTAGGCTTAGATTAAATTCAAGGACTGCCTGCTACTATTCAGTTCAGCATACACATTTATCTTCCTGTGTTTTATCTAGAAACCTAAATATTAAATTATACAACGTATATGTTTATCTGCTGTATTTTATGGTTCTGAAACTTGACCTGACAATGAGAGAAGAGAATGTCCAAGAACAGGTTACTGAAAGTAATATTTGGACCTAAGTGGAAGGAAACTGCACACTGGGAATTTCATGATTTGTACTCATTTACCAAATGTTATTAGATGATCAGATCAATTAGGATTAGAATGGTAGAACATTTGACATAAATGAGAGAAGAAAGAAATGCAAACACTGTTGTGGTGGGAATTCCTGAATGAAAGAGGCCACTTGGAAGACCTAAGCATAGGTGGGAAAATGTTATTCAAGTGGCTTGTACAAGAATAGGATGGAAGAGTGTGGACTGCATTCAATTGACTCAGGACAGGGAACACCTAATGAACCTTAAGGTTCAATTAAAGGCAGGGAATTTCTTGACCAGCTGAGCAATATTAGCTTGACCAGGACCACATGCAGTGGAGATGGTTGATGGTTGGTTAGGTTTATAGATGGGGAGACAGGCATACAAAACGATCTTAAGTTGTTCAAACCAAGGAAGTCAAAACAAACATGATGTACAACATAACAGCAACATGGACTGTACACAATGTTAACCAGTACCTCGTACAAAGAAGGAAATTTTGGGATTAGGTGTATAATAACATAAGATAGGATCAAATGATGTTATTTTGTGGCAATAGTCATAAATTTTAGATTCTATAATAGGGCATTTGTTGTACTGTTTTCTATCTAATAAAAAGCCAGAAACGACACTGTAACAAGGAATAGTCAGTCAGCAATCTATATATATTAAAATTTAAGATTTTCTATATATTATTATACATGCAAGAGCCATGGGCCCTTTTCTTCAGTTTTTCTGTGCAATTTGTTTTTTTTTAAGGCCAATTATAGGGCCTTGAAAGGTCATTTATGTGGTCTGTATGGTAACTTTGTTGTGTAATTTCAATAAGCGATGCTTAAGGAGTAGCTCTTTGGCCTTTCACTATGCCCATGATTTAGGCTGTTTTTAGTATAAGACATCAAACTTAGCAAGATCTAGAACTAACTATTTAAGTAATCTGGATATTTATTATAATTTTTTCAGCTCAGTTCAGGAAGAAGCTAGAGGCAAAACATGAAGCAATAAAGGCATTGGACAAAATGGATATTGAACTGAACCCAAAAGGAAAGTATGTAGCTGACATGGAAGATGAATTGGCAGGAATAGCTGGTAGTTTTCGTCAGCTGCAGGTTGACTGAATAATGCAGTGATGGGTACTAGTCTAAAACTCCAATATGTTCACACATTGTCTAACTTGATTTTTATAGGTTCTCATGAATCATGGCAGAAATTATCAGTTGCAATTTTATTTCATATTTTCATAAGAGATAAAATTAAAACTATTTTGTCTCTGTAAGCATTAGCCCAATAAATTTAAAAACTGCAACTACTAGGTTTCAGTTCAAACTCTATGGTTACTTATACATGACATTCTTTACCACTGTCATTGCACAATCATGATTTTAAATGTGCAATTTACAAGTCACATTTGTTTTGGGAGAACATAAAATGCAGATATGTTTGGTTATGCAACATGGTGTATAAGGACAGCATGTCTATGAACTGTCAGAGGTTTTAGTCATGGCATCTGAATCTCATAACGAAAAATATGGAAAGAGTACTGACCATGTGTGCTGGGAGCTGTCTTGTGCCTGATGAAGGCACTGATATTTAGGAAGATAATGCACTGCATCTAAAGACCCTGACTTGCTCAAAGCTCCTCCTGGAACTGTAAATCATATGTGTGCTCAGAAACAACACAAAACTACTTCTTTAATATGTTTTGGCTACATTTTAAGTGAAAAACACAAGAGAAGTGTCTTGTGAATTCAAGGGAAACAGCTCCAGCTACTAGAATTTCAAAAGGGTGAGTTGTGGTGGAATGTGCAATATTCCCTGGATCAAATTTTACAAGGAAATTAGATATTTCTCTTTCTTCACATGAAAGCATATCTATTACCACACTCCATTTACCAAGCCAATGACACAATTAGACAGGCATGAATCAATGTACAGTTGTGCTCTGGCAGTACATTAACTTGTAATCTAAGATGCCCATTTCAAAATGCAGTAGTGTTGTGGGCGTCCAGTTAACTTGTGATCTGAGAGACCTATATCAAAATGCTGTATTGCTATGAGCATGCAGTTAACTTGCGATTTGAGAGACCTGTATCAATATATACTAGTGCTACGAGAACACAGTTGACTTGTTTTCTGAGAGACCTGTATTAAAATCTAATAGTGCTCCGACTATCTACTGAACTTGTGATTTGAAAGACCTGTATCAATATAAAGTGGTTATTTGGCCATCCACTTAACTTGGGATTTGAATGGTTTCAATCAGTATAAAGTGTTTCTCTGGCCATCCACTTAATTTGTGATCTGAGAGACATATACCAATATATATTAGTGCTCTGGGTGTCTGTTTAAATGGCAAATGCAGTGTAGATGATGTAAGCAGCCTGCATCCTCCAGTTGTACACTGCAACACCCACCCTAAGATGATACACTCAGTTATTAATGTGGACAGGCCATATGATTCATATCTGAGCAGATCCATCATAAATCAAGGCCCATTTGCTTTTATTGTTAGTGTATATGATCCCATGTGTCACTCTTACACAAGAGTTGCCAGTGGTCCTTGTCAATACATACATCCACAAATGTGTTCTTTTATTTTTCTTTTCTATAATCCTTCTGGCTAAGAAGCACAAGACGTCACTAGTTCATATTCTAGTGACATTTAGATAACACAAATACTCAAGTTTCTACACAAATTCAATGTGCACGACTGACATATTTTTTTTATGATATCACATTCTGTTGTGTCACAAATGCCACAATTTCTTAGCATGAAGTCTGCATACACCTTCAATTTCACAAAAATGTAAATAATGTGTTTGTCTCACTCAAATAAGAAAGGTTAAGTTTTATTAAAGATAATTATTTTTTGCACAACACTATATATATTTTGAGTATATGTATTTTTATGCTGTTATAATTTTAATAAAATATATGTCCATTTGTTGCTGGTGGTATAAAGTTACCAAGATTTCTACAGATGTATTCATTAGAGTTTCCTTTCAGTGAAGGAAAATTTCTGTAAAATGTACATCATAATTAGAACATGATTCCTGATACGTATGTTATCGGTATTTCATTGCACGATTGTTAAGATACACTATTCCTAGTCTTAATGCAAGGTGATGGAAAAAAGCACTTACTGGACCGCTATTTTACTGGAAAACAAATAAAAATGTTACATTGTGTTAACCCGTTGTATTAACTCTGTTGCTTTTATTGTCCATAAATTAAGTGGCTGTCCAATTATATATAATTTATTAGAAGTCATTGTACTGCACTTGTATGTGGGATAGCTCATGTCTATTGAGTGATATAAAAATAAAATTATGTTAATAATTCACTGTACTGGATTTATGACATTCATAAACATGTTGCTTAAAAATGATTAATACAACAACATTCTAAGCTGCTGACCTTCCCCATTTACTATCCAAATATCTATACATTAAGGTTTTACTTTACTTTTGGTAGTGGTACTCATTATCATTCATATTAATATTCCTCCTGGTATATATTTTTGTGCTGACTCCTGTGGCCACACGGTCTGAGGCATGGGTCTCCAGCCATTCACCTGCCAGGAATGCGGATTCGAATCCTGCCAGGGATGTGAATGTCTGTCTCTTCTGAGCGCTGTGGATTGTCAGGTATACATCTCTTCATTGGGCTGATCACTTGTCCAGGGGAGTCCTATGAATTGTGGCGTGTCTGAGTGTGATTGTGAAGCCATTAAGGGCTGTTGCACCATGGAAAGAAAAAAAAATTGTATTATGGAGACCTATGTTTACTGTAACTATTTATTTGGACATAAATAATAAAAATTAAATTAGATGGAATCTGTATTATAAATAATGGTAACTTTATTTGTGTTACTTGAGGTTCTCATAGCAGAGGTGATAAAAATTCCAGTCTTATGTGCTCTGATTCTATGATGATTGATCAATGACTGCCAGAGTTCTGGAGATGCCCACACATCAGTATGTGCTGTATCTAGACAAAAAGAGAGGTGATATATGCCCATGAGAGTTGTGAGTTTTTTGGCTTTCACATTGGTGTAGTGTGGTCTCCATTCTTCTGAGATGTGGTAACATGTCACTGGGTGATTGGTGCTTGATGTCAAGACAGCAACATGGCCTCATCTTTGGACATTTGACTCTTGCAGAAGACACTATCATGAAAACATCAGGCACACATCATTTAGTCATGTGATCCTATATCCCAGAATAATGGAGACGACATCCAGAATGGGTCATTGCACCCGCCTGAAAACGACTATAAAAGAATTGTAACACTGAATATTTATATAAGTACAGAACCAGAGATGTCTTTTAAAAATATTCACATGCAGCTACACAATTTATGTCATACTGTCCCTGAACTGTTGTTTGAGAAATGGATGTAACTATTCTCACAGTCTGCATTTCACACCTAGCTGTGTTACCATACAATTCATAACACCTGCAAAGTGAGTTGTAATACTGGGGTGTTAAAGGGAAACAAGTTTTCCTCTCTATTTTAGTGTTTGCCTGAAATATGTATCCATTTTATATTGCTGTGGATTTTATTCATAAGAATATTAATGAATTGCTACATCATGAAATAATGCAAATTATTGTTAGCTACACAGATGTAGCAATATGCTATGAGCACAATGACTTAACAACCAAATGTAACTATTTATTTGCTAGGAGGTAACAGGATGTCCCTTTTAATTCTTTATAACAAGGAATGTACATATCCTTCTACAGAGACACCTTACATCAATGCCAGTTAAACTGATTAAATTTTTATCTATTTTTAATTTTAATATGAATGTCTTCTGTCCCATACCAAATGTTGAAGGCCCAATTTATAAAAAGAAATCACTCTATGTTGGGTTTATTTATTTTGTTTCTAAATTTCAGATATTACTGGTACTTATTATCATACAGACCGGTCATATTTAAAGAATTTGAATATTAAATTAAAAAAACCAATTCTACCACTCAATTGCTTTTGAACTGCGATGTTTGCCACCATAACCACTGACACTATACTAAATAACCATGTGATTGTTGTACACACTTGTGTTGATGTCACCCCTTAATCCCAACAAATATGACGATATCCATATCCATATGGATTATGTAATCCTGTACCAATCTACGGAAGGAGAATAAATGATATGATACGACACTACTCCATACTGAGGGGCTGTCATTAACATGCAGAACAACTTACCTTGCACCACTCCCATTCAGTTAATAATATTAGCCATCTACAGGTCACCTTCAGGTAACTTTTCAAATTTTCTGAAAAACCTAGACAGTATTTTGAACACATGGCATAGCAATAAAGTTGAATTTGTGATATGTGGTGACATAAATATTAACTACTTAGAAAACTCCAATAAAAGGCAACAACTAGATGCACTATTACAAACCTATAACCTAACAGGAACAGTATCATTTCCCACACGTAAATCTAAGGCATCTACCACCACCGCAGACAACATATTCATAACTAGGACCAAAAATTATAATATAAATCCACATATCAATGGACTTTCTGACCATGAGGCGCAGATAATAACAGTAGAAAATATGGTTCCTACAAAACAAACAAATAAGATCACAACAAAGAGGGACATTAACGAACAAAGTATACTGGAATTCCAATTACTATTAAGTCATGAAAATTGGGAAGATATCTTTAAGGAGGATGATGCCAACACCTCTTTCAATAAATTTTTAAACATATATCTAAAGATGTTTCACTGTTGCTTCATTAAGAAACATACAAACTGCAAAGCAATCTTGAAACCTT
>Ga0209755_10007589_pt1 | contig 11737 bp, 6 predicted proteins | sample TergutCo191P1_FD_187301 | JGI IMG/M metagenome (GOLD analysis project Ga0209755, IMG submission 187301) | Cornitermes sp. P1 segment gut microbial communities from Petit-Saut dam, French Guiana - Co191P1 (SPAdes) (version 2) | ecosystem: Host-associated > Arthropoda: Insects > Digestive system >...
CATTTCTCCAATGTTTCTGTACCTCAACCACATTCTCTATTTTCAGGTGGCACTTAAGAATCCACTTGCACTTCTCAAAGGGTGACTGTGATGAGGCCAGTTTCCTTAAACTGGATACCACCGTCTAGCATGTGGGCACAAAACTCGTGTGCCAAGCTGCCCAGTTAAAAACATTCTGTATGGTGGCACTTAACACTCCTGGTCCCTGGTATGAAATTTGTTTGATGTCACCTACTTGGTGCCTAAAATTTTAAGTTGGCTCCTATAGTATACAAATACTGGGTGCAATGCTTGTCATCCATCACTATTCTAATACATCGCTGTAAAATACTAGCACCCTGTCTTTATGTGTTATTAGCAAGTAGAGTGTGCATATACTTTGAGAACTCTGCGTACTAGTACCTACCACACAGCAAACACACCACGTTTCCACTAAACAGACCACTGAACCCATTCAGGAAAATAATCACTGTTTAAATACTTAAATACCTAAATGTAAAGTTCACCCTAGAACAGGCTATGTAGGACCAGAGGGGGAGCAGAGGTACAACTACCTCCTATTTTAACATTGGCACTCCTGGTGGTGGGAGGTCATTGCCATGCCCTGGCTGCTTTACACCCAGGAAGGACACCCAATATCCACTGTACAGGAGGCTGGGTGGGCTCCAGGGCTGGTTTGGATGGACGCAAAAAATCTCATCCCACCAAGATTCAATCCCCATTCCATCCAGCCCACAGCAAGTCACTTCACTGACTACACTATCCCGTCCCATACAAAAATACTCTCTGTGAGTTAAAGGCACAGCTTCGTTAGCATTCATGTACAAAGTAGTTTCAAAAAACAAGGTAACAAGCATGGAACATGGCTAGCTGAAGGTACACATCAGAACTTCACGCAGTCACCAAGGACACTTAGGCATTTGTCCCACCATGACACCAATGTTTGTATCCCAGCATAGATGAAACAGTACTGACAGTACATCATTTAAAGGAGATCCAATACACTCATACTGGCAGCCCCCACACAGAAATACATTCCATCCTTGAAAATTAACTCAACCAAAATGAGCTGCCATGACAACCTGAAGAAGTTTTCTGCAAATATAAGGGATGCTGCAAGGTAAGGTAAAAATCCCCACCAAACATGGCATGTAATGTTTTGAAGGGATTTTTTTAACGCAAATACAATGAACATGCACACTACTTTTCAACAAAACCACTGATTCTACTGAGGCATCTGTCCCAGCAGGAAACTGGATCATCAGAGCATGTAGCAAAGACATCTGCATCAAGTCCACACAGTCAACTGATCACCCCTGCAGTAATATCACTGGGATTCTCGAGCCACTGCCTGACCAAAGACGTTCATTTCTTAACGTGTACAGTTCATCAGTCAGATCAACACAACCATTCTGGAATGCTTTGCACCATACGGAAACTTGTTTCCTGCTCATAACATGCTACCCAGAGAGTAACAAGGTCCTGTGAATTTCTGTCAGTTTTGTGCCTTGGGCATACAGGAAACAAATCACACTCCCCACCTCCATCGTGACCTAACTTCTCAGTCTTGCATCATTGCCATTGCTTCCCAACATGTACCATTCCTTTTGAATGTCCTACATATACAGCCTTCATAGACACTTGGCTCTTACAACCAGCATAATTACACTGATGTTCTCACTTGTGCAGATGTGGTATGCTCTTCTAGCTACTACAAGAGACACTCACATCCTCTCACCACCTTATGATGCAGTAATTCCACTTGTCTTTCATTCCTGAAAGCTGCACCTACTTGTACGTCACTTTTGGAAGAACCTTCATTCATAATTTTTTGGAACATTTTTGGTTATTTCTACCATAGCATGCCACACCTTCAAACATAAATTAATTTTAGGCAGCATTTTCCAGGAAGAAAAGTGGGAAATACAGTAACTAAAGTTGAAATCATGAAGCATCAAAATATAAGTTGCACACATAAGGGTTGCTGTCATTCGGGATGTGACATTATGCAGTCATGTCAAAGTGTACTGGTGTTTCAGAGGATCCTGCTCCCTCCTTCATCAAGGAAGATGTGAATTTTAATGAGAATACGAAGCATCACATCCCATGAGGCAGACATCTTCACAGTCCCCACCGTTAAAAAACCCAGATCTCAAATGAGTGAAATTTTTAACACCAAAGTCCTTTTCCAGTTTAATATCATAATTACTGCACTGATATTCTGTTGAAAGTTTCATTGCAAACACACTTGCACTTTCATGTACATGTACAAATCATACATTTGTGTGTACAATGTTTAACTACCTTGCTAACAAATTCTCTTACACAATAGTTATGGAAGAAAACCTTATAAGCCCTATTAAACATTAATGTGTGTCATACCCATCCTCCATGTTCCTGAACCCACACACTGAAATTCTCCATAATGTACAGCTGACTCCAGTATGTTATAAAATTAAACATTCTGCTCAGACGGTTTTGGAGAGCTCTAATTGCAAGGTCAGAACAAAAGAAAAATAGGACAACTACTCGCTCTGAAGTGACCCCACCTTCCTGCAACAAAACAATTATCACAGTAAATAAAACAACTCCAAGTGCAACAGACATTTCACATTAAGCATTTTCAAAGCCATCTGTCAAATAAGAATTAAAAAATTTGAAATCAGTGACCATATCTTCATAAAATAAATGCCCTTACAACCAGTTTGAATGAATGAATAATCAATAACGCTGATGTTCAATACATCAACCAACAAAAGCACTTAAAAAACGCAATTCATGACAGATATTAATATCCTACATGCTTTTGGCACCAGGGTGCCATCCTCAGGGAGTCTTTCAAATCAAAGGAATACAATCCCAACAGGCTAAACCAGGTATGCATTGCCCTCATCGGAATGATTAAAATATTAAAATTCTAAAGTACATAAAATTGATAAGCACAAAATTACAATGTTGTGATATTAAAACAATGTGAGAGCCGTTCCAGGTACAAGTTCATAGCTATTTATATTCGGTATGGAGTATGTATACAAAGATATCTCGATCTTTATGATCCAAAGATAACTTGTCCTGTAATTATGTTAGTATTGTTAATTACATATAACTAAGTGTATATTAAGATTATTTACACAAAATTAATGTGTGTTATACAATGTAGAGTATATATCACAGTACATACCAGATGAAGCATGTGAAGTTTGTTGTGCTGGGCAGTGTAGTACAGAAAATGATTGCCCAGTGGCATTATTTAGAGGAAATATAATATCTGTGCTCCTGTGTATTAACAATCTGAGTCATGGACGAAGGAAATAAAGGGTTTATTTCACTTATATTTTGCTCATCAAGGATCCTCAATAGATAAGTAAAATATTGGTGAAATAAATCCTTTATTTGCTCTTGCCCTTACTCAATTAAAAGTCACTTTCAAATTTGGTAATAAAACTTGTAAATCTTAACATCCCAGAGCCAGAAAAGCACAACTGGTATAGTGACTGGTCTTGGTAAGAACCAGTGCGAAATCATGGTTTGATTTTTCTCTTCTCCAAATCACCCAGTCCTGCTCCGAGGCCTACCCAGTCTCCTAAGGTACAGGTGACAAGTGCTCTTTGGCTGGGTATGAAGTGTCAATTGTGTGAAACTGACCACTCACCTTCGCCTAGTACCAAAGCTGACCATCTTGGATTTTTATCACTGACTTTGAGTAAAATTATGTTACGTCAAGACAATATCCTTCCAAAGGTATCCCTACTTTCATGTAGTGGTGGCACTTGTGTGATCAAATTATCCTGAGAGCAATGCTGGCAGTAGCATTACTACCGGTACGGCATCCCAAGCCAGACAGGTGAGAGGTGATGGCCCAGACAAAAAGGGGTACCCTGCTCCTCCAGGTTGGGGGTTGGGAGTGGGGCTGACAACCCAACCCCATAAAAAACATTTTTTGTTGAGATGCTTCTAAAATTGGGAACCGGGTGGAAACAATAAAGACAACCCAGCATGAAAAAGGATTTACAAGTGAGAAATGAGAACGTGCTGTCTGTTTATAGAAGCAGCACACTCCTAAACCCAATTCAACACAAGATTACAGAAATGATTTGTTAGCAGTACATCAAGTATTGTGGCTGGGAAGGAGTATTATAGACAAGAAGTACTGTAATATATATTATAGGTGTGATGATAAATAGCATTTCTTGGAACAGGTTTTATTGTTAGTAAACATATTAGATCAAGATTATTTTATTTTAAGCCTATTAATAGGAGAATGCATGTGCTTAGAATTAGAGGTAAATTTAAAAATTACAGACCCATCTGTGCCCATGCTCCAGTAGAGGAAAAGAGTGAAAGAGAAAATGATCAGTTTTATGAGGGACTAGACAGGACATAAAACAGGCAATTTTTTTAAGCCTCATGTGGTTGGCTATGTGATTTCAAGCACAGCATCATGTACAATACAAACCTGATCTGCTGATCACTGAAACGATGACATGCAATGTGTTCTCATGTAGGCAAAGAACCTATAAAAAGCATGTGAATCAACAGTTTTCTGCTCCTTACTTAGTGCAAAACAAGAGCTTTAATATCAAAGAAAGAGCTCACAAAACCTACATAAGGGCTGTAAAAGATACAGATAAAACTTACATCAATACCTTAATGAAAAAGGTCAAGGTTGCAAAGGAAGATGTAGAATGCAAATGACGGGTAAGGAATATGGGAAAAGAAAGGATAAAAATAAAGCTATGAAAGGGATAAAAGAAACAAGGTACAAAAGACATCACAATGTCACAGGCTTTGCACCAGTCATGAAAAACAGGCACCTCTTTCAACATACTCCTTCCAGACACCCTTACCACACACAAGTCAGTTAGAAATTTACAGTACTGAAGCTACGTTTATTAAAAAGCACACATCTTGCAACCACTTTCTGAACACTTACATGTACTTCAGACATGTTTCAGTAAGTTTCTTTATACATGTTTTCAAACAAGTTATGTATTGTGTGAAATTTGAAATTCTCACAGTGGTGTTGCTGAAGATTCAAGTCTTCTGGGATGTGACACCATGTCAATAGGCAAGTAGCTCCTCATCGTTTGAGGATCATACTGGCTTCAACTATAGCCAAGCAGCCCCTGCCTGAACAGTATCCCATGTCCCCCAGCTCCCATGTTGGTTATCAGATGGTCATCGGCTACTTCCTTGGACAGAATATACCACATATTCTCGAATCTAATCTGCACCCTTTTTACAGTTTCAGAGGGCTAAAAAATCAGATGAGGATTAGAATCGCATGCGTATTAGATTCGCGGTCGTGAGCTGGATTTTGGAAAAATGATAGAGCTGCTGTACGTGCCGTAAGAACAATACAATACAATAATTTATTATTTTATTTATTTATATTATATAATACTTATAATTTACTATTCATCAGACTCACCATCATCACTCATAATTGAATCGTTATCCATCACCCAGTCATAATCATCTTTATCTTCTTCATCATCCTCCCATAGGTGTGGATCAGAACCATGAACTTTTTTTTTCGTTCAAGAATCAGCAAAAACTAGTGCGGATTAGATTCCAGAATATACAGTAACTGTGCCCCTATTTAGGACCATACTAATATGAAGCCCCTACCACTACCTCCTCCTCTTGGATTGCTAACTTCTCCAGCCACTACAAATATTCCTATATAAGATACCTTTTGCCCCCCATATGGCTGTTCTTCTTGGACTGCTTGACCCTGAAGATAAAGGCACTATGATCTTCCTATATCAGGAACTACACATAGTAGAATTACATCTGCAAAGTCCCCATCATTTTGCAAGACAACCTTCAGCACAAATCCCACAAATCTTAGTCCTCTTACCTCTGTCACTACTGCAGCCGCTACATAAGCAGAATACTGGCACCTCCACCATTGTGATGGCAGAAACACACTGATCTACGCACACACTCCTGACTTGTGACATCTGACTAGGTTCACTAACATTACCTGTGCCTGAAGCTGGAGACTTTGTAGGATTACTCCTGCTACACCCAACAACACAGGACACCATTCCAGAAGACAGGAATTTTCATGTTATATATTTATACCATACTGCCTGACCTATATGCCAACTGTGAGATGAATCTACACCACACTGCCAATTACCACCTCTGAGATTTAATAGAGGTAAACTTACAAGTAAACCTTCCAAAACTGGAACTAACACATGACATCAAGTTACAGACAGGACATTAATGATTTATCATAAAATATGTTTTATTGTTGTAATTTAATAACTATGTGGTGAAATATACTTCTATGGTAGCTAAGAGTCGCTCAGTCAACAAATGCCTTTGGTGAGTTTTCAGGTTTTTGCAATTATGTGGCTAAGGGATATGATGCCCCATCACTGAGTAAATGGCTCCTAATGTTTTCAGACAATGCAGTGGTCTTCAAACATTAGGTCTACCCAGTGACAATAGCATCACACCCCAAAAGAACAGAATCCTCAGGATATGTCCTGCCTTACAGACAAACGTTTCTTGCTGTAAAAAAGTAGAACAATTATGATAAATCATGATGATGCACTGTACCTGAAACAACCCATACAAGAGATCAGAGAAGGTAGTGAAGTTTAGGCTTTCCAGACAGACAGACTCAGCTCTCTGTCGAACAGTGTGGCGATACGCTGACCGAGCAAATTCATTTGCTACTTGTCGCAGACTCTGACCAAGCTGGATTATGTCATCATTCCTTCAATAAAGGATAAGTTACAGAACATTAGGTTGCTTATACACTATACTTTAACTTAAAAACAGATACCTATTTAACCTTCTGCAGTATGAGAATCTATGCAATGGGCTAAATGAATCAGTTCATGTTTTATTCTGGATGGCAGTACATCTTACTAAGTCTCAAGATCTATGGTGGCAAGGACAAATGAAAGGAAAAACACCACAAGTTCACAATTTCTGTTGCAGGTTACCACTGTGAATCCATGTCCCAGGCACCAAAAAACCTAGCCATGCCACCCATAACCCCTGCCTGCCAGTATTACCACCACTGTGTACACCACCACCTAGTGGCACCTGAAGAGGCAGCAGGTAAGTGGTTGTCTTGGTGGTTGTGTGGGTACAGACAATGCTGATTCTGTAAGTACATCTGTAGAATCTGTAAGTGGGTTCCATTTTCAGCTGGATATCCACAACTTACATTACCACTGTTAATAAGATACAATGCTTTAAATAAAAAAGGATTACTGAGATGGTACAGAATAAAGATTTACAAATAGTTAAACTTCAGTGATGCACGAAAATAAAAAAATTCTAAGTAATATAATTTCCTCATGACCAACAATAGAATACACTTTAATAAAAAGCATTAACTGTGATGAAATTGTGTTTGACTGTATTTTGCTTATATTTTGAAACAAAAGTGATTGAACATGTCACCAAAATTATGTTAACACAATAGAAAGCTGCGTGAACTAACTGTGATATGCCGTTTCCAAATCTGGACACAAAAAATACCATCCTCTTGGTGGCAGTTTTTTCAGTAAATACACCAAGCTGTTTCAGCAGGTATAACAAGAACCTCTATTGACATTTAGAGTTCCTTACAACATGTTCTGATCTTCTTTGGTCATTGCCTGATATGAATTTTTCCTTAAATAAGCCATAAGAAACACAGCCCTACTACTTGCACAATAAATTAATGAATACCACCCACAACAGGAGGTCTACTCAGATTTTACACAAGAAAAGAATAAAGATAACTCACCAGAATCCAGAAACTACAGCATTACAACTACATACCTAAGACCCTAGTACCAAAAACCTAGTTTTTAAAATAAATTAGGCAAACATCAAAGTCATACCAAAACACAACCTTCAAATATATCAAACATACACTAGCACCTAAAATCAAATAAATAATTGGCAGTGGATGAGTTCTTACCCTACAAAGACCAAGAAAGGTAGAAACATGTTCTAACTCAAAATGTAAATGATTACACTCAAACAAAGTTTAGTGTTGTGCCAACTGAAAAAAGCATGGTGTATTTACTGGGAGACTATGAATAGAAAGTGTATTCTCACTGAAAAAAATGGCATTACTTCAAACCACGTAACAAGCGGCTCTGTAAGTAGATTCATGTTTTGTATATACATAACAATAGAGATTAACAAAACAACTGTGACTGTTCCAAATTTCTGACCATCACTTTCATGACCATTAGAGCTAATTTAGTCAAAATCAAGTTACAGCAAGTGTGTAACTGAATATCTCCAAAAATTTGTTATGTTACTTACCAGTGTAATTGTGGGTTTGATCGGTCCAGATCAAGATACTCTGGTGCCTGAAGGTTAAGCCTCTGAATCTCATCGTACAAGAACTGTGTGTATAGCCGAGATCCAACAATCACAGTTGCAGGTGGGATTCCTGGTGGGTGAATATACTGAGCTGCAAACTGATTATGACTAGGATTAAGTAATGGTGGAAAGTCCCTAGTGTTATTTCTTTCAGTCATTCCCACTCTATAACCAGATTCAGTGCTGACTCGTCTATCCCCTGGACCAAACTGATTACTACGACTGTGCCCAATGACATTTTCATGAGATCCACGTGTTCCAGGGAGTTCACCTGAGGAATGTCGTCGCTGATTATCAGCCCTGTTTCGAGCTGGTTGTTCACTATACCCTTCCCAGTAACTCCGTCTTCGCAATTGCAAAGCTCTAGCATCTGCAGAATAACCAACTGCTCCCTCCAAATCATCATCATCTGGTAAAAAAAACCGCTGGCCTGCAGCATTAGTGTTTGTTCTGTGACGGTTTCTCACAGAGTTCCACATATCAGCTTGAATGCTTGTGTCAACTAAAGGTGGAGGCACAGCATCACCATTTGATTCCTCTATTGTGTGCTCTTGGCCACTATCTGGCCGGAATATTGGCTGAACCATGTTTTCCCATGTACAAGCACGCTCATATCAATATGATCCCTGGGAGTGACATCTATATGTCAAACAAATGAATTCCTGCAAAAGAAATACATCACTAAACAAAATTGAAAATTTTGGTTACTCAGCTACCACTATAAAATCTGCAACTCAATTACATTTAATATAAATAAATCTGCAGGTAATTACGTTCACTTGGTATCTGAAACATCTGTTGTATTCTTGTGGAAAAGTTACACTAGTTGATCTGCCACTTTAAAACTTGACTTACCACCTTTATGAAACACATTCCAATGAAGACAGTGTCATCTATGACGTATCTAATAAGTCCCTACATAACACTACTGCTTCAAAGCATGCAAAATGATTAACCTATTCTAGCAAACATTGTTCATACACTTGCCATCAAAATGTTATGTTGTGACAATTTGCTTGCCAGACATTCTTTTTACAGGCAGCAAACTTTACACCTTGCCTTATTTAAGAACACAAAAAAGTATCCCAAATATGGTAAAGATAAAACAATTTTCAACCACAAACTACAGGGAGAAAATAAAATGTTATACTTTATTTGGTCAAAGTGCAACAACCAATTTGAGTAAAAAGCATGGTGAGTAAATGAAATGTCATGTGCTCAGACTCTGCAGGAATTACACTTTGTTTTAGACACAAATCAGAAGCAATGATGTTACATGAAAAATTTAATTGATTCGATGGAAAATCCAAGTCTGTGCTACTTCTGGAAAAAAACGATGTGGACTGAGTTACTTAAACAAGCGGTATAGACTCTTTCCACAAATCTACGCACCACCTCAAAATTATGGGCATCAGGACTACAGGAAACAAGTTCCACACTGATCTCTCACAAATATTAAACGCCACCGTACAATATTTAGATGCCATGACGACCTGTGCACCCCTGTCTTAAACTGAATGTGAAGTACAGTAATGACCAAGCCTACACAAATGCGTTTTGCCCTTCACGATGGGCAAGTTCACTAAGAACAATGACTATAAAAATATTTGAATCATACTGCTAGTCAAGTGCGAGTTATTTTCTGAAGTGGCTAGGAGATTTGGACTGTATTTACGGAGCCCTGGTGGTGACTAAATATCTATATTACTACTCTACACACACACACAGAAACTAGTTACAACTTATAATTCAACAACGTGGGCAAAATCACGTGAAAAATCCAACACCACATACTTCCTTTGTCTACCTCTATCTACTCCATTATCTATACGGTACATCATTTCATAGATAAAATCCTTTACTGCCCTTGACTGCTGGACACAAATCTCATTTAATAACTGTAGCTATCCAACTTATTTACGTCAATTAAGATTTCAAAACAAGTACAAACCTGCACGTGCCAGCAACATAACCTGTCACTAGTGGTCACATGAGGCCCAACTTCAAACTATCTTCGAACCCATAAAAAGATTTACTAAACGAAACAGATTTCTCGCAATGACACAGCACGCACATTTAAACTGTACGTAACTTTAACTACAGTCCTAATATAAAGAACAGCCCACTTACCTGTCATTCTCAAACTACACAAACCTTCAACCGACCGCACTACACACGACTTGGTGCATATGCAGCTCAATGCTAATCCGTGGAAACGAACGGCGCGAATGTCATAGCATTTCGTCTGCACAGTTATATGGAGCGCGCTGCAGTTTGCGAGGAGTCGGTGCGTTATTTAAAGACGTCAGTAGCTAAGATGTGTAGTGTCAGTGGTGCAGTGGGTAATGCTCGAACGATACTTGCGGAGGGAACTTGTCCTAGTCCCGTTTTGTACACCACAAATCCAACACGGAAATGTAGCCTCAAACAGTATCTTTTGCCGAACTTCAGTTCGATTGTTTTATTCGCACAAATTTATTATTATAATTATTCGCCCCTCGTTGACCAATGACTGCGTGAGTAGATAAAGGCGCAGTGTAAACACCAGCTAAGTGACGTCACCACTCGATTCTGCACATGTACGGATGCCATTTTGTCGCGGTTTTTCTGGTACAAATCTAGTTCTATGGATTTGTAGACATATGGCTAGGAGTCCCGCAAAATTTGATTTCGGATACCAAATATCTCGGGGGTTTCAAGTCATAAAAATATATTTCTGCAAGTGCGTGTGAATAATTTGACTTTCTCACAGTGTGAGGAAACGTTTAGGAGCACAGTAGCTATTATCTGGCCACTAATAGGAAGGAATAGGAGGGGAACGTGAAGATGGGTAGTTTAGTGATTTACGCAGTTCGGACTGACACTGCGAAGCTTGAGGGTAAGATATATGAAGAAAAATGAGTAAGTTAACTGAGATCATATTCCCTATTACTAATCATCATCAGCACTTTTTGTACCTATATGTCATTATTGTAGTTACATTAACACATTACTCTAATATTCGCATTGCATGATGGGTTAAAAATATCGTCTTTTACCATCCCCCTCAGCCACCTAAATATTATGAAATGTCCCACTTTTTAGGCTCGTTCGCAAAATTGTGAAGAGCGACTATTAGCTTCGTCGTATCTATCAGTCCGTCCACATCAAACAATTAGGCTCCCACTGGACGATTTTTCATAATATTCGATATTTAAGTACTTTTCGAAAATATTTTGAAAGAATTTAAGTTTCACAAAAATCTGACAAGAATAGCGGGCACTTTACCTGAAGACCGGAGTACTCTTTTTTTTTTTATCATCATATCTCGCGCAATTCTTGTTAGAATAAGAAACAGTTCTGACAAAAGTTGTAGAGGAAATCAAAACACATTTTGTGTGAAATA
>Ga0209755_10007590_pt1 | contig 11735 bp, 7 predicted proteins | sample TergutCo191P1_FD_187301 | JGI IMG/M metagenome (GOLD analysis project Ga0209755, IMG submission 187301) | Cornitermes sp. P1 segment gut microbial communities from Petit-Saut dam, French Guiana - Co191P1 (SPAdes) (version 2) | ecosystem: Host-associated > Arthropoda: Insects > Digestive system >...
CTCCGATTCAGACTCCGACAGTGACTCCGATTCAGACTCTGACAGCGACTCCGACTCAGACTCCGACAGTGACTCAGATTCGGACTCTGACAGCGACTCCGACTCAGACTCCGACAGCGACTCTGATTCAGACTCTGACAGTGACTCCGACTCAGACAGCGACTCCGATTCAGACTCCGACAGTGACTCCGATTCAGACTCCGACAGTGACTCCGATTCAGACTCTGACAGCGACTCCGATTCAGACTCCGACAGTGACTCCGATTCAGACTCCGACAGTGACTCCGATTCAGACTCTGACAGCGACTCTGATTCAGATTCCGACAGTGACTCAGACTCCGACAGTGACTCCGACAGCGACTCTGATTCAGACTCCGACAGTGACTCAGACTCCGACAGCGACTCTGATTCAGACTCTGACAGTGACTCAGACTCCGACAGCGACTCTGATTCAGACTCGGACAGTGACTCCGACTCCGACAGCGACTCTGATTCAGACTCCGACAGTGACTCCGACTCCGACAGCGACTCTGATTCAGACTCCGACAGTGACTCAGACTCCGACAGCGACTCTGATTCAGACTCTGACAGTGACTCAGACTCCGACAGTGATTCAGATTCGGACAGTGACTCAGATTCGGACTCTGACAGCGACTCCGATTCAGACTCCGACAGTGACTCCGACAGCGACTCCGATTCAGACTCTGACAGTGACTCAGACTCCGACAGCGACTCTGATTCAGACTCTGACAGTGACTCAGATACCGACAACGATACTGACGACGATGCTTACAGTCCTACATTTACTGGAAGTAATGTTGGTGCATCAGGATTCCCGCCTGCAATTACTTATACAGTTGGAGAAAGTGGCTCAACGGGTTGGGAAGGGATTCGATTTAACCTACGAGAAGGGTTTACCTCTGATGATATCACTTTTGTGAGGATGTGGATTATTACGCCAGGACCAGGAGGTGGAAGTATACAACTTCAAGACAATTGGATTTCTCTTTATGGGGGGGTAACCGTATCTTGTGAGGATGGAGTGGGAACGATTCGCAGACTAGGAGATGCTTTTGATTTTGATTTAAGCCCTGGTCAGAGAATTCAGTTTGAAGTTCGTTATGGTCCTGTAGGAACAAGGGATCGCGATGGCTTTGAAATAATAATAGTAGCACCGCAAAATGATGAACAGGGATAGGTGATTGCAAACTTCTTGCGAAAGATTTTTGGCAATTGCATCATACATACTTTCAGATTCGTCAGCAAACCGAACGCGAGCAGAACGTAATAACGATGGAACGAGAGTGAGCGAATAAGCAACCCGTATGTTTGCGGAAGAAGTAAGCCTCGCCATAGCTTGCCGACACCCATTACCGCTAAAACGCACATACCCAAAACAAGCCTTTCAGAGTGAGGTGTACACGTACACCTCACTCTGTGGGATTAAAACTACAAAAGCAACAAGGAGTGTTAGTATGCCGTCAAGACGTATCGCACAACTAAGAGATCATATTCTGTCAGACAGTGTAGCTACAAAACTAGCTGAGCGGCTGCATATGAACACGGGAAAAAGTGACTTTTTTACCGTTTACCTATCTATATCAAACAAAAAAGAGCGCGCCCGTGTGTACCACGGCAGCGGAGCTACAGTGCAAGCCGCGTGGGAAAATGCAGAGAAGAGGCTCATAGACTTCCAAAAGGGGAGAATGAACAAGAAGAAACCTTTTTCAGCGCAGTGGGCGAAAGCGGATGTTGTTACATCTCATGAACTAATACCCACGGCTGACCTAAATAAGATCGTGGTCAAACACAGGTGGCACAACTTCTCCAGAATTGGAATTTCATTCGATGAGCGTTTTGTGAACTCGTTCATTGAAGCTGAAGTAAATGGGAACAAAATGCTAAAATACACATATTCCCAAGCAGAAATCAACAAAAACCAGATTGACTATGATTCGATTCTCATCAATTTGGAAAACATTAATCACTATCGAAAACTCTATTATGCTCAACCGCCTATTTCAGAAATTCCTGAAAACATAACCGTCTTTACTACACACAGTTTTTTTTGTGGTGAAGATGATATAGTCCATGAACTCTATAGCGATAACATGGACTTTGGCAGAAGGCGGATTGACTTAGTTGATAATAACGTAATAAATGAAGCCATCGTTAATGCATCAGAATACTTAGTGAAGATGATTAACGATGACGGACGGTTCATATACGGATATTTCCCAATTTTCGGAGCGGAAATAGCAAGTTACAATATCCTCAGGCACACCAGCACCATTTGGAGTATCATCAATCTGTTCCGAATCAGCGGCAACAAGGCTATTATACCAAAGCTCGACAAGGCTATTGAGTATATGCTTGGATACATTGACCATAGAGATGATGAAACTGCATTTTTGATTGAAAAAGATGCTGACGAATATAAACTTGGCGCAAATGGTCTTGCAATAATAATGCTCACAGAGTACATGGATGTTTTTGAGTTGGACAAATACATTGACATTATATCGAAACTGGCAAATGGCATCCTTTCCCTGCAAAATCCGAAAACAGGGACGTATTACCATGTGCTAAGCTTCCCAGATTATTCAGAAAAAGAGGAATTCAGAACAGTTTACTACGATGGGGAAGCTACATTTGCGTTAGCAAGGGCATACTCGTACACTAAAAATGAGAGATTTCTTGACGGTGCCCGTGCGGCTATAGAGAACTTTATCCGCGAAAACTATATAAAACACCGCGACCACTGGGTGGCTTATGCCCTGCAAGAGATTACAAAGCATGTAAAAGATGTGAGATACTACGAATTTGCTCTGCAAAACATAGACAAGAACCTAAAAGGCATTTATCGCAGGGAAACGTCTTATCACACCTATCTGGAGATGCTTATGACCGGATGGCAGACCTATCGCCGTGCCATCGAAGAAGAGATTGATTCCGCATATATAGAAAACTATGACCCGACATACTTCGCTCAGACCATATATCACCGCGCAAGACATATGCTCAATGGGTATTTTTATCCTGAGTATGCAATGTATATGAAGAAGCCGGACACGGTTGTCGGATCATTTCATGTGCGTCACCATAACTATCGAGTTAGAATTGACGATATCCAACACTTTATCGGCGGATATTACTTTTATTGTGTGTTCTATGATGAGATACGGGAGTATCTAGATGATGAGTTTTTGAGTGGGCAAAATAATTCACAGGCGATTGCCTAATTGCGTGATGATTGTTCAGTTTCAGCCCAAAGGTATCATGCAATTGTAACTTTTTGGAAGATGTGATATCAAGTGGAAAATTTTTATGTGAGGAAAGTATAGGATGGATGCGAATAATTTGAAAAGCAATGAGTCTGTAATGAATCATCAGGGGTTAGTTTTAGGTGTTGGATGGACGGCTAATGGTTTAGCCGAGTTATTAGATGGGGAGTGGATTAATCCGCCTGCAAATGATTGGAAAGCTGTCAATTTCGTTCACTCGGGTGAAGGTGTTTTAATTTCAGAGAATAATACAGTGTTAATACTCAGGGAGCATAATTTGAAAAAGCTGCATACTGCAAAGCGACGAGTTGTGGGGCTGGTTTCGTTAGAGCCTGCACTTGATGCACCTGATGATATTCCCCAGCTTATTATCAAAAGTGATATTAAATTAGTTCAAAAAAAACTGGCTGAATCAACACGGCCCTTAATGAATGGAAAAATCGTTGGCGTAGCTGGTAGCGTTGGAAAAACATCTACAAAAGATATGCTTGCACATGTTCTTGAGCATTTTGGTGCTGTTCGTAGTACTAGAGGGACCTACAATACGGTGGGGAGTCTTTATCACACATTTGCTGAGAGTGCCGTTGATCCGGATTTTGCAGTTCTTGAAGTAACTACACATTTGTTGTCTCGTGGGTGGAAGAGTAACTCAAATGGGAGATTGGTATCACCTCATTGTGTTATCATCACATTCGTTTGTTTAGAGCATGCAGATGAATTAGGATTTAAGAATGAGTTTGATGCGGCCAGAACTAATGCACGCTTGTGCGAGTATATGCAGCCAAATAGTATTTGCTTTATTCCTTATGAAATGAGAACATATGAATACATTAAGGGAATAGTTACTGGATATGGTTGCACACCTATTTCGTATGGCTATGATGAAAATGCCGATGTGCGAATAGAAAGCATTGCTGCTGATGTAGATGGCAGCATAATAGAGGCGAATATATTCAATGAAAAAGTTAGCTATAAATTGCCGAAATATGGAAAAGGAATGGCACTCAATTCTCTAGCGGTTCTCTCAGTAGTGCAGCATTTTGGACTTGATGTGCATGAAGGAGCAAAGCAACTTTTGACAACCCCTTTCACTAATAGCAGACAAGAGCTGAAAACAATAAATTTAGCTGGTGGGGAGTTGCGGATTATAAATGACTGTTTTAATGCACAGCTTCCCTCTGTATTTGATGCGATTGATGCATTAAAAAACATTCCAAACCCTGGTGGACGAAAAGTGGCAATACTTGGGTTTGTAAAGAATTTTGAGAATGATCCCGAAAAAGGTTATCTTCCAATAGCGAAAACATTGACAGACTCTGGGTTTGATCATATATTTTTAATAGGAGAAAAAATCAGAGAGATTACAATGCATTTGAAGCCAAATACTTATACATGTTTTGACTTCCCCCCCAGCGACGACACGCTAAAAAAGATTACATCATTTTTAAAGCCTCATGACGTGGTTTTGGTAAAGTCAAGCGAAAAGGATAATCTAGCACTTAGATTGATTAAAACAATAAAAGCGAGAAAAACACTTGCAAGATAGTGTTATAAAAAAAGGAGATTAGTTTTATGTTAACAAAGAGATGGTATGAATTTGGAGAAAATGAGCTGTTGGAAATGGTGAACAGTGTTGTAGAGTCGTTGGAATACAAAAAAGTTGCTGTTGTATATGGTGCGACTTCTTCCGAGGATAGGCTGTACATAAAAAGTAAGCCATTTTCTGAATGGTCAATACATCATGTTCTAGGTGGGTTATCAAAGCTCAATATAGAAGCAGACTGGTTGGATCCTACTAAGGCTAATTTTATCGAAGAAATCAAGAATTATGATGCGGCTTTTCTTAATACACATGGTGAATATGGGGAAGACGGGAATTTGCAAGGTCTATTAGCGTTCCTGAAAGTACCTTACACCGGCAGTGGTGTTGCGACAAGTGCGATTGCTGCAGATAAGCGTTTATCAAAATTAGTTTTTGATGAGGTTGGTGTTTCTTGTCCTTCATATTTTAAAGTTGATACGCTCAACCCAGAGAAACACTTGCCCATATCAGGTGCTGTAGTAATTAAACCTGTGAATTCGGGCAGTAGTGTAGGCATTGAGCTTGTTGATAACTCCGAGGCTTTTTTACAGACTATAGAAAGGCTTAAAGAAGATGGTTTTACCGATATTATAGCAGAAACGTTTGTAGAGGGTTCGGCAGTGACTGTGCCATCAATTAATATAAACGGTATGGCAGTTTTGTTGCCGCCGATTTTGTGTGTGGCCACAAGTGTGTTTTATGACCAGAATAGCAAGCTGTATCGCGATTCCAGTGACTATTCTGTTTCATATGAGCCTCTTACTGACCCACAAGACCCTAGAGTTAATGTATTACTTGGCCAACTTGAAAAAATGTATAATGTACTTGATCATGATGGAGCTATAAGAGCTGATTTCATTTTAGCTGAGAATAATGTTACATCATTTTTGGAGTTAAATTCGATACCTGGCATTCAGCAAGGTAGTACGTTTAATCTATCTGCTGAACAAATTGGAATTGACTATAAATCGTTGGTGGGGCTAATTTTGGCGAGCGCAAATTCAAAAGAAAAAATGGTTCCTTGGGATTATGAGTAATTTTTAAAGCACAACACAGGTTTTGAATACTTGGAAGAATTTGATTACAACTATTTCGGATTCTACAAAACTGATTTGCACGATGACTATGCCGTAGTAGTGACCAGAAACCGAATTTGCAGACAAGTTGAATATCAAGCAAAATAAAGGAAATAAAGAGGAGATATTCAATATGTCAAAGAAATCAAAAGGGTACGATTCAGCATATAAACTGGAGATATGCAAAAGTGTAGAGAGCGGAGCGGCAACGGTAGCCAAGCTAATCCGAGAAAAAAGAAATAGCAGAGTTAGTAAGAGAAGAATATTTCAAAAATCATAGAATACCCGGAGCAACAAAGATATCGAAGGTGCTGAAAAAACAAGGCACTTTGCTCGGCCGTCGGACGATGGGTGAAAGAATGACAAAAGACTTGGTAATAGGGCACTTAATCAGGCAAATATGCGGCGCAGCAACCCAAACGGTGTGATACTTCACTCGGATAGGGGCAGTCGGTATTGCTCTTATGATTATCAAAAACTTCTTAAAAAAGGCGGCTATATCAGTTCGATGAGCCACAAGGGCAATTGCTGGGACAACGCCCCTACGTAAAGTTTCTGGGGTAAATTGAAACAAGAGTGGCTTAATGGCAAAAGGTTTAGGACACGTCAGAGTGCTAAACAAGCTGTCTTTTGGTACATTGAGGTATACTACAAAAACTACAGGTTACATGAATCCAACGGCTACGAAACCCCCTCAGATTACTCGAAAGTCGCTTAAACAAACGAATTTCAAAGCATTTATGCGATAATCGCTGATACTTGATGTTCATGCGGTCCTGTTCTTCGGTACTGGCTCATAGAGCTTGTGCGTGTTTTTGAAGGAATGTCGGAGTGTGCTGCTTGCAAAAGTTCTGTAAGCAGTGTCTATAAGAAGATTAAAAAAAGGAAGTATATGCGATGAAGATTGGCTATTTATATACAAGCGATGACCATGACTACCATGAAGCACTGTGCATGATTGCTAATGCCAAAGGTATTGATTATTTCGTTTTTAGATTGAGTGATGTAAATACAGAAGATATGACAATAAATGGATTGTTTTGGAATCAAGCAAAAGAGGGGTTGCACAGACGAAAAACAGGGTACCCCGAAATAGTAGATTCCAGAGTTATGAGGCGAGTTCATGATGAGGCTTACAAATCACTGTCTAGTCACTGCTTGATTAGCGGTGTATCGTTGTATGATAAACAATATATTTTCGAATTGATTAACAAGAGTCCATATTCCAATTATTTGATTAATTCGCATGAATATCAAGAAGCTGCGTTAGAAAAGTATCTGGAATGCTATGGCGAAATAATAGTGAAACCAATACGCGGAAATAAAGGGAGAGGTGTTTGCAAATTATCAAAAGCGGAGGAATTATACGCAGTAACTACACATGACTTTACAGAACTTTTGAATCAAAATGAGTATAAAGCTAAGTATGGGGATGAATTTTTAGCGGCAGGTAGTTTAATTCAACCCTACTTAAATTTATCTGCTAATGATGGGTCACCTTTTGATGTAAGAGTTAATGTGCATCGGGGAAAAAAAGGCAAGTGGGTACGAATAGGAAAGATGATTAGACTTGCTAAAAAAGAGGGGCTAGTTTCAAATATTGCAGGTGGAGGCTATCTACTATCAAGGGGGATTAATAGATTTTTTGAAAATGAAGTTAACTGTGACCCGAAAAAAATTAATAGCGAAATAAAAGAAATTGCAACCAAAATACCTGATGTAGTTCAAGGGGGATATGTAAATAAAATTCAAACGTTAGGGTTTGATATCGGTATAAACAGGGATAACGGTGATGTCAAAATTATTGAAGTAAACGGCAACCCTGCTATTTTCCATCCAATTCAACTCAAAACAATATTTACCAAATTTGATTATTATGAATATCTGTATGAAAATATTGATAGTTTGATGAAAAATCAAATAGGTTTACAATAATTTATTGTTTTCAGTCTTTAGGTGCGGGTGTATGGTTCAGATTTTGGGAACCTTTGCTATATAATGCTAACATAGGATTCACTGAAACTAGATATAGTTGACCAGTATTTCAGGTTTTCATGTGAAAATAAGTGATGTACGTTGGTTTTATATAAATTTTTTTGACAGAACACAAAGATGAAGGGGGGGGTTGCTATGATGACGAGAAAAAATGCACTCAAATATAGGCAGTTTGTGTATCGTCCGACTGATGATGATCCGTTGTTATCCGCATCTGATGCTGAGCTATTGGCATACTCGACGTTACCGCGATCCAAAGAGAGGGCATCCATTACCAGGATTCATCTGATTGAGCCGGGGAAGTACGTGCCTGAGGAAACAGCGATGCATAGAATGTGGCTTCATGATATTCTTGATGATTATGGGATTAAATATTTTGTGGAAGTAATGGGTGTGTTTGTAGGGAGGCGTAAATTCAGGAGTATGCAGGGTATTTATGTACTGGACAGTGATCTTGAAGGAGCACTTGAGATTATGGAAAAGTACAAGACCGCTCCAAGGGCGACTTCAAAGGAAATAGAAATGGAAGAAAACTTTACGGAAGAAACTCAGTTTTTTGTGGATGGAATTTTACAGTCGAAATGCTCGGATTGCGGCAGGGAGTATGATTTTGACTATCCAAATTGTCCTTTTTGCAGAAAAAAAAGAGAAATGGAGGAAAACATAAGGGTCGGGGCGGCATTGGCCGGAAAGGGCACTGCCGGAGTTGTGGGTACTGTAGGGGTAGCCAGCGTGCATAATAAAAAAGAGGCATCGGGAGGCAAGGGTGCTAAAGTAAAAAAAATGACAACTAAGCATATTTCTGTGTTGCAGGAATATATTTTCGGTGATGCCACAATCCCAAATGAAATTGAGGCAAGTTCGTCAGGTAGCGAAATCCTTCACGACGTTTGTGCTGTGTTCCTGTCGCTCTGTGACAAAAAGAGCCGCACCAAGGTTGTAAAAGGTGTAGGTTATACCATGTCTGATGCTTGGCTTAGCGCAAAGCAAGAGGCTTATGCAGTGATTGACAGCGGGTTTAATGTTGTATGGGCCAAAGCGGATATCGTTAGTTCTGCCAAGAGCATTCCGACTGCTGATTTGAACAAGGCTTTGATTAAGGCGTATTATAGATACTTTTTCAGGCAAGGGATTGCTTTTGATGATGAGTTTGATGTGGCGTTTCTCGAAGGGGAGATAAATGGCAATAAGCTGATTAATTATTATACTGAGCAGGAGATTTCCAATAGGTCTTTCGACCACTACGGGGTTGTGCTCGATCGGGATAGGATTAATAAATACCAAAAGGGGCGTGGTGGAAGTGAGGTTGCTGCCATTCCTGAGAAGGTCATAACTTTTACGACGACCGCTTTTTTCTGTGATGAAAACCTTTCGATTCACGAACTTTTTGAGAAAAGTCCTGACTGTGGGCGGAGGATGGTTGAGCCGGTTGATGTGAAGGCTGTTGCGCCACTAATTAGTAGTGCTTATAAGTATTTGGCCGAGATGATTAAGCCTTCCGGGGAGTTTGTGTACGGGGTTTACCCTATTTATCATAAGGAAATAGAGAACTACAACATTTTGCGCCATGCAGGATCGGTGTGGAGTTTGGTGAAGTTGTATAGCACACAAAGAGATGCTGCAGTTGCAGAAAAGATTAAATCGGCTGTTGAATATTTGGAGAAAGAATTTGTCACCTATAGAGATGATACCACGGCTTTTGTTGTTGAGAAAAAATCTTCGGAGTTAAAGCTCGGCGGTAATGCTCTGGCTGTGATTATGCTTACGGAGTACATGGAGGTTTTTAAAACAGATAAGTACTTGGGGCTTGTCAAGGCTTTGACTAATGGGATTTTGGAGATGCAGAATCGAAGGTCAGGGGAGTTCTTTCATGTTTGGCGGTATCCTGATTTTGAGCCTGTGGATGCTTTTCGGACGGTGTATTATGACGGGGAGGCGGCTTTTGCGCTTGTCCGTGCATATGAGTGTACAGGTTATGCGAAGTATTTGGACGCGGCGAAGCTGGCTGTGGAGAACTTCATTGATTTGGATTACACGAGCCACAGAGATCACTGGGTTTCTTATGCCCTTAATGAAATTACGAGGCATGTGCCCGATGTGCGGTACTTTGAGTTTGCAATGAAGAATGCTGCAAATAATACAAAGCGCATTATGGAACTGACAAGATCTGCACAGACTAGTTTTGAGCTTCTGACTGTGGCGTGGGAAACTCTCATGCGAATAAAGGAACAGGGGGTAACAAGCAGGTATCTCAAAAAGTTTGACACTGCTGAGTTTGCCAGGGTTATTTACCTTAGGGCGCAGCATTTGCTCAATGGGTTCTTTTTTCCTGAGGTTGCTATGTATATGAAGTTTCCTGATAAGGTTGTCGGGACATTTTTTACGCGGGAGGATAACTTTAAGGTTCGGATTGATGAGATTCAGCACTATATTCTGGGGTATAGTATATATTGCATGCATTATGATGAGATTGCGGAGTACTTGGGGTAGTGGCACATGCCCGATGCAAATAAAGGTATTGCGAATCTGCTCCTTGTTCGGGCTGAATTGCTCGCTAATTGACAGGAGAATCTTGGCTTGTTCGGATAGCAGTTAGCCGCAATAAATTGAAATGGGTTATGGGTTATCCCTTAAAACCTAAATACATCATGCAAGGAATGTTAAAACCATGAAAAGACCTGTGTTTTTAGGTTCATCAACAGCAGTCGTAACCCCATTTCGTAATGGAAAAGTTGACTTTAAGAAACTTGGAGAATTAATCGACATGCAGATTGCAGGGGGCACAACGGCCGTTACAATCTGCGGAACCACAGGCGAGAACTGTACGCAGTCAATTGAAGAACATCTTGTGACTGTAGAGTTTTGCATTAAGCATGTAAACCGCCGTGTAATTGTTATTGCAGGTTCAGGCAGCAATAACACCCGCGATGCGCTGTTTATGTCGCAATCCGCAGAAAAGCTGGGCGCTGATGCCCTGCTCATGGTAACTCCATACTACAACAAGACCACCCAGCGCGGCCTTGTAAAACATTTTAACTTCTTGGCGGACAGGGTCAACTTGCCCATCATTCTCTACAATGTACCCAGCAGGACAGGTATGTCGTTTACAAAGGACACCTATGTGGAGCTTTCCAAACACCCCAATATAAACGGCGTCAAAGAGGCTTCGGGGGACTTCGCCCTCATTGCGTCCACCTTGGCAGCCTGTGGCGACAACTTTAATGTGTGGAGCGGCAATGATGAAGATATTGTACCCCTTATGTCCATAGGCGGCAAGGGTGTAATCTCGGTGCTGGGCAATGTGGTTCCGTCAGTCGTGGCGGAGATGACGCAGCACTGTCTGGACGGCGACTTCAAAAAAGCCGCAAATCTTCAGCTAAAATACCTCGACCTCATTTCCAGCCTCTTCATTGAGGTCAACCCCATGCCTGTCAAAACTGCACTGAATCTCATGGGCTATGATGTGGGCGAGCCCCGTATGCCGCTATGTGACCTAGCCCCTGAAAATCTTGAAATTCTCCGAAAATCCCTGACCGACGCTGGTTTGTTGGGATAGTATAACATTTTTTGCAGAGCAATACTCCCCTTTAAGCCGATGTGCCCGAAGGGGAGTATTGGTTGTAGATTAGTCACGCTGCTCTAGTTTTTCCTTAAGTTCGTAAGCGGTCAATGAAATAGTACCGTAAGCGGTCAATGAAATAGTACCTATCCAAAAGTCAGAAAAAGTTAGATAATAGTCAGGCGCTAAAAAACTGCAAGAAGCAGATAGTAAGCCTAAATCTAACAGAAACGGGAGAG
>Ga0209755_10007591_pt1 | contig 11734 bp, 7 predicted proteins | sample TergutCo191P1_FD_187301 | JGI IMG/M metagenome (GOLD analysis project Ga0209755, IMG submission 187301) | Cornitermes sp. P1 segment gut microbial communities from Petit-Saut dam, French Guiana - Co191P1 (SPAdes) (version 2) | ecosystem: Host-associated > Arthropoda: Insects > Digestive system >...
TTAATGTTGGCCCATTTTTTCATCAAATGGCGATGATTTTGGAAGGTCTTGACACGGAAGAAAGCAACGAAAGGTTCAACGAAAACGTCAGAACAGCGCTTGCACAAAGGCTACAATTTAGTGCTGAAGACAGAAATGCGATTTGGTTGTGGAGCAGGTTCGATATGTATTTGCAAACCAATATGATTATGAATGTGCTGACGATTGCCATTTGGATTATCGGTTTATTTACCTTGATTTCGGGGATTGTCGGCGTGAGTAACATCATGTTAATCAGCGTGAGAGAACGCACGAAAGAATTTGGCATTCGCAAAGCCATCGGTGCATCGCCGCTGTCAATTCTAAGAGTTGTGGTGCTGGAATCCATCATCATTACAACGGTTTTCGGGTATATTGGCATGTTTTTGGGCATTGGCCTAACGGAAACTATTCACGTTTGGATGCAAGCCCAAGAAAGTGGAGATGCTGATATGCAGGTTTTTACAAATCCTACCGTAGATCTCTCAATCGCTATCGCTGCCACCATAACGATGGTTATTGCCGGAACATTGGCCGGATTTTTTCCTGCACGAAAAGCCGTCATGATAAAACCTGTAACCGCTTTAGCCGCTAAGTAAAACCTATGATTGACTTTGACAAAATAAACGAAATTATCCAAACGATTACTCGCAACAAAACGAGGAGTTTGCTCACAGCTTTCGGTGTGTTTTGGGGGATTTTTATGCTCGTTGTATTGATTGGTGGCGGTAACGGTATGGACCATCTTATTAGGCAGCAAATCGGTGGTTTAGCCACAAATTCCGCCTTTGTTTGGGCAGATGCCACATCTGAACCTTATCAAGGATTTCGTCCCGGGCGAAGGTGGTCGATGCGAACGCGTGATGTTGAAATTATTAGAGTGCAAGTTCCTGAAATAGAGTATGTCGTTGGTGTCAATATGGCTTGGGGACGCTCGGTGGTTAGAGGTGAAAGAACGCAAACTGCTGCCGTGCGTGGCGTTACGCCGCTTTTTGCAAAAATCAATGCGCCGGTTATTTTGAAAGGGCGCTATATCAATGAAATAGATGTGTTGCAACAACGAAGAGTTGCCGTTATCGGCAGACGTTTGTATGAAACGCTCTTTTTGCCTGGTGAAGATCCTCTCGGACAACACATTATGCTCAATGGCGTGGCATTGCAAGTGGTTGGCGTTTCCGAACCCGTTTCCGAAAACATCAATATCGGCGGAAATGAAAATGAAATGGTGGTGCTGCCGTTGCCAACGATGCAGTTGATGTTTCGTTCGGGCGACCAAGTGGGTATGATTGCTTTTACCGCTCGAAGAGGCTATCGAATTAGTGATTTAGAAGAACAAGTTGCTCAAATTCTCAAACGTGAACACCTAATTGCTCCTCACGACCGTAGAGCAGTGGATATCTGGAACATAGAGCAGGAATTTATGATGATTAACAACCTCTTTTTGGGCATCAATATCCTCGTGTGGATTGTTGGACTTGGCACGCTTATCGCTGGTGTGATTGGTGTGAGCAACATCATGATGGTAACCGTGAAAGAACGCACACAAGAAATTGGTGTGAGAAGAGCGCTTGGCGCGAAACCTTGGCAGATTCTGTCTCAAATTTTGTCTGAAACGGCTGTTTTGACAGGTGTTTCTGGACTTCTTGGGATTTCATTTGGGGTTCTCATTCTACAATTGGCAGATTTGGGAATCAGCGGTGGTGGCGGCGAAACGGCTGGATTTCAAATCCCATTTTGGACAGCAATTGCTGCTGCAGCCACACTACTTTTGCTCAGCATTGCCGCAGGATTATTACCCGCTTGGCGAGCCATGCAAATTAAGGCAATAGATGCATTACGAGACGAATGATAATCATAACACAGAAAATTTATATATCACTAATCACAAAAATAACTTAGTATGAAAAAAATCCTCAAGTATGTCATCCTCGCAATTGTAGGATTAGTTGTAATCTACACGTTCTATTTCCTTTATTCCAAATCAAGGCCGCAAGAAATCATTTTCGAATTGGTTGAAATGGAGGAACATACCATCGTAAGGCGAACTGTGGCGACTGGCACGGTTGTGCCACGTGACGAAATTTTAATTAAGCCTCAAATCAACGGTATTATCACGCATCTTTACAGAGAAGTTGGGCAGCATGTAAGTCGAAACGAGGTGATTGCCAGAGTGATGGTCGTTCCAGAAATGGGTATGTTGAATGCCGCTGAAAGCCGTGTAAATATGGCTCAAATCACGTTCAATCAATCCGAAAGGGAACTCGAACGCATTCAAACATTGTTCATAAACAATGTGATTGCACGTGAAGAATTTGAACAAAGTGAAATGAATTTTATGCGAGCCAAAGAAGAACTTCAAGCCGCCAGAGACAATTTGGAAATTATCCGAACGGGTGTGTCCTCACGAACAGCAAATTACAGTACAACACTGATTCGCAGCACCGTAAGCGGCTTGATTCTCGACATTCCTGTAAGAGTCGGTACGTCGGTCGTGCAAACCAGCAATTTTAACCCAGGCACGACCATCGCCACTGTGGCAGACATGAGCGATATGATTTTTTTGGGTAGAATCGACGAAACAGAAATCGGGCGAATTCATCAAGGGACGAACGTTGAAATCACGCTTGGTGCGTTGCAAAACGAACAACTTCACGCCAATCTTGAATTTATTTCGCCGCGTGGTGTTGAAGAAGCCGGTGCAATTATGTTTGAAATTCGAGCAGCACTGACGATTCCCGACGATATTTTTGTGAGAGCAGGTTATTCCGCTAATGCGGATATCATTACGGCGCAACGTGATAACGTAATGACGATTCCAGAATCCAGCCTCGAGTTTAGCGGCGACAGCGCATTTGTCTATATTTTGACTGCCGAACGACCGCAAGAATTCGAAAGAACATTCGTAGAAATAGGGCTTTCCGATGGACTTCGCATTGAAATTCTAAGCGGAATTGGCGAAGGCGATCGTATTCGTGGTGCTGCTAAACGATAGAAAGTCAGAATTATGAAAGCCGTGTTTCATCAAAAATAAACTACTATGAAAAATTTCTTCGCCATACTAATTAGTCTTGCAATTCCAATTGTTGCGACCTCTCAAAAACAATGGACGTTAGCGGATTGCATCAATCACGCGTTGCAACACAACATCCAAATTCAGCAGGCAAGCATCGTTTCACAAAGCAACCAATCGCAATGGCGACAAGCCCGACACAACCGTTTGCCGAGTGTGAATGCAACGGTTTCCGATGGATTCGGTTTTGGGCGTACGTTGGGGCCCGACAATATTTTTATCAACCAAAATTCTAACACATTGGATGGCTCGTTAAGTCTGAATGTGCCTGTTTTTCAAGGCCTTCGTATCACAAATGAAATCGCTGCACGAAAACACGATTTTATGGCTGGTGCTGCCGACCACGAACGCATTCAAAACGATGTGAGCTTGACCGTAGTTTCGTTTTTTCTGAATGTGTTGCTGCACAAGGAACACCTAAAAATTGCCGAGCAACAACTTGCTTTGACAGACACACTTTTGCATCGCATCGAAGTGTTGGTAACAAGCGGAAGAGAGCCGATTTCAAGGCTTTACGAACTCAAAGCACAAGCCGCAACCGATGCGTTCAACATCACAAATGCCGAGCGAAATCTCAGATTTGCACTCTTGGATTTGGCACAACTTTTGAATTTGGAAGACGTTGAAAATTTCAACATCACAGCTCCAGATTTTGATTTTGATATTTCGCAAACGCCGATTCCCGTAGTGATTTTTGAAAATGCAATCGTCGCCTTGCCCAATGTGCGAGCGGAAGAACATCGTTTGGAAAGTTCAAGACGAAATTTGGACGTTGCTCGGTCGGGGCACTTCCCAACGGTTTCGCTTGGTGCATCCACGTCGACAAACTATTTTTATATGTTTGGTAACGAGTTTCCAAATGCGCCGTTTGGCTCGCAAATTGAGCAAAACTGGCGAAGTTTTGTTGGCGTATCTGTCAGTATTCCAATCTTTAATCGCTTTGCTGTACGAACAAATGTTTCGCAAAGCCGACTGCAAATTGAGCATCAAGAATTGCAAGTTACACACGCGAGAAACGCCATTTACAACGATATTCAGCGTGCGATGCTCAACGCACACGTTTCGCGAGACCGCTACATGGCTGCGGCAAACGCCGTTCGTGCCAATCAACGTTCGCTTGAATTTGTTGAACAAGCCTTCACCTCCGGACGTGCAACGTTTTTCGATATGCAACAATCCCGAAACAATCTGGAACGCGCTTTGTCCGAGCAAATCCAAGCGAAATACGAATTTATTTTCAACGTCAAAGTTTTGGATTTTTACAACGGACAAGAAATTGGGCTGTAGTTGTTCCAAAAAAATGTATTTTTTGAGTTATTAACAGTTGTGTTAATAACTTTTTGTGCTGTTTTTCATGACATTACTGAAAGTGTTAAAATTTTTTAACTAAAATTTTATACGAAAATCGACTTTTTTGCGTTATATAGGTAAAGTGGCTTCGACTCCGCTCAGCCACCGGTCGTTGAGCGGAGTCGAAACGACCGAATTATTAACGCAAAACAACTAACTATGAAACACCTAACAATTTTCACCATCGCTATTTTATTGAGCGTGGGTTTATCAGCACAAAATTTCACAGTCGTTGGCGAGCCAACGGCTTTCGACCAAGTTTCGCATCTTGCACGAACGGCACATTTGTCGGAAACGAGCGTTGGCGTTGAAATCAACAACCGTTTTGTGAAGGAATTGAATGTTTTTAATGTTTTCAGCGCACGGCCAATTCAATCGAGTGTAATCTCTGGAATGTACCGAACGTTTGGCTATTTGGCCTATCGCGAGCACAGTTTTTCGGTTGGACTTTCCCGAAAATTAACGCCACGATGGGCGTTGGGTTTGCAAGCCATTCCAAAACTTGAAACCTTTGGAAAAGACTATCCATCGCGGTTTTCAATGGATTTGAATGCGACAAGTTTTGCACGACTAAACCAATATCTGTATTGGGATTCGGAGTTGAATTTTCCGATTCGGTTTTCTGAAAACACCAGAAACGATGCACCTTTGCAAAGTTATTTGCGAATGGGATTGAGTTATGTTTTTTCCAAACAATGTCAGTTGTCGGTGAGTGTGAAACAACCGTTGAATGAAAAAACAGACATCAATTTGCAAGTGGTTTATTCGCCAATTCCTGCATTGACAATCTTTGGAAACGCAGGCGCATTAGGTGATTGCGGGCTTGGCGTTCAATATGTTTTTGGACAAGTAGCACTTCGCCTTCAAACGCAATATCGGGCGATTGTTGGTTATTCAACGACGTTTGGCGTAAGTTATCAACTCAACAAAAAAACATCATAAAATGATTTTTAATGTTTTGCTCGCAAGCCTATCGTTGCTGGCGGTTAGCGACACCGTAGATTTTTTTGACAACACATTGGAAACTGTTTTGGAATCCGTCGAACTTGACGAAACTATTGATATTTCTGAGTTGATCGAACATTTGGAAACCTATCTTCATCAGCCGTTAAACCTCAACACGGCAACGCTCGCAGACCTTGAAAACTTAGGGCTTTTGAATGATTTTCAAATTTCGGCACTGTTGCAATACCGTTCGGATTTTGGCGATTTGGCGGATGTTTCCGAGTTGCATTATGTGCCGGGATTTACACCGCAAATCATTGCGGTTTTGCAACCCTATATTGCGTTTCGTCGCACGGAAAATTTTAATTTAACGTGGAAAAACATTCAGCGGTTTGGCAAGTCTGACGTGATGTTGCGATACACACGTGGACTGAACGAACGGCACGGCTATTCCAACGAAATCGAGCGGGATTCCACACGAAAAAATGCGTGGTATTTGGGCTCGCCCGATGCACTTTGGATGCGGTATCAGTTCAATGCAATGAACAAACTTCGCATCGGATTTGTAGCAAGAAAAAATTCGGGTGAGGAGTTTTTTCGAGGTTCGCAAAAACAAGGATTTCCGTTCTACTCGGGCTTTTTGGCGATTTCGGACGTTGGGCGAATACGAAATCTGGTTGTTGGAAATTACCATTTGCAATTCGGACAAGGCTTGTGTTTGTGGAGCGGATTTTCGCTTGGAAAATCGGTGGATGGAAGTAGCGTAAAAAAACGCGGGCAAGGTGTTCGACCTTACACATCATCGGCGAGATCGGGCTATTTTCAAGGCGTTGCGAGCACATTGCAATTCGGAAAAATTGATGTTTCAACATTTTTTTCGTACCGAAATTTAGATGCAACTGTTTCTGAATACGACGAAAACGGGCGACCACAAAGCATTTCCACCATTCAGCAAACGGTCAATCATCGTACGCTTGGCGAGTTGGAACGAAAAAATACAGCATCACAAATTTTGGTTGGAGCCAACGTCTCTCGCCATTGGCAACGGTTTCGGATTGGTGCAACGGCACATTACAACACGTTGAATGTTGAATATCTACCACGCATTAGACCCGACAATCAATTTATCATTCCACCAAAAAACAACATAAACTTTGGTGTAGATTGGGAAGGCATCGGAAAAATTTCCAGATATTATGGCGAATTTGCGATGTCAAAAAACGGTGCAAAAGCATTTATCGCAGGCTCTCGATTCCTGCTGAATCCGCGACTTTCAGCTCACGTTTCCGCACGGTATTACGACAGAAATTATCAAAACTTTTTTGCAAACGGCTTATCGGAAGGGAGCCGAACAGCCAACGAAAAAGGTGTGTTTGTTTCGCTACACGCAGAATTATCACGAATGTGGAAAGTCGCTGTAATGACTGATATCTTTGAGTTTCCGTGGCTTTCGCATTCATCAAACGAGCCAACTTTCGGACAAGATTATCAATTCCGAATTTTCTTTACACCCAATTCTCGACTTTCAGGCTACGCACATTATCGCTACAAAACCCGAGAAAGCATTGTTCCAAACACCGGTGTTTTCAACGATTTCGGACTACACTCCAAACAAAGTTTGCGATTACATTTCGACCACAAAATTTCTGAAAACATGACCTTGAAAAACCGTTTGGAATACGGATTTTCAAACAACAACAAAGGGTTTTTAATGTATCAAGATGTGCAATACAAATTCCGCAATGTGCCGTTATCCGCGACATTCCGATATGCCGTTTATGACACCGACAATTTTGATATGCGTGTTTTTGTTTACGAAAACGATGTGTTGCACGGCTCAACGTTGCAAAGTTATTTCTACAAAGGCAGTCGATTTTTTGTGTTGTTGCAATACCAACCCATTCGAAATCTCACGTTTTGGCTGAAATATTCCAACACAAACACATCTGACAGAAACTCGACGGGTAGCGGGTTAGACGAGATTGACGGACGCGATCGCACCGAACTTCGGTTTCAAATTCGCTGGAGGTTTTAGTGTGGCTTCGGCTCCGCTCAGCCACCGGTCATTGCGGTCGTTGAGCGGAGCCGAAACGACCTACAATCCTAATAGTTCAACAATGCGTCTGTGAACTTCCGTGTTTTTGAAAATTCCCGTAAAGCGTTCCGCACCTGGACCGAATGCAAAAATCGGCACCATCATTGGCGAATGATCGAATGTTGTAAAACGTCCAAACGGTCCGTTCCAGCGCTCTAACACAGCCAAACCGCCCGTTTCGTGATCGCCCAAAACGATGACCAGCGTGTTGCCATCTCGCTCTGCGAAATCCAACGCAGCGCTAATGGCATTGTCAAAATCTTTCATTTCTTGAACCAAACCATCAAAATCATTGTCGTGTCCGAGCCAATCAATTTGCGAACTTTCAACCATCAGAAAAAATCCGTTTCGGTTTTGGCTAAGCAACTGAATCGCCTGTTGTGTCGCTGGTTTCAGAAACTCGCCACGACCGTTTGCCATGTTTGGCGAATGATTTTCCCACAACAAACCAGCAACTCTTGGGTTTTGTGTTTGCATCACATCATCCAATGTATTAAACACTTGAAAACCCCGTATTCTCAGGCTATCCAGAAGATTGCGATTGTCACTTCGATTGTCAAAATGTTGTCTTCCGCCGCCAATAAACAACGTAGGATTTGTGTTTACAATACCTTCAGCGATTTCGTCGTTGTTTCTGCGATTGATGTTGTGAGACAAAAACGCTGCAGGCGTTGCGTGCGTAATCGATGACGACGCAATCACGCCAGTGGACAACCCTCTTCGATTGCTCAATTGGATAATCGTTTCCATCGGCTCTTGCGTTTCTGGACAAACGCTAACCATATTGTTATTCGTTCTACGCCCCGTCGCCAAAGCCGTTCCAGCAGCCGCCGATTCGGTTGTGAACGCATCCGCCGATTGCGTTAGCGTGTAGCCAATAAACGGAAATCGCATAAATGCGTTGTCCTCTCTTGCTGCGATAAGTGCAAAAACTTGTGCAGTGCCCATACCATCACCGATGAGCATAATCACGTTTGTCGGTGTTGTTGGCGGTTGTGGTGCATTGCGTACATTGCGTTGTGCAGAAACATTTAGCACAAAAACGCAGAGAATTAGGGGTAGAAAAAGTTTTTTCATAGTTTTTGGTGTTTATTAATTAGTTGATTCCTGGCCATCTGCTCCAGTTGATTGGCGTGGTTTCCACGGCATTTTCCAAATTCGGTTGCCCAATGCTTTCGCCGTAAATTCTTAAATTTGGAAAGAAATTTATGCCGGTCAATTGTTCCAATTCTCGAATGGTTATCGCATCCGTTCGCCTTGCTGGTCTGCGCGCCATTCCTCTGTATTGTTCCAACCAAAAAGCGATGCCGTAAAACGAATTTCCCATTCGTTTGACAATCGCCTTAAAATAATGTTGCGGAACAACCACTCTGTTAATGCTATAAAGAACTTCTACGATATTCGTTCCAGGTGCACCTGGAACAATCGCTCCACCTTTTACAACGTAAAGCGTATCAACACCAGGCATTTGTGCCCAGTATCTAACCCGATGCTCAAGTCTAAGCCAAACGCCGTCACCACTTCCTGTGCCACCATGACTATTATGAAATTCTGGCAAATGCGGACTAATATTCGACATAAAATTGCTTTGACTATTGGCGACTTGACTAAACCTACGATCTCTGGAGGCCATAATATGCCCACGTTCATAGCCGTAATCTCGCATAAAACTTGGAATTATAATTTGACCACTCGTTCCGATGGCATGCGGTTGAAGCTCTCTCGGAATTTTAGGATCAAACGTGAAATTATTCTGTCGCTCCACGTTAACAGTAAGCAATTCTCTCGTAAGCACATACGCTATCCAGAAAGCATGGCGCTGTGCGGTATCATATTCCAATGAAAAATTAACAATCCCATCAGCACGATGCTGAATAAACCACGTTGTATCTCTAACCAGAGGCAATTCGAGCCTGAACGGAACGCCCAGCACTGGACAACCTCCTAAGGCAGATCGTCTTCGATTCAGTTCAACATCGTCAATTCGGAAATTCCCCGTTGTTCCTGTCGGCACGCGGAATCTCAATCTTAAATTTGTGGTTGGCTCTGGAATTTCAAAACAAATTTCTACCAACCCCCAAGACGTTGTGGATTTAATGAACGAAAGTCCTATCCAAGTTGTGCCGTCAATGCTATATTCAACAATAAGATTGGTCGATGTACCTTGTGTCGCAAACGATAACTCAAAAATTGTTGCACTTCCCGGATCAATACCAGAAATAGTAAAAGTTCTTTGTCCTGCAGGTTCATTTGTCGGAAAAAACACATTGCCACCCCCCGAAAACGGCGGATTAGGTGAAACTGCGGTTATCCTTACATCGACATTGCCCGTTCCAGAATAAGTCACATTGCTTGCGCCCATTCCAGTTTTAGTCCAGCCACTGTAATTTGCTATTAACGTGTTGCTTGCGGGCACTCCAAACGTTTCTCTAAGAATCAAAACCGGTTCTGTATAGTATCGCTGTTCAACGCTAACCGTTCGGTTGGGCGCACCAAAAGCAGTTACTGTAAGCGTTGCCTGACGCGTTAATCCGCTTGTATTTTCATCGATATAAACCGTTACAATTTCGCTATTTGCTCCCGTTTCTTGACTCAGTGTCACCCAAGGTTGTGACGATGTGATTGTCCAATCTGTATTACTTGTTATGTTGATGCCTCCCAAACTCGCCTCGTTGTAAAACATCAAATCTTGTGATGTTACAATCAGATAAACAACCTTTACTATCGTATCTCTAACCGTATCTCTAATGATAATTGTATCCCGTTCAATGACGATAATTGTGTCCCTAACCGTGTCCCGTGGTGGGAATTCCATTCGGTCTTGCGTGCGATAAAAAACAATGCTGTCGATGTCGTGTGTTGCAAATTCGTGAATGAAACGATCGGTTGTGTGAACAAACATCGTATCACGCTGTTGTTGTGCAAAAACACTAAGCGACAAAGCAATTGCAAAAATTGTAAAGATGTTTTTTTTCATTGGTTTTGTTTGAAGTCAATCTACAAAGGTACGATTTTTTTTTGAAATAGTGAGAAAAAATTATCGTGCGGAAATGCCAATGGAAAATTTGACTGTGAAATTATCTTGCATTCTTGGAAGTGCGTTTGTGCCGTAACGATGAAAAATACCTGCTCCAAAATTGATGTAAGCCACGCCTAAATATCGCCAACGAAGGATGCGATCGATGTGCAATCCGGATTCAAAAAAGCCGTTTTCTTTGGTGCGAAAACCGTTGTATTTGTGGTGATTTTCGGATTGTGAAAGTCTGCCCCAGCCCATATTTTGATGCAGTATAAAATGCGGTCGCCAGCGCCCAATGCTAAAAAAAGCACCGAAATTATGCGACAAAAAAACATTCGCGTACTGATCCGATAAAAATTCATAGTTTCGCATTGTTTGAAAATAATTTGGCACAAAAATTCCCCATTGTCGACGAACACTTCCATCGCCCGTAAACAGCAATCCGTAAGGCAACGGACGATCCACCCAACCCGCACCAATGCGAATGTTCGACTCGCCCAACGTCCGCCAAAGAAACGAATGATCCATTCGAAATTCAACACGGTTAAACTCAAAATCGCCATCTAAAAAACCACGAAAACCACGGCTATAATTCACGAAAAAAACAGGGTTTCTTGCGCCCAAACTCATTCTCTGCGTAGCGGTTCGTGCAAAACGCTCACGGTGCGAATAGCGCAAACCAATGTTCAGACTTGTATAGTTGAAATTCACAAAACTTTCGTTGTGTGCGGGCGAAAAAAATGTGTAGTCGTACAGCGGATTCACACGCGTTTTGTTCAAGCCAACATCAAATTTTGCATAGCGAAAAATCCGAAAACCAAAACCCACATTTTTGCGTTCGATGCGATCCATTTGCGAGGCTAAATAGGATCTCAAATTGACCGTGCTTTGACCAGGCAAAAGATTGTGAAAGGGCGTAAATGCTCCTGTTTCGCGAAGTGTGTATTGATAGCCAAAACGAAAATCAATGTCGTGCCTGCGATTGATTTGCCAACGAAATTCACCGCCATATTTCCACAGCCGATCCCGAAATCCATAACCAAAAAATCCGCTTATCGAAAAATGTTCAGATAGCCATTCGTTGGTTGATGCTCCCAACCCAAGTCGATAGCCTTCAAACCTGTTGTAAACAAGGATTTGACCAAGATTAAAATCAATAAATCGGAACTGAATTTTGCCTCGAAATAGTTTTTCAAAAAATGTAAAAAATCTATCAAATTCAAACGCCTCGCCAAGA